>Ga0255759_10003704_pt1 | contig 13323 bp, 13 predicted proteins | sample 101ome_20_FD_179959 | JGI IMG/M metagenome (GOLD analysis project Ga0255759, IMG submission 179959) | Coastal salt marsh microbial communities from the Groves Creek Marsh, Skidaway Island, Georgia - 101404AT metaG (version 2) | ecosystem: Environmental > Aquatic > Marine > Intertidal zone >...
CCCTAGGTGGGGGGTGTGGGTGATTGAATGTCACTTACCTTCTTATATAGTGTTAAAAATGATACAATAGTATGGTGTACACAAAGCATCGGCGCAGGGCGCGCCGCCGCCCTCTCGTCGTCCTCTCGTCGTCGTCTAAATAAAATGACCACCCTCTGCGGTTCACGACTCGTCGGTTTCTTCCTACGCGCGTGAATCGCACTACTGCGTCCATCGTCGCACCGACCGACCGACCGACTGGCGTACCCCGCCGACTGACGTCGACGTCGAGGTCCCCTCCCGGCGGCACAGGGCGACTGACTGACTGCGAGCGAGCGACATGGCTATCACGATCGGGGCCCCGATGACGTTCACGGTGCGCGCGGCGCGCCACCCGCGTAAGAAGGCGACCAAGGGTCACACGGACACGCGACCGAAGAAACACCGCGCGAGCGACCGGAACCGGACGCCGGTGTCGTACCCAGAGATGAAGCCCGAGGACAAGCCGGCGGTGTTCACCGTGGTGAGCAAGTGAGGGATGGACGTTGGGACGGACGGACGACGGACGGTAGTAGTAGACGAGCGAGGGGAAGATGCCGTTGAGAGCGGTGCGGATGATTTCATTTATATTCACGTTTTAGGCTGGACGAAACGAGCGTCGGGGTTGGTGAGGGAGGAGGACGACGCGACGACGACGACGCTCGTTTTTTAATAGGGTTTCTGTTCGCGCGCGCGAGGAGGAATTTGTCTTGTAATTCACGCGTAAATGACGATGTGAAGCGATGAAAAGGCGTTTAAAAGGCGCGTGCGTTCTCTCTTTGTTTCGCGGTGTGCGTGTGCGCGCGCGCTCGAAGATCGCGTTCGCGTTCTCGACTCTCGCGGTGACTATTAAGCGGCGGTTTCTAAAAAGCTAAGAGGGGCCCCGTCGGGAAGCCGGCGGCTAGGATGAAACTTCATCCGTCTCACCTCGGACGTACGCCTTGAGCGGAGGCACGAGAAGAGAGGAGACGAGAATTTGCATCGGGTGGTAAACAATCAGGGGTAGAAGATACGCGGTGAGGTTGGGATCGTTCTCGAATGTGGCTCGGATGAGCGGCAAGCCAAAGGCGAGCGTCTTGTGGCTGCCCATGTAGAGCGCCGCGACTCGATCCGATCTCGAAAACTTGTCGATGGCCATCGCTGACGCAAAAATCGTGCCTTTATGAATGAGCATGAAGACGGCGAGCGCGCTCACGAGGTGTAAAGCGGCGTTCAAGTCGAGCATACCAGCCTCGCTCTTTTCGGCGACGACAAACGTCTTGGCAATGATGCCGAGGAGGATGGTGTCGGACAAGAATTTGCTCGGTTCCTTCAGCGCCCCCGAGGTGGCTTGAGCCACTCCGGGGATTCTCCTTAAACTCATACCGAGAACGACGGGCAAGAAGGCTTCGAGGAGAAGCTTGGAGCTCGACGCGAGGGGATCTACGCTGGAATCCGCCCCCAAGAATGAGTGAATGAGAAACGGCGTAAGAAAAATCCCGAGCAAGTTGCTCGACATCGAATTCAACAGAGCCGCCGAAAAGTTCCCACCGGCAGACTGCGTGAACGCGACTCCGGAACCCACCGTGGTGGGCAGCGCAGCCATGACGAAGAGTCCGTTCAACGTGTTCTGATCCAACCATCCAGTGCTCTGGAGCGCCGGCGCCGCGCACACGACGAGCGTCGTCGGAAATACAAATATAAACGCGTGCACGAACGCATTCAATCGTACGTCCGACGCCGCATCCCGAAGCACATCTACCGGTAATCCTAACCCAGCTATGAAAAACAACGCCGCGATCGCGTACGTCTCGGCACCGCCTCCGCCCACGCCAAGCGCAGCGTCCATCGCGTCTCTCAGCGCCGGCGCTTGCGCCGCAACCAACACCGCCCCGATCCCAAAGATGAAATAGTTATCCCCGATCGTCTGCATCACCGAACGTGCCCGTATCGTCGTCGTCGTCGTCGTCGTCTCTCCCTCCTCGTCCTCATCCTCGTCCTCTCTCGACGACGACGCGCGTCGGACGGTGAGCAAGCCTCTCTCGTAACGAACGACGACACGACTACGTTCGCTGCGCCGCCGCCGCGCCGCGCTCGTCGTCCCGAACGCTCGCATGACGCGTCCATTGATTCGTCGATCGATGACGCGTCTTCGACCGGACGACGCACTCGCGATCGGGGAGATCGACGCCGGTGAAGCGCGCGTCAACATCATCACCTTGCGCTCCTCAGTCTGACGACGCCGACGACACAGCGCGCCGTGGGTCGACGCCGACGACGATGTTCGGTCTGCGACGGGCGCTGCGGCGGGCGTTGGTGGAGGCATCGCGCGCGGGTGGGCCCGCCGATCCTCGTCCTCGTTGTCGTCGCGGGGACGTCTCGACGTCGTCGGCGGCTCTGCGCGCGGCGCTCGGGACCTTTTCGTCGAGGTTGGATGGAGAGGAAACGCGGACGACGACGTCCGTGAGGGGAATCTCGACGACGGTGACGTCGGCGATGGCGAAAGGACGATCGGAACGGGGCAATTCTGGATCGTTCGCGTCGTCTTCGGGGTCGTCGGGGCCGAGTGGAGGGAGAAGGGCGAAGAAGCAATCCGCCGGGTACAAGGGAAGGAAATTGAGCGCGGATGACGCCGCCGCCGATGACCAAGGAGGCGGTGGGAAGAAGGGAAAAGCTCATGTGAAGATTTCCAAGTATCGGAAAGTTGAGTTTGCGGGTAAAGGTACGGTGCGTGCGAAGAGGAAGGATGACGGAGCGGAAAAGGAGACGCGGTCACTGGAGAGTCCTCGAGCGGGCGGTAGCGTCTCTGTAACGGAAGGTTCGACGCTGGCGGAGTTTGCAAAAGCGCTTGAGATGGAATCTATTGATTTAGAAACGGTTTTGAGCAACCTGGGTGAGTCGTTGGCGTCGAAAGAGGACGTCGTGTCGACAGACGTGATGGAGCTCGTTGGCCTCGAACTCGACGTTGACGTCAACGTGGAAGCGGATCCGAATGCCGCGGATGGTGATCGCATTCGCCGGCGTGGAGTGGTCGCGGTGATGGGTCACGTTGATCACGGAAAGACGACTCTTCTAGATTCGCTCAGAAAGACGTCTGTTGCGGCGGGTGAAGCTGGCGGTATCACGCAGCACATAGGCGCATTTGTCGTCGAGCTTCCGGGTGGACACGGGTCTTTGACTTTCTTAGATACGCCAGGTCACGCCGCGTTTAGTGCGATGCGACAACGTGGTGCCACCGCAACGGATGTTGCCGTCCTAGTTGTCGCTGCGGATGATGGGGTGATGCCTCAAACCCGAGAAGCGGCGGCACACATCCAAGCTGCCGGCGTACCGATGGTCGTGGCCCTCACAAAGATCGATAGAGATAACGCCGATCCAGAGAAAGTGAAGAAGGAAATTGCGAGCATGGGAATAGAACTTGAAGAGTACGGGGGCAAGGTTCAATGCGTACCGGTTTCGGCCATTCAAGGCACTGGATTGTCAGAGCTCGAGGAGTGCTTGGTACTTGAGGCGGACGCACTGGAACTCACGACGACGACTACCGGCAAAGTCTCCGGTGTGGTTTTGGAAGCAAAGTTAGACAAGGGTCAAGGTCCAATTGCGACCGGTTTGCTCAGCTCTGGTACTTTGAAGGTTGGATCGTACGTCGTCGTCGGTACACAGTACGGCAAAGTTCGCTCGCTGAGAGATGGAAAGGCTTCTCAACTCTCTGAGGTTGGTCCGTCTGAACCCTTCGAGCTCGTCGGCTTGAAAGGTGTGCCGCTCGCAGGTGATGCGATCACAATGGTTGATTCTGAATCTCGCGCGAAGCGAATCAGTCAAGCCCGAGGCGACCGCGAAGAGCGTCTGAAAGCAGAAACGGAGACCGAGACGAGCATCAGCCAATCTAATATTGATCCAGAGGAACGCGGTAACTTGAATGTGATCGTCAAGGCGGACGTCCAAGGGACCGCTGAAGCTGTACGAGACGCAGTCTTAGGTCTCGGATCGGACGCGGTCGGGCTCAAGGTGGTTTTCATGGGTGTAGGCGCAATTACAGAGAGCGACGTGAGTCTCAGCGCAGCCATCGGAGCGCCAATACTCGCCTTCAACGTTCGAGAACCTCCGAATGCGCTCGCAAAGATGGCAAAAATAAATGGCGTGCGTATTGTTCGACATCGTGTCATCTATCACCTTCTCGACGAAGTGGGAGAGATGCTTACCGGCCTCGCTCCGATGGAGGAACATGAGCAAATTGAAGGCGAGGCGAGCGTGGTTCAAATCTTTGACATGTCTGGCGCGAGAGGGAACAACGCCACCATAGTCGCCGGATGCGTCGTTGGACAGGGTACGATGAAAGCTGGGGAAAAGTTTAGACTGATTCGCGATGGCGAATCCGTGCACGAAGAATTGTTGGATTGCGCTTCCATTCGCCGGCATCGTCTCGAGGTTGACTCTGTCGGTAAAGGGAGCGATTGCGGCATCGCACTCGCGGATGTCATAGATGTGAGGATGGGAGACATCATTCAATGCGTCTCGTTGGTTCGGCGTCCGCTCAAAGCGGTCAAGGTTGATTCCGGAGGCGCGCGAGTTGTTAAATAACTTTAGTAGTCCTGTAGTGGGAGTGGGTGAGGACGTTTTAGAAGTCTAGAGAGCTACGTTTTGAATTACAAAGAAGTGACATTAGTCAAGCGGCGACCTACTGAATCTCTACAGCGGACACTTCGACTCGAACGCTTCCTGAGCCGCCCGACACTTGTCCAAATTATTGCTCCTGTAATCGAGACACGATGCGTACGCGTTGAGCTCCTCCGGACACTTCTTCCTCAAGTCCTTGAGCAAATCCACCATGCATCCCGTCATCGCCGCGCCCGCCTGCAGGCACTTTTCCGGATCCTGATCCGCCTTTTTACACGCCAAAAACGCCGCAGTCTTATCCGCGCATCGTCGCTGCAACTGCTTGTGCACCGCGAAGAGCACGGACGAGGTCGGGACAGCGCCGGTTTGATCGGACATCACTCGCACGAACGCCAAGTCAACGTATCGCGTCGCGAGCGTCGTTCGTTTTACCGTTACTTCGCGGCAGCCTCAATCAACCGATCGAGTCGGGTCGTCTTCCGTCCGGGCCGCGCCACTAAAGCGCTCGCTCGCGAGTGTCGCTCGTTCGTCGGTGTGCAGTCGTCTAGGGATTCTAGGAGAGAGGCGTCGACTCGCGCGGGAACACAAAAGATCAAGTTTAAATAACTCGGACATATGTTACATATATTATACAAATAAACTCTATGATCTATCTATATTACTATTTATGACAGTGATTCAGGCGCATCCTTCTCTTCGCGCTGCGTTCACTTCGTTGAACCAACTTTTCGCACCTCGAGTTGACCTTTTTTAAGCGCCTCCACCGCGGTTTCAAAGGCGGAAACCTCCCCGGGGTCGACGGGTAGAGGGACATCGACCCGATGCACCGGAGCGAAGACTTGAACGCGGGCGTTGAATCCGTCTTCTTCGTCTTCTTCGTCTTCTTCGTCTTCTCGGTTGCCTTCGGACTCTCGACGGCGCTCGGTCGCGGCTCTCGCGAGCGAGAAACGCAATTCGCTCGGTTCCACACCGTCGGCGTCGAAATCGACGGATACCGAAACTTTCTTCTGGGATCCTCCTCCTCCTCGTCCGACGCCGACGGTGGGTGCGCGACCGTCGTCGTTTCGTTGATTGTCGTCGTAATCATCATCATCGTCACGGGATTCCCGTCGTCCATCAGTGCGTACGCCTTCCTCTTCGCCGCCGTCGGGCGATGGAATCGGTTTCAACACGTACTTCGAGTCCCGTAACACGCGTAACGACTCGCTCTGTCGACGACTGATCGTGTACTCGCTCGTCATGTCGTCAGGTCGCGTCGTCGAGTGGCGCGCTGAACCGACTGACTTCACTCCTCGGGGAGTCCACCGACACACGACGACGCGCGCGAACGCGCACGAACGCGAACGCGCTCTCGCGCGCGCCCGTCGTTCGGAACGATGGAACGCATAGTGTTGGAGGGACGGACGGAGGGAGGGACGGACGAAGCGTCGGCGGCGGCATCGACGCTCGGGGTGTGGACCTTTGTGTCGGTGACCAACGCGGTCGAAGTGCGAGAGGCTTTGGTGAACGGAACGCTCGACGCGGCGGTGTTGGACGCGCGAGCGGTGGCGAGTAAAGATTGCTTGAGACTCGCGGCGCACAAGGCGGCGACGGCGAGGGAACGCGGGGCGATGGTGACCAAGGCGTTGCACTCAGAGTTGGTGTTTTGTCTCGGGCCGACGAAGCACATTTCAGAGGCGTTTCGGCGGTTTGGTCCGAGCGAGAAATCAGAGGCGCTTTTGGTGTGTAAATTCGATCCAGTGGATGGGGATTTTGAAAAGATTGCGAAATTGGTGAGAGGAGAGAGCGTGGGGTTCGATTCGAGACCGGCGGTGGATGCGGTGGCGATTAAAAAATGGTACAAGGTGCACGATAACGAGCTCGCGCTTGATAGTTTGGAAGAGGCTGTGCTCAGTCGCATTGCCATCAGAGACGTGGCTTGATTTAGTTTTGTTCGAGGACGAGTAGGGAAGTTTAATAATCACCATATTTTAATAGTTGTGCAATGCTTTCTATTCATATGTTACAAGCGGCGTACAAGGCGGCGGTACCCGTTCTAAGTGAAGTAATGATTACTTTGTCATTGTCGCGTTGACGTTCGACTTGATGCAGTGCGCGATAAAGTTAATCTGAGTATCGCTGGAGAGCGTCCATTTGTTCCGCAGAGGGTTATAAACCATTCCAGCGAGTTCATCCATCTCGCACCCGCCGCGTTTCACCATCATCGCAATCTCTCCTGGGGTGAGAAATTTGGAAAATTCGTGCGTCCCCGGTGGCACCACGCCAAACACTCTCTCTGCAGCCAAAATGGCCCCCATGAAGGATCGCGCCGTGCGATTGATCGTGCTGATGAATAGTGACCCATTTGGTTTCACCAACGAAGCGATAGACTTTGTGAACTCGAGCGGATCTGTGACGTGTTCAATCACTTCTAAACTCGTGACGACGTCGAAACGCTCTCCCCTATCGACGAGCTCCTCCGCCGTGATCGCCTCGTACTTCAACGTATCCCTCAAACTCGGGTCCAACGCCGCGTGCGCTTGGGCAATGGCAATATTTGCAGGCCCAGCGTCGATCGCCGTGACTTGCGCGCCCAATCGCGCCAAACTTTCCGCCAAAATCCCTCCTCCGCAACCGACGTCGCACACCCTCAACCCCTCTAGACTCCGTTCCAACCCAACCTCACCCGCGACCGCGAGCTTCCGTCGCATTGCGTCGCGTATGAACGCCACGCGCGTTGGATTCATCCCGTGCAGCGCCGCGAACGGACCCTCGCGCTCGTTCCACCACAGCGCGGCGTCCGCTTCAAACTTGGCCTTTTCTCTCACATCCACTTGTCCGAGTGGTGCATCGCGTCGCGCCGCCGTCTCGTGCGAACGACTCGCGACGAGGGCGACCGCGGAAGGCGTTCGCTCAAGACTCTCTGGTGCGAAGGACAGTCTCGTCGTCGTTAAACATCGGCCGAGGGTCGCGGTCCGACGAAGCATGACTAACGGAGTGAGTGAGTGAGTGAGTGACTGCGCGTCAAAGACTGGAGGCGACCGAGGAAACATGGCGTGGGGTAAACCGTCCCCCGACGACGCGGCGGATAAACCCGCGTGGCTGCCTAGGCTCGAGAAGAACGACCCGACGCTCACGTCGCTTCACGTCCTTCGTTTTCGCCCGTTCGATGAAGCGCTGCAGGTGGCCACGGCGAAGGCGCTGGAGGAGAATGATTCTCTGGTTGAGTTTTACGCCTCTGGACACCGCGTTAGCGAGGTTGGGGCCAAAGCATGGGCGAAAATGCTCGCGATAAATGTTAAACTTCAATCGTTGTGCATCGGAGACGATGAATTCGGGAGCGCGCTCGAGGAAGGCGGGGAGACGTCGGCGCTCGACGTCGTTCTAAAAGGTCTGGCGCACTCAGCGACAATCGGAAAGATCGATTTGGAGTACAAAGGAGTGAGAGATGCGAGCGGAGAAGCGATCGGACGCTTCATGTCGCAGTGTGGGAGCTTGAAAGAGGTTCGTTTGGGGCGTAACGATAAATTGAGCGAGACTGGGTATCGGGCGGCGTTTGCGGGCGCAAGCGAAGGTGGCGCTCTGGAGGCTCTCGATTTGAGCGATAGTAAGCTCGATGACGGCTCGGCGCGAGCGCTTGCGGATGTTTTGCGATCAACATGCCCGATCAAAACTTTGGGACTCACCAGATGTGAGCTCACTGGTGATGGATTGGCAGCTCTGGGAAGCGGTTTGGCAAAATGCGACCAGCTGCGACACCTCGAACTGAGTGGAGTCAAACTTGGGGATGGCGGCGCCCAAGCATGCTTCAGTCAACTGGCAGGAGAGAAACTGAGAGTGTCGGAAGCAAACTTCGTACAATGTGGCATCTCAGAACTTCGCGATGTTCAAGGTTTGGATGCTTTCCTTTGCGCAAGCTCAGAGTTGACCAACGTCAATCTCAGAGGTAACAAATTTGGCAATGACGGCTTGGCACACCTCTCCCGAGGCGCTTTCGCGGCGCACGCCCCGACATGTATCGACTTTGGATCGTGTGATATCACCTCCAGCGGTACGGAATGTCTGAAATTCGCGTTGACCGGCTCCAAGTCGCTTTCTCTCTTTGACAATCCAAAACTCGGTGACGACGGAGTCGCAAAGCTATTTGACGCCGCTCGAGGGTCGTCGGTGACGATGCTCGATCTCGGTGCGGTCGGCTTGAGTGCCTCAGGTCTCGAGGCAATGGTCAAGAGCTTTGGGGACGATCAGACGTTCCCGAATCTCCGAACGCTGGTCATCGGAGGCAACCCGGGCGCGCAGGAGGACTCGTGGGAAGGACTCGTGAACAATTTGCGAGCGATTCGTCCCGCTTTAGACGTCGCATGGCGAGCCGCAGACGGCGGTGATGACTCCAAGCTTCAGCGCGATGATTCTGGGCGCATCACTGGCGTCGAGAAGTGATTTTTCTCTGTCTAAATTAGTCGATAGTCAAACACACAACGCACTTTCGTGTAAACTCAGTCTGTAGGAGAATCCCTCTGTGGCAAGCGACAGTATACGCCGCAGAAGCCGCGAGTCGAGCCGTACCGCACCACGCCGCGCGATCGAACGCGAGTGAAGCGAGAAACAGGGTGCAGTCGTGCGTCGCGAAGCATTCGCCCCTCGGAACCACCGAGCCGTTGGGACACACTCGACGTCCGACCAAACCTGTTTCGTTAGACTGCGCGAGCAAAGTTTTTACGATGTCCTTCCGACGCCGTTTGAAGGGTAAAGCGCCCCCCGAGGGGTTTGAGATGATCGAACAGGCGATCGAAGACTTTGAGACGCAGATGAAAGACGCCGTCAGTGAGGAGCACGAGGGTAAGAGAAAGAACGAGCTCACGTGGAGAATTCACAGGATCCACTGGGAGAAGAACCGATTCATCTTTGACTTGATGTACAAACGAAAGGCGCTGAGCCGCGAGCTTTACGATTACTTGTGCCGAGAGAAAATTGCCGATCAGGCTCTCATATCGAAATGGCGCAAGCCGGGCTACGAGAATCTCTGCTCGCTCTTGTGCATCCAAAAGTCGGCGACAAACTTTGGCACGACTTCGATTTGTCGCGTTCCAATGGCGCAGCGCGCTCCTCAACAACAACTGACGCCTAACGTGAAGACTGGGTGTATTTCTTGTTGTTCTGGAGACGGAATCATGGGCGGTCCAATCTGGTGGAACACTCCAATCACGGAGGACGTAGAGAAGAAGCTCAATAAGAAGAAGCGCAAGGCAGAGGAAGAGGAGGACCCTGACGTTGCAAAGAGAATCGCGGCGCTCAAAAAAGAAATGGCGAGTGGCGTTGAAGACGCCACCAAAGATTTGGATTGAGCCCCGTCGCTCGCGCGTAGTTGATTGACACTTTATAGAACGAGAATTTAATAATGAGCACAGTAGACATAGCCCAAAAAGGTTTCAGAGACACTGCACGGCGCGCGACTGGTCCGAGAGGCGATGAAATCATGAGCGTGTTGAAAGCAGACGCGTTCTTCGCTCGCATCGAGCCGTACAAACGCATATTCGCCATCGCCTTGCCGCCAGATTTCGCCGTCAGAGCTGATGCAAGAAACGTCTCAGTGGGTCCCTCCAACGACAGAGACACGACCGCGACCGCGTCTAGCTCATCGAGAGCTGCGGATCGCCCGTGCGCAAAGTGCTGGGGAATAAGCTCGTCGAACGAGTACCTCAACCTCGCGCGCGCGCACTCCGTAGTCATGGTTCGAGGCGACTCGATCCAAGCGCCGCCGGTGAGCGCCATTGCGCGCGCGTTGGGGCGTTCCGCAGGCGAACTCGGCGGCGTCTTATTCACCACCACCCGCTACGAAGACGTAGATAAAGTCACAGAACACGATGCCGAGCGTATCACCGCCGCGCTTCAATCCCTCGACCAGAGTTTTCGCGACGTCCCGTTCGGATTTTGGGACGGTCCGCAAGACGACGGGTCCTGGCGCGCTGAATCGATACGTCCTCCTTTGATGGATGAAGACGACGACGAAGACGCCCCGGCTGCGGCGATCGTCGCGCGAAATCGACTACAAAAGTTCTTAGAATCCACCCAGGGCGCTCTCAACACTTTCGGGTGACCCGGTCGTTAAGTGGTCGGTTTCCCACAAAAGTCGTTATACGTCATAATTCGACGGCAACGTTAATACACGATGGCAAACCAAAAGTTCGCCGACTTTACCGAATTCATCAAAAAAACACACAATGACGCGTTGGTGACGGTAAAACAACCCCTCGCCATCGGATGTTTGGTGCTCAACGTGCTTTTCCCGGGCGTTGGAACCGCCATCGCGTGTATCAAGGTGGACAAAGCCAAGGAGGGCCTAGTTGCGCTGCTCATGATGTGGTTGATGACTTTCGTCTTCTTTGTCGGATGGGTTTGGTCCATCGTCCACGGGGTGCAAATTTTGATGAAGAGTGAAAAGTAACGATGTGAAGATGAAAGTCACGACGCGATGATAAAGGCTCACCCGGTCGTGATAACCGTCCTACATTTCCGAGGGGTGTGCAAAACTTGTAAAAGAAATGAAATAAAATGCGCGCAAGTTACACATACAAAACGTTCCATCTCTCTCTACCTATCTATCGGTTTCCGACGGTTGAGGCTCACGATCTCGCACAAAGTTAAAAAGTTTGACGTATTCCTCCATCGTGAGCTCTTGTGGACGAATTTTGAGTCCTCTATCGAGCATCTCAAATGCGTCGTCCATGGTCGCATCATTGCACACCGCCTTGAGGTTGTTGCGCAACATTTTGCGCTTTTGGGCGAAACAGGCTTGGACAAAGGTGAAAAATTGCTTATCCGTCCCATTCAACGGCAATAATTCGTGTGCTTCCTTTGGCCTGAATCCGATGAGGCAAGACTCGACGTTCGGAGGGGGCATGAAGCAATCGCGCAACACCGGGCGAATGTAATACGGCTTGGAGTAATAGTGCACTCGGACGCTCATCGCTCTGTAATCCCCACCACCGGCGTCGTCGCGGACCAAACGCTGCGCCACTTCCTCTTGAAACATAAATATCATGTCTTCAAAGGTTTCACCCATCGGCAACAGCACTTTGAGAACATCTGTGGTGATGTTGTACGGAATGTTCGCGACGACTTTAGCGCGCGGAGTGTCCGCGGATGGCCTCGTAAATGCTTTGCCCAACCCTTCCCACTTTAAAAAATCCCCCTCGATGAGTTCAAACGTCTCTGGGTACTCCTTACACAGTCCTTCCTTCAACTTTCCCGCGAGATTTCTATCCTTTTCCACCGCTAAAACCCGCGCGCCGCACTTGAGCATCTCGTTTGTCAGGTTTCCCGTCCCCGGACCAATCTCCAGCACCCTATCCCCAGGCTTGAGCTCCGCGGCTTCGACCGCGTCCAAGACCACTCCAGAATCTACCAAAAAGTGCTGACCCAACCACCGTCTCGCCTCGTGATCCGCATCGGCGACTCGTCCTCGCAGAGCTCCGTCTGCACGTTCGCTCGACGCATCCTTTTTCCTCGTCGCCGCTTCCTCCTTTGCCCGCTTCTTATTCTTCGACAACCGCACCGGGCGCTTCCTCGCGCGCGTTATCGTCGAGCACCTTCTTCTTCCGCTCGTCGACGGGATCTCGGACGTCGTCGCCGTCGGGTCTCTCGAGCGTCCACCGTGCACGAAGACTCTCGAAAAGTGCGCAGCAGCCGCCACGTGAGCGCAGTGAGACATGGTTGATTGTTTCGACGCTTGTTACGCCCACACCCACGAACGACGTCTCTCTACCGCGCGCTTCGACGAAAAAAGTGGACGTCTTCGCTCGACGAACCCTTTACGCGACCGGTTTGCTGCGAGTCGCGCACTGAGGCGGGTCCTTTGCGCGAAAGCTCTCAGAGGTTGAAAACTAACCGAGTTTATTACAATACAATTTTTACAAATCCAATCGACCATCAATCACCGAATCCACGAGCGACCGAACGTCATCGATCCTCCTCGCGAGCGCATCACTCTCCCGTCGCATCTCCTCCGCCATGCCCGCTCGAACGTACTCCTCGACGACTCTCGCCCGTTCGAACGACCACGCGTCCAACGCCTCGCGACACCGACCGACGACGCGCTCCACGTCCTCCACATCCCTAGGTAGACCCTCCTTCATCCCCTCACACGACGAAATAATTTCCTCACACGCCTCTGAAATCCTCCTTCGCTCTTCATCCACCACCCTTCGCATCTCTTCGTACGCCTTCGCCCCGCCTCGTTCGCTCGCGCACCTTTCGAATTCGCGAATTCGCGATTCGTCCGCGATCCCTCTCGCCACCTCCCCTAAAATCTCTCTCGTCACCGCCGTCGACGTCTTCGCCGCGTTTTCCTCTTCCCCTCGCGCTTTACGCGCGTTTTTCATCCCGCGTCGAAGCGCCTCTTCCCGCGCGCGTTTCGTTTCCCGTCTGGCGCGTCTAAGATTCGATTCCTCGGCTCGAGCGGCGCTTCGACGAGTGCCCAGATTCCGATCGTCGTCGTCTTCGAGCGCTTCGTTCCCGACGCCGCCGACGACGACGCCGACGTCGCGACGTAGCGCTTCTTTGGCGTCTCTCAGCGCGCTCCTCGCGCGCGCGATGGAGTTAAGCGCGCGCAGTCGATCGGCGACGACGGGCGGATTCGGTTCCATCCCATCCAGTCGCGCAGTGCCGTCTCTGCGTCCCGTCGACGACTCTCGCGCGATGGACGTCAGTGCGCGACGGCTCTTCGACGGG
>Ga0255759_10003713_pt1 | contig 13306 bp, 12 predicted proteins | sample 101ome_20_FD_179959 | JGI IMG/M metagenome (GOLD analysis project Ga0255759, IMG submission 179959) | Coastal salt marsh microbial communities from the Groves Creek Marsh, Skidaway Island, Georgia - 101404AT metaG (version 2) | ecosystem: Environmental > Aquatic > Marine > Intertidal zone >...
TGCAACCAATTGGGCTGGGAATTGGCCGATGCAGATCGCTCTGGACTCGAAGATTCTAGTTCAACAATCGATGTCATTTTGGACATCGGAGATTTTGGATGGGAACCGTCCCTCTATGTTGTTGGAACAAGCCCGTTGGACGTAGTCGATCGCTGCCACACTCTGATCAAAACACTCGGAGGATTGGAATGATACGCATCAGTGTCATTCTTTCTGTCCTTCTTCTTGCGCCTCTTTCCGGTTGTTTGAGCCAACATACGATTACTGAGGAGTGTGTCATCAGTACATCTGCAGATGATAAGACGCTAACCATCATCACCTACGATATCATTGCATTAAGCGATGAAGTCTTGGAAGAATTTACGAATTTGACCGGATATCAAATCAAAATGATTCGTGCTGAAGATTCAGGAGGTATTCTCGATAACCTCCTCTTAACCAAAGAGGCTCCACAAGCCGACCTGGCATTAGGACTTGACAATACATATCTACAGACAGCCCTCGATAACTGTCTCCTTGCACCACATTCTGCAACTCTTCCAAACATCGACCCTGCCGCTCTCGCCCCATACTCAGGAGAAATGGCTGTTCCTTTCGACCAAGGCTATGTGTGCCTCAACGTGGACACTCAAGCACTTGACGAAAACAATATGACGTTCCCAAGTACTTTGGAAGAATTAACCAACGAAGAATGGAAAGGTAGAACTGCTTTTCCAAGCCCTACAACATCGTCCCCTGGTAGAGCATTCATGGTAGCAACAATTGATTATTTTGAACGACAAACAACAATGGATGCGATGTCATGGTGGGAAGCTATGGAAAAAAATGATAATCTTCACTTCAGGATGGAGCGAAGCCTACGAGATTCATTACAGCGGCGGCTATGGGGTATGGGAAGATGGCCACCTTGGTGATGCTTGGCTAACCGTATCCTACTGCCATTCACCTGGCGTAGAGGCCTTTTTTGGCGGCAATTACACAATTTCAAAGGCAGTGGATATCGATTATGCTTCATTCCACCAAGTAGAATATGCTGCGAAAGTTAACGGTGGTGGATCGGCATCCGCTGTTGATGCCTTCATTGAGTTCTTGCTAAGCGATGATGTGAACAAGAATATGCCTCAAAACAACTACATGTATTCAGTCCTCGAGGGAGAAAACCTCCCAGAAACAGACGGTTATCGACATCACAGCCCTGTTCCATCCCTACCTTCTGAACTCTCAACAGAGCGTATCGATGAAGAGATGCAAGATTGGTTGATGGATTGGCGTCAAGCAACACGTTCGCTTTGAGTTGGCATTATGAAGAAAACTCTTGGACGAAGCGTCCCTGTGTTTCTCTACTTGTCAATGATTCTCATCCCGCTTCTTTTCGCTCTTGAACGATTGATGTTTGTGACTGGAATGAATCCATTTCAGGCAATCTTCCACCTTGATGAACATCCACTAGGCACAGATGCTATCGTTTTCACATTCGTACAAGCAATTCTTTCAGCGATGCTCACTCTATGCATTGGCCTTCCAATCGCTTGGTGGTTGGGTCGCTACCAATGGAAGAATATCGGAATGATTCGTGCAGCCTTGACGCTTCCTTTCGTCACACCTACAGTCGTCGCCGCAATGGGATTTCTTGCTTTGATCAAGGAAGGGGGCTTGCTCGATTCAATCGGAATCGACCTTCGTAACGAAACAGGATTTATTGGCGAATTTTCCTCCATCATTGGAATCGAACATTCAGGACACATCATAGCATTAATTCTCGCACATGCATGGTTCAATCTTGCGCTTGTTATTCGATTTGTTGAACCAAAAATATCGACATTACCACCTCGATACGAAGATGCCTTTCGTATGCTCCCCGCCGGCCATAATCGACTCAATCGACTGATCTCATTCTGGTGGCCTATGCTGAAGACATCCATCCTTTCAGCTTTCGTGTTCACATTCATCTTTTCGTTCACTTCGTTTGCTTTGGTTCGCTGGCTTGCGCCAAACATGTGGACGCTTGAAGCGTTGATGGCTGTCGAGGGTGGTGCAGCAGGAATACCAGGGTACAGAGTTGATGTCAGTCGTCTGGTTCTTGGAGGAGCTACACTCCAGGGCATCGTGTTATTGAGTGCGCTAGGCCTTGCAGGGAGGTGGCAACAGAAGCAATCCAATGAAATTGAACTTGTTGCTGAAGGATATTCACGAAACTATGTTGGGAAACCACGAACAGGGGCGCGGATTGGAATCTTCATGGCAACCGTTTTCGCTCTTACTCCACTTGTGCTCATGGTACTTGCATCAGTACGACTTCGAGATCGAACATCGGATTCGTATCGTTGGAGCCTCGATGCTTGGGATTTGGCCTTCAAAGGAGATTTGACGTATGCTTCTGTGCCAGAAGCGCTCACGAATTCCCTTGTTTACGCCTTTGGATGTCTGATTCTTTCGTGTCTACTCGGTTTCTTTGTTGCACAAACGATTCATTCTCTTGAACAACAAAATCGACCAAAAGTAGCACAATTCATCGACGTTCTCTCCATGCTCCCATTAGCACTCTCTGGCGTGATGGTTGGATTGGGAGTTTTGCTTGGCATTTTGAAGATTTGGCCGGTGATGTTCTCATGGTATGCGCTCCCAATTCTGCCCCATGCAATGCTTACCACACCATTTGTCGTGCGTATTTTACTCCCTGCAATGCGAGAGATCGATTCAGATTACGATGATACAGGAAAGATACTGGGCTACACATCGATTCAGCGATTCACGCGAATTAAACTTCCATTGCTCAAACCACAACTTGTCGTTGCTGCTGCATTATCTATGGCCTTCTCATTGGGTGAATTTGGAGCATCTTGGATTCTGTTACGTTCTGGAGCATGGGACACATTGCCAGTGTTGGTCGATCAGTTGATGTCGAGACCCAAATACTTCGAAATGGTTGAACCCATTGCAATGGCTACAGCCACTGTACTCATGTGCATGACATTCCTATTGTTTGTTATTGCTGAACGATTTCGCAGTCACCAAGGAGGGGGATTTTGATGACGCTAACCATCAAAGAATTGAGTGTATCATTTGATGAAAACTACATCATTCAAGACCTCAATCTCGAATTAGCACCCAACGAAATCGTCGTTATTCTTGGGCCGAGCGGATGTGGAAAAACCACGCTCCTACGGACCATTTCTGGCCTCCAAGTTCATGAAAGTGGTTCAATCACACTGAACAACAAACGAATTGAAAATATTCTATCGGAGCACCGTAGCATTGGCATGTTATTTCAGCGACCAGTCTTGTTTCCGTTCAAAGATGTGCTCGGGAATATTCTTTTTGCTTACAAGAACAAGAAACACTCCGACATGGATGCCGTCCATTCAATCATGAGTGAAATGGGTCTCATCGGAAAAGAACAGCAGAGAATTGAGACCTTGTCCGGCGGTGAGGCTCAACGTGTTGTACTCGCAAGAGCACTTCTCACCAATCCAGAACTTCTTCTCCTGGATGAACCACTTTCCGCTCTAGATGTGGAATTGCGAAGAAAGATCGCTCTCGAAATTCGAACCATTTTGAAATCGAGATCAATACCAGCAATCCATGTCACACATGATCCAAAGGAAGCTGAAATCATTGGCGACCGCATCATTCGCTGGAACGAATTACAACACGGTGAGGATGATGAAGAGTAATTGGTTTGACCCGCGACCATGGAGAATGTGGAACCTCGTTTGGAACAAACGTGGAAACAACATCGCTTTTGCCAGCCTTATTGGACTGTTTTTCCTTGCTTCAATGGGAATCCCTTACGGAATAACCAATCGAATCACACAATACATTGGATGGACGGCATTTGACCCAAAGTTGCCCATCGATGATTCAATCTCGTACATTCCATTGATGAATTTGGCATACTTCTCATTTTACGCCTATTACGTCCTTATCCCATTTTTTGCCCGGACTGAAGTGCAACAGAAATGCGCAATCGTCTTTTCTCAACGTCTCTTTATTGCGACAATTCCAGTGTTTCTCATCTTCCTCATCCTACCTGTCGAAGTTGACCTACGTTTGGAGGTGAACGGTAACGATGCGCTCACCACACTGCTCACGCTTGTCCACAGCGTTGACCAGCCGTACAACGCCTGGCCTAGTTTACACGTTGCGCATAGTCTGTGTGTGGTCCTTTGTGTCCCTCTCATATACAAAATCAACAAGGTAGCTCATGCCTCACTTTGGATTGCATGGATCTTACTTACACTATCGACCATGACAACGCAACAACACTTTCTCTTCGACGTTATAACAGGCATTCTCTTCGCCCTTATCGTTCACCATCGATTGATCCGACCAGTTATCTTCGACTGCATTGATGGAGTCTACGATGATTCGTTTCAACAAACCTAAGCAAACAGGGTTGAAACCACTTCTGGCTGAGTGAGATAGATGGTCAATCCTACACCTGCCATAATCATCATCCACGAACCAACCATCTTGATCATTCCAGTCATTCGACGCAGGAAGTTGATCATCACTTGACGACCAAGACCAACAAGAACGGTAACGAGAATCATCAGAATCAACAAGCCCAGCATCAAACCAGACAATCCAGAGATGGTCGCAGTGGTGCCGAGTGTTCCAAGGAAGATAACAAACGGTAGAACAGCGGCCGCAGTACAATCAATTGAAGCAGCAGCATATCCAATCCCATACAGATACATGTTTCGACGAGGCGTGAACGTTTCGTCCATTTCAGTCGTTGACCAGCGATCAACAAGTTTCTGAACAAATCCAAGAACGTGCGATGTGATCCCAAGCAACATAATCGAACCGAGGATGACCAACAGGACTGCGATTCCAATGGCGATGTATGTCACCATACCGGATTGAGCAAAGGCTTCACCCATTGCAAATGCAATCAAGCCGATGATGATGAAAAAGGTCCACATTCCCAAACCTGCGAGCGTACCTATAAACCACGATGAAGGCATTTTCTTCTTCAGCTTACCTTCCGCAATGAGGTCATCTTCCCGGGCACCGAGGCTGAGATAATAGGAGATGAATCCAGGCAGAACCGGGAATGCACAAGGCGAGAAATAGACCAAAATGGAGAGAATCATACCAAGGGCAAACACTGCAACGAACGACGTTGATGGTTCTTCCCACGCAACTCGATCATCCATCGTTATTGAGACATTACCAGTGAGGGCAAGTTCTACTGCATCGTTAAATTCACCCCACCCAGAGATTGGAGTTCCTGTTGCTTGGCGTTCGATAATGTATCCTTCAACGTCGATCACCATGACAACTGGAATTTGTCCTGTTCCAGCAGTCGTGAACAATTGCTTAGGATCTGCCGAAGAACCATCCGCAAGAGTGGCTGCTTTGGTAGAACCTAGGCCAGTCGGGTAAAGCGGCACAGTATATTCACCAAGAGAGGTGTTGAGATAGTCGAGCGATTCAGAATACCATGCGCCGTAGGCAATGATATGGAAGCCAACACCGTTTTCGTCTGCGGTTTCCTTCCAACCGTCCATCTCCTGCTCAAGATGTTCTTGAACGTAGTGGCAACTGCCACAATCTCTGGCCATTAGATCGAGAATGATGACATCGCCTCGAAGATCGGACAATTGTATTTGGCCGTTTGAATTGGTGTAATTCGATTCGATCCCATCGCGATTGAGACTGTCGATGACAATCTCTGGAATCGGAGCTGGTTCAGCATCTGATTGGAAGATCTCATCCATGCTGTCAAACAAGGACAAGCCAGCGAAGGCAATGACTCCAAAGAGAACGACAGCGACTCCAAACGCTTTCCACGTTTCAGAACGCTTGAATACACCCCAGTCGGCTTGCGCAAGCATCCCCATGACCATTCCATTCACTGGTTGCAAATGAAACTAATGATGATTCTCATTGGATGTCAATGTTACTCGATTCATAAATCAACTTGTCAGCTGTAACATCGATGATTTTGAAGCTAACAGTACAAGTATCCGAGCATAGGTCATCCGAACCTTCGCTAATGGTGACTGACTCACCTATGCTCCACTTGTTATCGCCGTCGTCAGTAACATGGCATGCCGTATCCTCAGTTTGTCCGGGTTGAGTACATAGAATGTATGCACCTCCATCGATTGAAAGATGAATTCTGATTGAGGCCCAGTTAAGATCATCGCCCTGCGTCATCGTAGCGTAAATCAGTTCTTCCTCAGCAGCAGAGGTTAGAGCGGGTGTTGCGTCCGAACCATCAAATCCGTATATCTGTAAATCTCCACCACCGTCTTCATCTGGACCAGCAAGACTGGTCGCCCAGATGTAGGTCAACAAAGCACTGTAGAGGAAGGTTTGGTCTTCACATCCTTCTGCAATCGTGGAGATCGGGCTTAATGCGTATGCAATTTCATGAACTGCGAACAAAGCAACAACATCGTCAGGGATTGTGCTTTCATCCTCAAGATCAATCTCAACGCCATCCTCATCTGCAGCCACAAGGAGTTCATATGCTTCAATGGTCAAATCAGACATTCCTGTGGGGGAAAGTGCTAGGCAAATGGATGCTCCATCTTCCATCCCTTCACCAACAAGAACAAGCATTCCGTACCCATCCGCTGCAAGGTAAGCGTTTGCTACAGTTTCCGTGGAGGTCTGGATATCATCCTCTGCACCATCGGCTTCATCCTCACCGTTACTACAGTCATCGTACCCGTCGCCGACCCACTCCGCTTCTAGTTCATCTCCGTCATCACAAACAAAGTATCCTGTTGATTCGGACAGAATGATGCTCAGGGTTGGTACATTGGATGAAGAATCCAAAGTGCCAATGTAGGACAATTCATCGTCTGAATCAACATGCATTTCTTCAGCGACACATAGTTCATTCATGACGACATATGTTGTGGATGAAGACGCATCAGCATCATCGTTCATATCGTCCACGTCGGTCTGCGCTTGGTTTGCAGTTTCTTGGCAATACATGAGCTCAATCACATAGAGGTTGTAAGTATTGTCTGCGTTCATGGCCACGCGCATGGAGAGCAGCATTCCATGATAGATTCCATCCAAATCCTGAGTCGTATACGTGGCGTCGAGGTCATCGACGAGTTCCTCAAGTTCAGTACATCCAGCAAGCATCATGGATAAAGCAAGTAAAATTGCAATTTTCTTCATGCTTGTATCTCTGAGATGACGAATAAAAGTTCTTTCGCCCTCAACGACATTATTCGTTGAGGTAAACAACTGAAACTTCCAATCGATCATGCGTGGGGTGGACTTCGACCATCTGCACAGGAACTGAGAGGACTTCTGCAAGTTCTTCAGCAACACTCAGAGGCATCTCAATGCGACGAGTAGTTGCGTCATAACGGAGCCAAGATGGACTGATGTGCAAGGTTTCTTGCAATTCCATCATATCGTCTCGAGCATCCTCAGGCTCGGTTGGGATGGCACCGAAAAGAATTGTATCGTCTTCCGAGAGAATCTCGTATGGTCGAAGTGTTGCCTCTGCCCTTCGTCGGAATCGGGCTCGTAATTGTCCAGCATCTTTGTAGGAGGCAGTACAGAATTTGAGGTGGAAAGGCTTGTCTCTGGCCGCTTCCTTGAGTCGAACACCCAGTTCAAACGATCCTTCTGCAGCTGCAGAAAGGCCACTTGAGAGATTGAATCCACGAACGTCCATGTTCTCTTGATTTCCTGTTGTGATCTCCAACTCGTTGAGATTAAGAAATTGAATCGGCAACGTTTCCAATTGTTCGAGTAAGGCGAACAGTGATTCTTCTTTGTCAGGTTCACATGGTAATTCAATTCCAACATTGATGCCTGAATCGCTCGCTACCTTGATGACGTCTTCATATTGTTTTGTTGTTCCATCGAGAAGATGGAATCGAAGTTCATCCAGTCCAGCAGTTGCAAGTTTCTCGACCCATTCAAGTTTGAAGGGAATCGACGTGTAGAGGTGGATGTGATGGTCTTGGCCGAAGGCTCGTTTGAGTTGCTTGATTGCCTCAACGGATCGCTCAGGATCGAGCATCGGATCACCACCGGTGATTCCTGTTCCTGTGGCCTTCATGGCATGTCCTTCTTCGATGACCTCTTCCCATGTTGAACACCTTCGTTCGTTTGCGAACATATCAGGTGATTCGCGTCGATTCTCAGAGAGTGGACAATAATCACACCCCCAGTGACACTTACCTGTCACAAAGAGAACCAGTTTACGCCCTTCTTGGCATTGAACACAACCTTCCGCTTCACCATCCTCTGGTGGAAGAATCTCCGTATGCATCGGAAGATGGACGACCATGAGCAGAACCTCTGAACACTCCTTGTTCAATCCGTCGGTGAAAGTGCTGCGATTTCGTTCAATAGCCATGCATGAAAACGACGGTCGTTGGTGAGTTCGGGGTGAAACGTAACGGCGCATTTTGACCCATCACGCACACCCACTACTTCGTCACCAAGACGCCCAACGATCTCACAGTTGATTCCAGCTGGGTCAAATCGTGGCGCACGTATGAACACACCAGGAAAGGCATCACTCTCGGTCGGTGATTGAACGTCACCTACAACGAGCGGGGTGTGGCCAAAAGAATCTGGTTTACGTGCAATTGAAGTCCCTTGTGCATCGACTCTACTGAGGGTTACATCGATAGGTGCCTCAAACGACTGGCGTTGACGGCCCCATGCGTTCCTCGATATTTTAGCTTGAATAAATGGGTGGCGATCATCGCTTGGCATTGCGAGCAAGATAGCGCCTGCACAGGTCCCTAGAACGGGACGATTTGGGTGTGCCTCCATCCAATGATAAATTGAGTCGAGCAAGCCTTCGGATCGAGAGGCAATTCGCATTGTTGTTGATTCACCACCTGGAAGAATAAGACCTTGAATGGTGGAATCAAGATCGTCCCCTTTTCGCAATTGGACGACTTCAACCTCATGCTCCAAGTCTTTCGCAATGGAAAGAATGGCTTCCTCATGCTCATGACGGGCCCCTTGCAACATTGCAAGACCCACCCGCATCATAGTCCGGCCTGAGCGTCCACGTCTTTAGCACATAGCATCAAGTCAAACGAAGATTTTGAGCATGCTTGAGAGTCGCTATTCAAAAACCGTGCGCGACACCGCTGATTCATGGCACACGATGGAGACTGCTTTCTCGTCCCGGGACCCGTACGAATGAGTGATACTTGTCTTCAAGCAATGGCGACACCAGTGATGACTGCTCGTGGCACGGAATTCCGAGATGTCATGGCGGACCTCAATGCAGGACTAAGAACAGCATTCAATCTAACACCATCTTCTCGCGAGCGAGGGACTGAATCATGGTCCGGCGAGGACGGATACAAGGTCATCGCAGTATCTGGAAGCGGGACAGCGGCCATGGAAATGGTGATTGCGAACAGGTTCAGACCAAATGATCGGGTCCTTGTCCCAACCAATGGTAAGTTTGGTGAACGTGTCGCCGACATCTGCAAGCAGTACTGCCAGGTCAAACACATCGCTTACGAGTGGGGCCGTAGTTTTGATGTCATGGAACTTGAGGAACAATTGGGAAGAGGGACCTTCGAAGCACTCCTGATCTGTCACAACGAGACGAGTTCAGGCATCACACAGGATGCTCAAGCACTCGCACAAATGTGTCAAGAACATGGCGTTGCGTTTATTCTCGATGGAATTACATCCGTAGGTGGACTTCCAGTTCACCCTGCACAATGGAACGCTGAAGCGGTCGTCATGGGAGCACAGAAGTGCACTGCAGGGCCAAGTGGAATTGCTGCAATTGCGATTAACGAGCACTTCATTGAACGCGTACAAACCATTCGTCAGCAAGGCGATTCGAACCCAGTGTATTATCTTGATTTAATCTCAGCACTCAAGAAAGGAAACGATGACCAAACACCATGGACGCCAGCAATCAATCTCGCAATGGGTTGGGCAGCCTCACTTCGTGAATTGGAAGAAGAAGGACTTGAGAATCGTTGGAATCGATGCAGAACACTTGCCGATGGTGTTCGGCGTCTGTTTTCTGACCTTGGATTCATGTTGCTTGCTGATGGAGGTCAACAAAGCGACACGGTCACGGCCATCATGTATCCAGAAGGAATCAACGATGCATGGAGAAGCAAACTCAAGGATGATTATCAAACGCAAGTGATCGGCGCTCAAGACCACCTCAAAGGAAAAATGTTCAGAGTTGGCAGCATGGGAACGACAAGCATCGAAGAGATGATTGAAGGTTGTAATCGAATGATTGCGTGTTTCAACGAGATGGGACATGCACTTCCAAACGTTGATGTTGCATCCTACTTTGCGTGAATCATGGGCAAAGGAATCGTGTTAGGACGGTTTCAGCCGTTCCACAAAGGACATGCTCATTTGGTTAAGCTTGCCTTAGAGAACTTCGAGCAGATTACAATCGCAATTGGCTCAGCTCAAGAAGAATGGACGGTTGACAATCCATTCTCAATTCAAGAACGAACAGATATGATTCGAGCATGGGCCACAAGCAATCAGGTTCAAGACAACATCACAATTGTCGGAATTGAAGACATCAACGACCCTCCGAATTGGGTTGAACATGCTTCAAATCATCATGGAAAAGGAACACTCGTCACATCTGATGATGCAACGAAACGACTCTACGAATCCGCTGCTGTTCCAGTTCACTGGGTTGATTTGCATGAACGAGAGCAATTCGAAGGATGGCGTATTCGTCAAACATGCATGATGCTTTCAACCGTGTACGATGACGATGCCGCGCGCATGGTTCTCGCACCAAGCGTTCCAGAATCGATCATTGAGTGGTTGATTGTCAATGATGGATTGTATCGATTTTCTCAGATTAACTCCACACCGCATGCAGGTTGATCATTCCGTAGCGACAACCACCCTTGCTGCTCGAAGTACTCGTTCCTTGTACATGTATCCTGGTTCGAGTACGTCGATGACCTGGCCTGCAGGGAATTGTTCGGATGCTGGAAGGGTTGTGATCGCTTCCATGGTGGCTGGATTGAACTCTTGCCCTTTCGCCTCAATGGCTTTGATTCCATCCGCTTCAAGTTCTCGCCAGAGTTTGTTCCGTAAGAGTCGAAGACCTTGGGCTATTGGAGATTCGTCATCATCCTCAACCTGACTCAATGCACGATCTACATCGTTGAGGATTGGAATCATTCGTCGTGCAAGACCCATGCCGCCGTATTGGATGAGTGAAGACTTTTCAGCCATCAACCGCTTACGAACATTCTGAATTTCTGCATCTTTGTAAGCGATTTCTTTCTCGGCTTTCTCAGCCCTTTGGATCGCTTCTTCCAAAGGGTCAACAGGTTCGACGTGCTCAGACAAATCCATCTGCTCGTCAATTTCTTCAAACGCTGGAGTTTCATCATCATGCGATTCTTCAACCGCATCCAAAGGAACGTCTTCGCTCTCCTCTGACATGATTCCACCGAAACGGATGTGGTCTTTCAACCCGACGCTGTCGTATCATCAGGAAGTTCGTTCGTAAGGATGGTGGAAAGGTTCCACGAAAACGTTCCCCATTTTCTTGCATCAAGATGATCTCGACCAACAATGGCAACGAGGTTGTCTTCACTGTTCCAACGTTTCATGGTATGAACAAGGGCCTTCGCAGCTCGATCGTGTGCTTCGAAGGTTGGAACAATTCTTGGATCTTCTTTCTCATCCATTGTTTCACCTAATTCCTTACGACGCTCCATCCAATCCAAGCACACACGCTCGGCATACTCTTGCTCCGGAATGTTCCAGAGCGTTTGACAGACGGCATCCCATGTTTCACCATCGTAGAGTTCTTCTTCTCCTTCAATCGTCTTAGAAAGAGCAACATCGAGATACATGTAAGCTCGTCCTTCCCATGCTTCCCAAGCCCCTGGGCTCGCCCATTTCATTGCAAGCAGAAGCCCTTTCTCACCATTGCCTGAATCCTGCAAGCATGACCAGAAGGAATGAGAATCATTCGATTGACGATTTTGCGTATCCATCCAATCGAGGAGTTCTGCCTCGGCATCGATGTCAAAGTTGACTTTCAAACGCGAGTCTTGCTCAGGCCTATCAGGTCGCATTGTTCGCTTTTCAAGCCCTGAGTAAAGGTCGCACCAAGGCATTGAAGCCAATTGGCGTAAACTTGGGACATCGACCAACAGAACAACGATTTCTAGTCCCATGATTGTACCGAAGGCTGACCATTCTTTGAGGCATTCGGCAAGTTCAAAAAACAAAGGAATGGAAAATTTCTGTCTGAAAAGGCAACAGCCTTGAAGAACAGGGCCTGTTCCAAAAGAACAGGGGGGTTCGTATGGCGACGATTAAAGAGCAAATCGAAATGATTCGCGCAGAGATCGATAAGACGCAGAAGAACAAGGCTACGAACGCCCACATTGGAAAGTTGAAAGCTAAGATTGCTCAACTAAAGCTCAAGGAAGAAAAGGCTGCTGCACATTCAAAAGCAAGTGGCGGCGGTAAAGGATTCGAAGTCAAGAAATCAGGTGATGCGACCGTTTCATTGGTTGGTTTTCCTTCAGTAGGTAAATCAACACTCATCTCCAAAGTTACCGATGCTCATTCCGAAGCAGGCGGATATGCGTTTACAACACTCACCTGTATCCCTGGTGTCATGGAACATAGGGGTGCAAAAATCCAGATTCTTGACTTACCTGGACTGATCAAAGGTGCTGCTGAAGGGAAGGGAAGAGGAAAAGAAATTCTCAATGTTATTCGTTCTTCAGACATGGTCCTCTACATTGTCGATCCGTTCCAAGATGGTCATTTCACTGTCCTGCATCGCGAACTCCACAACTCAGGACTTCGTTTAAATCAACAAAAACCACCTGTCTTCATCAAGCGCGTAGACAAGGGGGGAATCGACGTCCGTACAACCGTTGAACAAACACACCTCAGCCCAGAAGAGATGGGAGAAATCATTCGATCGTTTGGTTACACGTCTGCGATTGTCACGTTGCGTCAAGATACGACTGCGGAACAAATCGTTGATTGTTTAGCAGGAAACATCATCTATGAAAAGGCAGTTATTGCAATCAACAAGATTGACATCGCAACACCCGAAGATATTGAACGAGCCAAATCGGGACTCCCGAGTGATTGGCCCATCATGGAAATTTCAGCCTTCAAAGACATCGGCCTTACAGAATTGAAGGATTTCATTTACGACAATCTTGGATTCATGCGCGTGTATCTCAAACCCCAGGGTCAAGAGGCCGATCTCGAGGAACCACTCATTGTCAAGGATGATTCCACAGTAGAAACAATTTGCAATAAATTACATCGCGATTTTGTGCGAAAATTCCGTTTTGCCCGT
>Ga0255759_10003717_pt1 | contig 13292 bp, 14 predicted proteins | sample 101ome_20_FD_179959 | JGI IMG/M metagenome (GOLD analysis project Ga0255759, IMG submission 179959) | Coastal salt marsh microbial communities from the Groves Creek Marsh, Skidaway Island, Georgia - 101404AT metaG (version 2) | ecosystem: Environmental > Aquatic > Marine > Intertidal zone >...
AGTCGGACGACATAGCAAAGAGGGGCGCCCACTACTCAAGGCCTACGTCAATCGCTGGCTGAAGAACAATCCCGATATTGTAGCCTTTGCCAGTGCTCGACGCTCAGATGGTGGTGTGGGTGTCGTGAATGCAGTGACGAGCGGTCTTTTTGACGACCGCTGGGAACGAACCTAGTTACTTTTTCTGTTTCACAAACTTCATCAGACGTCGCTTCCGCTGAATCTGACGGTCTGTGAGTTTATTTTTCCGTCCTGCGAACGGATTTTCACCAGACTTGAACTCAATTTTGACCGGGGATCCTGTGATGTTCAGCACTCGGCGGTAGATATTCTCCAAATACCGCCGATAGGCTTCCGGCACATCTTTGGTCTGATTTCCGTGAATAATGATTCGCGGCGGGTTCATACCACCTTGGTGTGCATAGCGCAGTTTAATCCGCCGACCACGGACGAGTGGTGGTTGATGATCGGCAACTGCGTCTTCCAAAATTCGTGTTAACACATTGGTTGAGAATTTCGTTGTTGCAGCCTCATACGCCTCTTTGATTGAACCGTATAAATCACCAACACCGGTTCCATGGAGTGCTGAAATGTAATGAATTTTCGCCCAAGGAATAAAACTCAGTCTGCGTTTTAAGGTCTCGCGGATTTTCTCCCGCACATCAGGATCAAGGTGATCCCACTTATTCACAGCAACAACCAACGCACGACCCGCATCAACGACTGTGCCCATCAGATGCATATCTTGCTCAACAAGACCCTCTTGAGCATCCACCACCAAGATCACGACATGGGAGTCTTCAATGGCCTGTAACGTTTTCACAATCGAAAACTTTTCGACTGTTTCACTCACTCGGCCACGACGTCTGACGCCCGCCGTATCAATGAGCGTATAGGTTTCGTCATGACGCTCATACGGAATGTAAATGGAATCTCGTGTTGTGCCTGGTAAATCAAATACAACAACTCGATCTTCGCCAAGCATGCGATTCACAAGCGTTGACTTTCCAACGTTCGGACGACCGACCACACCGATACGAATCCCGGGCGCATCTTGTCGTTGGTCGTTCGCATCAACAGGGTCGACATCAAGTAGTCCAAAATGCTCAAGCAACTGATCGCTCAACGCACTCACACCACGACCATGGGAGGCTGCGATTGCCTGTGGTTCGCCAAAACCAAGGCCGTAGAAGTCGGCTAAGGCAACATCCGCATTCTGGCCATCAATCTTATTAGCAACGAGCCAAACCGGTTTGTCTGTGCGTCGAAGCATGTCTGCAACTGTTTGGTCTGAAGCAGCAACGCCACTGGTCGCATCGACCATAAAGACCACTGCATCGGCTTCCTCAATCGCAGCCTTCGACTGCTCAGCCATTGCAGCATCAATCCCCGCTTCTCCACCGGTGAGCCCACCGGTATCAATCAACAGGAATGGATGACCCGATAACAAGGCGCGCCCATATTTACGGTCACGCGTTAAGCCTGCGTAATCTGCGACAAGCGCATCACGGCTTCGCGTTAAACGGTTAAATAACGTGGACTTGCCGACATTGGGTCGACCAACGAGGGCTATGACAGGGGTGTTCAACGCACCACTTCCACGCGACTCAATCGCCCGTCAAGTAACTGAACCAGCACACCGTTGCCAATTGCGACTGGTGCAACTTTTCCCTTGTCGCCACCCACATCGAGGCGACCGATAATTGAACCATCGGCAGGATCCAAGAGATGCAACTCACCTTCGAGATCAACCACACCGATGGAATCAGCAATGACCACTGGAGGACTTAACTCGCGGTACTTGAGTGCTTCCGTGGTCCACAAGGATTCACCTGATTGCGCGCTGTAGGCTGAGATTGTTCCGTCGGTTTCAACCACTGTGACTGCATTGAATGCGAGTAGTGCGCCTGGATATGCATCAGAATCCAAACTCCAGATCAACTGACCATTCCGCGCATCCAGAAGACTCACTTGTCCATTGCGGGTCGCAGTTGCCACGAGGTTATTGCGAACCGACGGCGCTCCTTTTGAATCCACAATCCGTTCAAGCGGGCTTCGACCACGCGAGACCGCGACTTGACGCTCCCACAAGATACGTCCGGTGTCAGCCTGATAGGCCACAATTCGACCTGATTCCCATAAAACAAAGAGCACATCACCGGCTAGTGTCATTGGCGCACCACCGCGGATACCAACCCCACTCTCTTGCGCTTCTTCGAACCAAACGGTTTCACCAGTTGTTGCATTCAAGGCAAGCAACTGACCGATCTGAGTTTTCACAAGAACCAAGGAATCAGTCGCGATTGGCGGCACCGTCGAATTACTCGGTAATGCCACCTCAAAGCGCACTTCCCCATTGTCACGCGATAAAGCAACTAACACCGCATCTGCCGTTGTGACGTACACAGAAGAGCTGTTCAAAGCAGCGCCACCGACAATCGATCGATCGATATCGGTATCCCATAATTCATCGAGTTCCGCATTCAACAAATAGACATCACCACCAGCCGATGCTGCAGCAATCACGTCGCCATCAACGGCCGGACTCAAGCCTGTCTGATCTCCACCACCGAGTGAGGTTGATTCAACGTCGTCGAGCTCAACGCGCTCCGTGATTCGCTCGAGAGGAGTAGGATCAGGCTTTTCGGGAGCGCTTGAGCAGCCGACAAGCGCAAACAGAACGGCGCAACTCAATAAACGATGCATTAGGACCCCTCAGGTAATGCTGACAGTTTCAAGTCAACCACTGCTGTATTTAAGCCTGCCTCGGTCAACGATGTTTGCGCTTTCAAATACGCATCCCGCGCTTCAAGTGGTTTATTTAAGGTGACTAAGATATCGCCCTCGAGTTCACTGCGAGACCCCTTAAAGAACTCAGCTGACATCGAGCGCACTCGACTCAGTGCAGCGTCACCTTGACCGAGTTCGAGTTCGAGTCGCGCAAGGCGCAGAGAGGCCATCGCTTTCAATTCAGGCAGTTCAAGCTCGGCTTCCGCATAGGTTAACTGACTCACTGCCAAATCGAAGTCACCGCGCTCAACCGCTTGCGCTGCAACAATTGCCGCACCAAGTGCCGCATAGTTGCTGCCGGCATGTGACTGACGAAGACCATCAGCAACAGCGAGCAAACGATCATAGTCTGCATCTGTGTCTTGTTCTGCAAAGTTAACCGCCGACAATTCGATGAGCTCTTGATAACGGCCAGCCGCATCTGACTGCTGATTGATCTGATATTGCTGCCATTGCTGATAGCCAAGAACTGAACCAACACCGACCGCAATCGCAACCAATAAACCGAGACCATTCTGGGCAAGCCAGCGTTTGAGGGCTTCACCCTGTTCTTCATCGGTCTTTAAATAATCCATCATGCATCCTTTAATTCTGAAATTCGGTTGAGTAGCTCAGCTTCGCTCAATGTCTCTTGCTCGCCACCACGCAGTGGCTTATAGACAATCTGCCCACTCTCAAGTTCCACTTGCCCAATAATTAAACCAATTTCGGCACCTGATTTATCAGCCTTTTTCAACTGACTTTTCAAACTACCGCCACCGATGTGGGTCATGAAGCGAAGAACGGGAAACTGCGATCGCAGGGTGCGAGCCAATTGTCGAATCGCAGACTCACATTCAACCTGTTGCGGCATTAAATATACATCGGCTTGGGTTTGATAGGCATCCGGAATCACCTCAAGAGATTCCATCAACAGAACAACGCGCTCCATGCCAAGTGCGAAACCAACACCAGGCGTTGGCCTCCCACCGAGATGCTCAACCAACCCATCGTAGCGACCACCGCCACATATTGTTCCTTGAGCACCAAGTGCGGTCGTCGTCCACTCAAACACAGTGCGTCCATAATAGTCGAGACCGCGTACGAGTCGTGGATTGATTGTAAAATCGATTCCAGCGTCCTCGAGCGCTTGGGTTAATACTGCAAAGTGCTCACGATCATCGTCTGTCAGATAATCCATCAACGATGGTGCATCACCTAACAACGCCTGCGTTGACTCGTTCTTTGAATCCAAAATACGCAGTGGACTGCGATCGAGACGAGACCGACTGTCTTCGTCCAATTGATCTTTTCGCGACGATAGAAAATCAACGAGTGCTGTCCGATAGCGCGCACGAGCCTCGGGTGATCCAATTGAGTTAAGCTCAAGTGTCACTGCATCACGAATCTTCAACTGTTTCCACAGCTGATCCGTCATTTCGATCAGTTCCGCGTCCATCGCAGCATCAGCGATACCAAAACATTCCACGCCTATTTGGTGGAACTGTCGATACCGGCCCTTTTGAGGGCGTTCATGGCGAAACGCAGGGCCTTGGTACCACAAACGCTGAGTCTGGTTATGGAGAAGACCGTGTTCAATTGCAGCTCTGACAACACCTGCAGTCAGCTCTGGCCGCAACGTTAAGCTGTCACCCGAACGGTCTTCAAAGGTATACATCTCTTTTTCAACAATATCGGTCACATCCCCGATCGATCGTGCAAAAAGAGCGGTGTCTTCGACGATTGGTGTGCGTATCTGGGTTAGCCCATAGGCACCGAAAATCCGTTGAGCCTGCTGTTCAAGATAGCGCCATGCGCCAGCCTGTTCGGGGAGAATATCTGGCATCCCCCGTACTGATTGAATCGCCATTAATGTGTATCCGTTGAATGCGCGATTAACTCAGCACGCGCATGATCCTTGATCTCAGCCTGCTTTCGAATCATCGACTCAAGTTCATCGAGAAAATCTGATCCTGGAAGTCGTGCTGCTGGCTTACCGTCAATAAATAACGCCAAACTCTCTGGATTCCCGCCGGTGAACCCTAAATCTGCTTCTTTTGCCTCACCAGGCCCATTGACGACACATCCGATCACGGCAACATTGAGTGGCGTTTTCACATCTTCAAGGCGAGCCTCAAGCTGATTCATAGTACCGATTACGTCGAATGTTTGGCGTGAACAGCTCGGACATGCGATGAAATTAATACCACGTGACCGAAGTCGTAACGATCGCAATAAATCAAATCCGACCTTCACTTCCTCAACCGGGTCCGCTGCAAGTGAAATACGCAAGGTGTCGCCAATCCCATCCATCAGCAACATGCCAAGGCCTGCTGCTGACTTCACTGTACCACTCCGCAGCCCACCGGCTTCAGTAATCCCTAAATGGAGCGGCTGCTCAATTTGATCAGCAATCTTTCGGTAAGCAGCGACGGTCATGAAGATCTCGCTCGCCTTGAGACTGACTTTAAATTCCTGGAAATCTAGCCGATCAAGGATATCAATATGACGCATGGCCGATTCGACCAAGGCGTCTGGCGTTGGTTCGCCATACTTTTTCTGCAAATCCTTTTCCAATGATCCAGCATTAACGCCAATTCGGATTGGAACACCGTGATCACGACAGGATGATACGACCGCTCGAACGCGGTCTTCACGACCAATATTGCCCGGATTAATCCGCAAGCAATCGACACCCAACTCAATGACTTTCAGTGCAATTTTGTGATCAAAATGGATATCTGCAACCAGCGGAACCGACACCTTCGAGCGGATCTGACCAAACGCATCGGCAGCTTCCATTGTTGGCACAGAAACACGAACGAGATCCGCGCCTGCATCAATAATTGCCTCAATCTGAGCCACGGTTGCTTCAACATCACAGGTATTGGTGTTGGTCATTGATTGCACAGCAATCGGGGCGTCGCCTCCGATTGCTACAGAACCAACGTGAATTTGACGAGACTGACGGCGCTTAATCGGCGATTCGATCAATTCGTCTCAGCTCCTAATGTAATCCGTGCAACGTCCTGATATGACTTCGTCTTCAGGTCTTGAGCTTCGCCATTGAAGGTCACGGTACTCACACTCACAGCACCCACAAGAACTTCGATTGGTCCGTAGGTATCGAGATTGACATCTTTTTCAGGCGTCATCAGATCGGCCAATACGAGACGACCACGCGCATCTCGGACCTCAACCCAAGACTCACCAGTAAACACAATCTCTAGCCGACCGCGGGCCCCCATTGCAAGCTGATCTGCTGATGGACCTGTGACTGTTTCTGACAACACACGCAAACCGTCATCTTGACCAGGGCTCACCTGGGTCGTTTGCACAGGTTCGGTTGGCGCTGGAGCAAGACCACTTGCCTCAGCAATTATCCGACCACCTTGGCTCAAATTACTCGGCGAGACAACAACAGGCTTCTCTTCTGGCTGCTCGACTTTCTCGGCAACCGGCTTTTCCACTTTTAGCTCAACTTTTTTGACCACCTTCGGTGGTTCAGGAACCTCAACTGGCTTTTCAGGCTCTGGTTGCTTTTCAACTGCGACAGGTTTGGGTTCCACTTGTGCCACTTCCTTTGGCTTTTCCACTTCGACTACCTGAGGCTCTTCTGCAGTTACTGATTCAGCAGGAACCTCCACGACAGGCTCCTGATTCTCTGCGGATTCCTCAGCAACTACTTCTCTTCCTGCATCGGCACCCTCGATGACCGGTTGGCCTGAATTCTGTTCAGTCGTCACTTCGGTATCAGATTCTGTCGTGGTCTTGAGTGAGGAATCAGACTGCTCGTCTTGAGGTACTACCACGGCGACCTCGGGCTCTGCGTCGTCAGAGTCCATGTATGAAATAAATGCACCGGCGGCAATTAATACCATCACTACCACTGCTGCGGCAGCCATGGTGCCTTTACCTGGCCCAGAAGATGGCTGTTGAACGCCGACTCCTGTCGTTGACATCGTTTGAATTGGCTCACCTGATTGCTCAGCCTTCCAGCGGTCGAATGGCTCAAGGATATCCGCTTCGTTCACTCCAAGCTTCTTGGCATAGAGCTTTAAATAGCCACGGACAAAACTTAGACCAGCAAGTTCAGAATAATCGTCAGACTCAATTCCACGAATCACTTGTTTTGTAAGATTCGAAATCGCTGACATCTCATCGATTGTCAGTCCCTTCTCTTCTCGCGCCTGCCTCAAAAGAGACCCAGGTAATCCTGATGGTGGATTGACCTCTGTTTCAGTGTTTTCTGTCGACATACAACTTTTCTGAATTGAGTACCACCGAATCATACATCAGAAGTTGTTTGGACCAAAATCCCGGCCAACAATCTTTAACTGTTCCCGAATTCTCCGAAACTCTTTTTCGATTCGTCGACCCTGTGCAGTCATTTTATGGGCTGTTGGTAATGCCTGATAAAGATTCGCAGCGTAAGCAATCGAGCCACGCTTCAGCTCCACTTCAACGCGTAGTAGATGAATCTCTGAATTATCTGTTTTCATCTGAGCAAGTTTTGATAAATCACGAGCGGCCGCATCGAATTGTCCGGCATCGATCAATAGTGACGCCCGAATTTGCAGCGCCTCATAGCGATTCGAAAAATCGACTGACTCGCAGGCAACGGCAATGACATCAAGCGCTTGTTGAAGCTCTCCTGAGTCTTTCAAAAATTTCGCATATGCCAGACTCACGGCAGGTGACTTTTGATCTAAGCGATCATAGAGCTGAGCCACGTGCACCACATCCCCCTGACGCTGTAAGATTTGCGCACGTTTCAACAATACAGCCTCGATGTTAGGAGCTATTGCTTCTGCTTGAATAACCAAAGGCAATGCTTTGGTCAGATCACCCCGGGCAATGTGCGCATCTGCAAGATGAAGAAGCGGTCGAACACGATGAAGATCTGCAGCTTGATTTGTAAGAAAAGTCTGACAACCACTGAGTAGAAATTGACTAAGGATGGTGCAGAGAAACACCATCCGGCACATCAATGCGTCACCTGCTCCGTGACATCCTGCATTTGGATGTAGCGTGCTGAGCGCTTGGTTTTATCCGCAACCTGCCCCGCTAGCTGTCCACAGGCAGCATCGATATCATCACCGCGGGTTTTGCGCACAGTCACGACATGCCCGTCGTTCAACAGTATCCGCTGAAATGCATAAATTCTGTTTCGAGAACTGACTTCATATTGCGTTCCGGGGAAGGGATTGAATGGAATGAGGTTAATTTTGCACCGAACAGTCTTCGCGAGCTTCGACAACTCACGGGCTTGTTCATCTGAATCATTCACACCCTTCAGCATGGTGTATTCAAAAGTCACTGATCGGTTGTCGCTCAAACCACCTAAGTAGTTCCGAATGCTCTCAAACAGGACAGCGATCGGATATTTTCGATTGATTGGAACCAATTCATCACGTAGTGCGTCATTTGGCGCGTGCAAAGACACCGCAAGCGCAACATCAGTCACCTTGGCCAGCTCGTTAAGATTTGGAACAACCCCAGAGGTCGACAACGTCACTCGGCGTTTGGACAAACAATAGGCTTGATCCTCAAGCATCAGACTCATGGCGTCGACCACAGGCTCAAAATTCAACAATGGTTCGCCCATACCCATCATTACAACATTGGTCACGGCGCGTTTTTGAGAATCTTTGACTGGCAATCCAAACGATTTGGCCGCCAAGAAGACCTGACCAATGATCTCAGCAGCAGTCAGATTCTTGTTGAACCCCTGCTTACCAGTCGAACAGAAACTGCAATCAAGCGAACACCCCACCTGTGAGGACACGCACAGGGTTCCGCGGTCACCTTCTGGGATATAAACAGTTTCAACTTTTGAGCCGCCATCGACTTCCATCAGCCACTTGCGAGTTCCGTCTTCAGAATCCCCCTGGAAAGTCACTTTAGGAGGCCTGACTTCGGCAATTTCATTGAGTCGATCTCTCAGAGATTTTGAGAGATTAGTCATTTGATCGAAGTCTGTGACGCCTTGTTGGTGAATCCACTTCACCATTTGCGCGCCACGAAACTTCTTCTCACCGATTGAGAGGAAGAACTCTTCCATTTTTGGAAGGGTTAACCCAAGTAGATTAACCCTCTCAACCGATGATTCAGTCATTTAGCGTGAGCAGATTTCAGACGCTTGGAAAAAATAAGCAACTTCACGTGCAGCGCTTTCAGGACTGTCTGATCCATGCACAGCATTTGCGTCGATGCTTTCTGCGAAATCAGCACGGATCGTTCCTGCCGCCGCTTCTTTCGGGTTGGTCGCACCCATCAATTCACGATTCTTCGCAATCGCATTCTCGCCCTCTAACACTTGCACAACAACAGGACCAGACGTCATGAAGCCAACCAAGTCTTTGTAGAAAGGACGTTCTTTGTGCTCTGCGTAAAAACCGCCAGCGAGCTCATCGTCGAGTTGCAACATCTTCATTGCGACAATTGTGAGACCAGCTGCTTCAAAACGGCTTTCGATTTGACCGATGACGTTTTTCGCAACAGCATCAGGTTTGATAATAGATAACGTACGTTCGATTGCCACGACGGCTTCTCCTTAAAACTTGGTTCGGACTATTCCGGGCGCGGATTATAGGGGAACAGAGGCCCCGACCGCAAAGCTCTCGCCACATCCGCATTCACTCACGACATTCGGGTTGTCAAAACGCAGGGTTCGATTCACGCCTTCGATCTTCAAATCCACCGTCGTACCAGCCAATAGTGGCTCAGAAATCGGATCGACGACGATAGTGAGTCCATCAACATCAATCAGTCGGTCGGCGTCAGTCGGCGCTTTGGCGTAATCAATGACATAGGCATAACCCGAGCAGCCAGACGTCTTCACACCCAACCGAATCGCTGTTGCATCTGTGTTGCGCGAAAGCGCACCCTTTAAATGATCTACCGCCTCAGGCGTCACAACGAGATTCATGCCGTACTCCTTAATTGAGAAACTGCGTTTGTAAGCGTATCGATCAGGATAGACACTTCATCGGATGTCGTCATCCGTCCCAAACTAATTCGCAGAGAGGATAGTCCCTGATGCCGATTGAGTCCCATGGACTGAAGGACATGTGATGGTTCGATGGTTGCTGAATTACAGGCACTTCCTGTTGAAACCGCAATTTGCGGCACCGCAGCCATTAATCGCTCAGCATCAACCTGATCAACTGTAATATTTAAAATATGTGGCACACCGCGCAACCCATTGCACCGGATGCCTCCGAGTTCACTGATGGCTGACTCAATACGATCACGAAACTGGTTCAATCGCTCAATTTCCGTCGCACTCTCGGCCTTTGCGATCCGATACGCGTCACCCATGCCGACAATTTGATGCGTAGGCAGCGTTCCCGAGCGCATCCCTCGCTCGTGCTGCCCACCGTGCTGCTGTTCAGCAACACGACACGAACCACGACGTACATAGAGTGCCCCGATCCCCTTAGGCCCATGGATTTTGTGCGCTGATAGCGAACCGAGATCAATACCCAACGAGTCAACTGTCCAAGGCAATTTACCAACCGATTGCGCCAAATCAGAATGCATCAAGGCGCCAGCTGCATGAGCCATTGCAGCAATATCGGACACAGGCTGAACGACACCTGTTTCATTATTCACAAGCATCACCGAGACCAAGAGCACCTTGTCATCAAGCACTTGTGCCAATGCATCAAGATTGAGCTGCCCATTGGGTTCTGGCTTTAGGTAAATCACCTCTGCGTTATGGAGATGAGCACAGGTATCAAGAACTGCTTTGTGTTCTGTCTCCATGGTGATGATTTTGTTCCGACCCGTGCTGTCCGCCATCGCCTCAAACACACCCCGAATCGCGAGGTTGTCAGATTCGGTCGCACCACTCGTCCAGACAATCTCACGAGGGTCTGCACCAATGGTCTCCGCAACCATGGAACGCGCCCATTCAACTTCTTCAGAAGCCATCCAACCAAAACCGTGGGTTGTTGACGCTGGATTCCCAAAGGTTCCATCGGAACCCAAGCAGGCTCTCATTTTTTCGATGACACGCGGATCAACCGGAGTCGTCGACGCATTATCAAAATACGCAGTCATCATCCTGTTTTACCTGGCGTACTCTCCGGCACACCTAACTCACCCATCAATTCTTTTTCATCAAGTGTTGGCAAATCTTCGTCACAATACTTTGGATTGACCTGACACAAGTGCTCACCCATCGTATGCATTTTCTGATCCACATGATGCAGTTGGTCAAGGATCGCGTGAATCGAGCGAACAAGCGGATCCGGTACGTCTTCGCCAAGTGCGTACAGATCAAACCCAGCCTTTTCGTGCATATCCCGACGGCGCTTTTCAACCTCAAATTCAGGATCAGCTTGCCCCTTTGTTACAAACCGCGCAGGGATACCCATCGCTGTAGCATCTGGCGGCACGGGTCGCGTGACCACAGCGTTCGATCCGATACGAGCGCCTTCACCGATTTCAATCGGCCCCAAAACTTTTGCTCCGGCACCAACAACAACTCGATCTTTCAACGTTGGATGACGTTTACCAGGATTCCAGGTTGTTCCACCCAGAGTCACTCCATGGTAGAGCGTACAGTCATCGCCAATCTCGGCTGTCTCACCAATAACGACACCCATGCCATGATCAATAAAAAATCGCCGACCTATCCGTGCGCCTGGATGAATCTCAATTCCAGTCAGAAAGCGCGCTGTTTGAGCGATGAAACGAGCGAGCCACTTGAGACCGCAACGCCACAACCAGTGGGTCAGGCGATGGATCCAGATCGCGTGTAGTCCGGGGCTTGTCGTGACTACCTCGAACCAATGGCGGGCAGCAGGGTCGCGATCAAAAACCGCGCGAACATCTTCTCTAACCCGTAATTCTCCTGAATAGTCCTTTGATTGGTGGGGGGATCCATCTTTTCAATACTATTTAAGATGCCTCGCAGAATATTGATTTCAACGCGGTCAACACGTGCGCGGTTGAAGAGTCGTCTGAGTCTCGCCATGCCGAGCATCGGATTTTTTGGATCGAGAAAACCGCTGTGCCTTGTTGCCCGCTCAAAATGCTCAATCAAGCCATCGACCTCGCGAGCTGTTGCCGGTTCTTCATCCCACGATTCACAACCAAACCGTTCAAGATCATAGGTCGGCGGCCATGATTCGTTTGACTCGATCCCGGTTCGGCCTTGGCGATCTAAAAATGCCAGGCGAAGCTCATAGGACATCACCTGCACTGCTGAGCCCAAATTAAGACTCGAATACTCGGGGTTCGCAGGAATTTCGATGTGATAGTGACACCGCGCGAGTTGTTCATTTAATAGCCCGCACTCCTCTCGTCCATAACATATCGCAACACGACCCTTCTCCGCTTCTTCGATCAACATTGGCGCGATTTGACGCGGAGTGACATGCGGATACGCGAGCGAACGTAGACGGGCTGATGTACCAACGACCAGCCGGCAATCTGCGATCGCGTCATCGAATGTTTCATACAGCGAAGCACCATTCAGCACATCAAGCGCACCCGATGCTCGCGCTGAAGCGATTGGTGAGGGATAATCATCCGGACTAACCAGTCGACACGACGCCAACCCCATAGTCTTTAAAGACCGAGCAACCGCTCCGATATTTCCGGGATGAGAAGGAGAGGCTAAAACCGAGATCAAATTACTCGGCAGGCTATCGGGGAGATCGTCCAAACTGGTATCCTTTTATGTTTACAGCCAAGATTATAGCGATGCATCCGTCTAATTCACTCCTAGTTCCTATTCTTCACAAACATGGTGACCGTTTGTTACGGGCTCAAATCGAGGCGCATGCCAAAGAGCTCGGCCCAGAAGACCGCAAAAAATTCCTTGGAAAACAATTTGATGCGGTAACGGATACGATCGAAGAGAAACTCGGAATGTCCTACAAAGACGCGCCGGTATTAACGTCATGGGATGCTAATACAATCAAATCATCCCTGAAAAGTTGGATTATCTTTTTAGCCGGTGAAGCAAACTTCACCCTTGGCATCGACGATTTTTCACTCGGCGTGATGCAACTCGAGCTCGGACGCCCGGTGAGCTTCTCAGCAATCACACCAGCAACACAGACGGAGATTCACGGCCATCGTAACGAAGGTGTATTTGTCAACGGGTACCGTATTCGGAAGACGCTCTCGAAAGTTGAGTCGAAGCTATGCGTGATTCTTGGACCTGAGCGTTACACCGGTGATGACATTCAATCATTCGATTTTGTTCGTCAAAGCGGTAACGAACTCGAAGACATGCTGTTGGTCTTGGGCGGACGTGCCCAGAAACATTTCGGAGAACCGGGTGATACAACGCTCAAAACGCTGATCACCCATTTCCTGACCCCTTAACGGTTACTCAAACTCCATCCGTTCAAATACGCGGCCTGCATTGCGGGCTGCAAGTTCATCATACGTGTGCCAATGCTTATATTGGCTTTGGTCAATCTTATACGCATCGTCTAACGAACCGCCGTTATCTAAGATTTCCTGAACCTCGCCTCGAAGGAAGACGAGATAATCCTTTG
>Ga0255759_10003722_pt1 | contig 13283 bp, 14 predicted proteins | sample 101ome_20_FD_179959 | JGI IMG/M metagenome (GOLD analysis project Ga0255759, IMG submission 179959) | Coastal salt marsh microbial communities from the Groves Creek Marsh, Skidaway Island, Georgia - 101404AT metaG (version 2) | ecosystem: Environmental > Aquatic > Marine > Intertidal zone >...
ATTACAGCAAACAAAGCTCTTGTTTCTAAATATTGGAATGAAATAAATAAAAGTTGTAAAAAATTCAATTCTTCCATTTTTTTTGAAGCTGCAGTTGCTGGTGGAATTCCAATAATAAAAATAATTCAAGAGTTTCTTATATCAAATAAGATTACTAAAATTTACGGTATTTTAAACGGCACTTCAAATTTTATACTTACCAATATGTCTCTTAAAAATGAGTCTTTTAAACATATTCTTAAACAAGCACAAGAGTTGGGCTATGCAGAGGCTGATCCTTCATTTGATATTGATGGAATTGATACAGCTCACAAACTTTCAATATTGTCTTCAATAGCGTTTAATTTAAACTGCAATTTTAATAAAATATCGACTGAGGGTATAAGAAATATTGAGTTGGTTGACTTGAAATATTCTGAGGAACTTGGATATAAAATTAAACTGCTTGGAATAACTCATTTTAATAAAAATGAATTGCTTTGTTTTGTCTACCCATGCCTAATTCATAACCGTGAATTAATTTCATCTGTAGATGGAGTTTACAATGGAGTTGTAGTTGAATCTGATTTTTGTAAAAAAAGTTTTCTTCAGGGTGAAGGTGCCGGAGCTGAGCCTACTGCAACTTCAGTTATAAGTGATCTGTTAAATTGTAATAAATTGAAATTAAAGAGTACACCAAGTATCAAAATCAAACATCAAAATCTGAAAATTGATAATAGATTTGGTGGTTATTTTTTAAGGTTTACTACGATAGATAAATCAGGAGTAATTTCTGGAATTACGAAAGAATTTAAAAGAAATAATATTTCCATGAAGAGTATGCTCCAAAAAGATCAAAGTCCCAATTCAAAGAATGCAACTATTGTAATTACTACTCATAACTGTCTAGAAAAAGACCTTAAAAAAGCATTAAAAAAAATAGATGCATTAAAATTCGTCGTTAAAAAAACTGTAATGATAAGAATTGAAAATTTTAAATAACTAATATTCATTTATCTAGTATAATCCAGAATGATTGATGATTTTTAAAATTTGTCAAAAGGAAATAAAAAATTAAAAGAGGGTAACCTTGATGGCGCTATAAATTATTTCCATATCCTAAGACTTTTTTTAATATGTACAATTTTTGGTCAAAAAAAATTTGTTAGTGTATTTTTTTTAAATTATAGATTTTGTTTTAATTATATCCTTGCCAATTAATGGTAATGCATAATTTAAAAATTCTTTTGAAATATTACTTAATTTTTTGTTGTAAAAATCGGATTTCATTACTTTTGTTTTTCCAGCAACATCGTTAAGAGAGTTAGCAAAAAATTGAGCCTTGTAAATTTTTGTAAAACTTTTTCTTTCTAATATTCCAGCAGAAAATGAATTGTTGTTTTTATTAGAAAATTTTGTGGCAAAAACTCCTATTTTATAAGCTTCCTTTTGGTCAACCTCTGAAGTTGAACCAAGAAAACATCTTTGGGGATACCCAAGTGTGTCTGCCCTTACTCTCGGTAATTTAAGTTTCAATTTAATTTGTTTAGATAAAAAATCTCCCAAGGATCCAGTTCCTGAAAGTTGAACATTACCATGAGCATCATATTCTGAACTTTTGATTATTTTTTGTGAAATAAGTTTATTGTTTTCATCTTGAATACCTTCTGATACTGCAACTACACATTTTCCATACTTATTATAAATTTTTTTTATTTTATCTAAAAATTTAGAAATTGAAAAAGCGACTTCAGGTATATAGATCAAATGAGGACCATCCTCATCTCTTTTTTTTAATAATGCAGATGAAGCAGTTAAAAACCCAGCATGTCTTCCCATTACTACACCAATATAAACTCCAGGAAGTGATTTTACGTCATAATTGATTCCAGAAAAAAGCTGTGCAACATATTTTGCTGCTGAACCAAACCCCGGCGTATGGTCATTCGAAACTAGATCATTATCAATTGTTTTAGGTATGTGAATACATTGAAGATCATATCCAATTTTTTTAGAATGTTCAGAGATTATTCTAAGACTATCAGATGAATCGTTACCTCCTATATAATAAAATTTACTTATTTTTTTTTTCTTTAGAATTTTAAAAATTTCTAAACAATATTTACTATCAGGTTTATCTCTTGTTGAGCCAAGAGCTGCTCCTGGAGTTTGAGAAATTAGTTTTAGATCATTATCAGAAATTTTATTAAGATTTCTAAATCTGTTATTGATAATTCCATTTACCCCATTCAAGGATCCCATAACCAATGACTTAAGTTTTTTTTCCTCTTTAATAATTGACACTAATGACATATTAATTACATTTGTTGGTCCCCCGCCTTGGGCAATTAATATATTCTTATTACTAATCATTTGAATTCATGATAAATTTTTTATATGCAGATTAAAGCTAAAACTATAGAAGAACAATTAAAAAAAAAAAATCCTAAAAAAATATCTTTAAAGAAACATCAGTGGATAGAAAAAGAATTCAATGAGGAGAAAGAAAGAAGTTTTTTAGAAAAGGGAATTAATCCAATTCTTTCAAGATTACTTTCATTAAGAAATGTTGATGTAAATAATATTGAAGAATATTTAAATCCAAAAATTAAAAATATTTTACCAGATCCATATATTATTGATCATATGGAACTGGCTACCAATAAAATAGTTGAAATAATTAAAGGGAAAAAAAAAATTGGTATTTTTGGTGATTTTGATGTTGATGGATCTACATCTACAGCATTGCTGAGTAAATATTTTGATGATGTAGGTGTAGAATTTGAGTTTTATATTCCGGATAGAGTAACAGAAGGTTATGGTCCAAATATTGAGGCATTTAAAAAATTAATAGAAAATAATTGTGAGCTTATTATTACACTTGACTGTGGCACCACTGCATTCAATGAAATTGACTTTTTAAATAAAAAAGGTGTTGATATTATTGTTATTGACCATCACAAACAATCGGAATTACTTCCTAACGCATTTGCTATTGTAAACCCAAATAAAAATGATGATAATTCAAATCTAGTTAATTTATGTGCAGCAGGAGTAACTTTTTTTCTTCTAATTTCATTAAATAGAAGATTAAAGGAAATAAAATTTTTTAAAGATAGAATACCTAATTTGATTTTATATTTAGATTTGGTCGCTCTTGGAACAGTATGCGACCTAGTAAAAATTGATCATGTCAATAGAGCGTTTGTAAAGCAAGGTTTAAAAATCATAAATCATTCATCAAATTTAGGTATTTCATCAATTGTAAATGAGTCAAAAATAGAAAATGAAATTAATGACTATCATTTAGGATTTGTTATTGGACCAAGAATTAATGCAGGAGGCAGAGTTGGGAAGTCATCTCTTGGGGCAGAATTATTATTATGTAATGAAAAAAAAATAGCAAATGTTATGGCTTTGAAACTTGGTGAGTTTAATAATCTTCGCAAAAAAATTGAGAAAGAAGTTGAATACAAAGCTTTAGAGATGGTTGAGGATAATGAAAAAATTATTTGTGTGAGCTCAGAAAATTGGCATCCAGGTGTAATTGGAATTGTTGCAAGTAGACTTGTTGAACAATTTAATCGTCCTTCAATTGTAATATCAGAAGAAAAAAAGTTATGTAAAGGATCATGTAGATCAGTTCAAAATTTTGATATCGGTAATTTAATAGTTAAAGCAGTTAATGAGGGATTATTATTAAATGGAGGAGGTCATAAAATGGCTGGAGGATTTTCAATCGAAAAAGAAAAAATTAAAAAATTTAAAGACTATCTTTCTAGCAAATATTTCAAAGTAGTTGGTGAAATAATTAAAAATTATGATTATCAGTTGAATATTAACAATATTAATATAAATCTTTACGATGAGATAGTTAAGCTCTCTCCTTTTGGACCGGGAAATCAGAAACCAAGATTTTTATTAGCAAATTGTAATTTAAGTTTTATAAAAGTTGTTGGAAATAAACATCATTCCTTATTGATAGAGGATAACTATGGAAATAAAACAAAAGGAATTGTTTTTAATTCAGTGAATCATGATCTGGGAAATTTTTTGGATGGTTTTTCAGGTGAAAGTATAGATTTGGTTGCTACACTTCGAAGAAACACGTGGAATAATGAAATTTCAATTCAATTGCAAGTTGAGGATATAATAGTTAATTAGTCAACTATTCTCATTTGCGTGTAGTAAATTTTACAGTCTTTACCATCAGTTGATATGAGACATTCCAAATATTCCGATAATCTAGCATTGGAACACCCAGCTTCTTTATAGAGCGGTATGCCCTGAAAGTTCTTTTCGAACTGAGTCTTAAACTTATTTAATTCAATTTTTCTTTGATCAGGAGAAATATTTGTCTCTTTTTTAATTTTAAAAATTCCCTCTTGATAAGGAAAAATAATTTCAAAACCTCTTTTGTAGCACATATGATTGTTTGATTCTTTGGCATCTACAAGGTTTACTTGTAGAAAGAAAAAAACAAATGACAAAATATAAAATATTAATTTCATAATATTATTTACTAAAAAATTTAGATAGATATATTATCTTATAAAAAAAAGTCAAGTCCCCTTCGTCTAGTGGTTTAGGACACCGCCCTTTCACGGCGGCAACACGGGTTCGAATCCCGTAGGGGACGCCAAATTTTTTTTTAAAGAACTTCAATCTGTTAAAACAAACGTTATTGGCACTTGAAGATTGCTTTCAACGGCAAGCCCCATGTTTTTAGCTGGAATAAATATCCATTTCTTAATTGTTTCTTTGCTAACTTTGTCTAATATTTTATGTCCTGAAGATTTTTTAACACTTACTCTTTTTACTGTTCCATCATGGTTAACAGAAACGAGCAACGTAAGTGTACCTTGAAGACCTTTTTTCCTAGCTATTATTGGATAAGGTGGATGCGGATTATTTATAGAGCCAATTTTATAGTTAGCTTCTGATAAATCTTTCTTTTGGGTGATTTTATTGTTAATAGATTTTTTATTAGATCCTCTCCAATCTCCAATGGTTTTTTCTTTAATTGAAGTTTTTTTTTCATTTCCTAATTTACTTATTTTAAATTGAGCTTGAGGACTTTCTGTTTTTAAAAAAGTTTTCTCAGGAGAGTTTTCTTTGTCTGTAATTTTTCTGTTAAAACTTTCTTTTTTTTTTAACTTCAAATCATTTACAGTATTTAATTCACTTGTCTCTTGGATCTTTATAATTTCTGTTATCAACATAGAGGTTTCTGCTTTTTCATTAGGGTTTTTAAAAAACAAAAACAAAGTGACCACTGTAGAATGAACAGCTAATGATGCTAGTAAATATTTTATTTTAAATATTCCCATTAAAAACTTTTATTAAGTGTAAACATCATGTTGAATCCCTCTAGAGGATAAGTATTGTAAACATTGTAACTATTTGTTGATGCAACAGCATATTGATAATAGTTTTTATTTAATATGTTATTAAACATCATAGAATAATTAAACCCATTTGCAGTGCCTGTGAACCCCATATCAATTAAATAGTATCCAGGCTGCACAACTTGGTAATTTTCTTCATCATTAATCATTCTCTGTGATGATTGATAATATAAGCTAGTAGTTGGGTTAAAATATTCTGAAAGTTTATATTCTAAGTCTACAACGTTTTTATATGCAGGAATGCCTGTTAGATCATTATTTCTTCTATGACCTGCTCTATATTTTGATTGAGCTAAAGAGAAACTGTTAGAAAATACAAACTGATTATTAAATATATATTCAATTTTATTTTCAATTCCATACCTATGAGTTCTAGCTAGATTTCGGTTAAGAAAGGTTGCGTTATCATATTTAATTTCTGAAAGCATTCTCATGTAATAAAAATTTGTAGATATTTTTAAATCATCATCTAAAAATTTATGACCAAATTCCAAATCAAGTGATCTTTGTGATGACAATCTAAAATTGTGGGTTGCCGATGTAAAACCAGCTCCAATTCTTTCATCTATATTTGGGTATCTAAAACTTCTTCCTCCTTTGATAGTGAATAAGTTTTTTTCATCTATTAATCTTTCGTAACCCAGATGAAATGCTAATTGATGATCTGGTTTAACAATGGTTTCTTGTTCACCATTAGAGAAGGCAGATGATGTTGCTAAAGAATTATTCATGTCACCTGCTCTTAGCCAGTTCCATTGGTATCTAAAGCCAACAGAGATTGAATCTAGATCAGAAATCTCTATGTTAGAGTTGAAATAGGGACCAATGTTAAAGTCTTGAACTTTGTATTTTTTATACCAGGTTACTCCAGTGTGCATTTTGTCTTGATAGTAGTAGGCATAGTTAAAATCGATCCCTATCATTGTATCCAAATTAAAATCGATAAATTTTGAAGTGTTTAAAACTCTTGGACTAAGTTGATATGTGGAAATTCTGATATCAGTTTCTTGATTTGATAATAAAAATTTACCTTCACTTTTATTATACTTGTATGAACCATCTATTATAATTTCGTTTTTTGTATTCGGTAGAAATGACATCCCGTAAAATAGCTGATGCCCATTATTCTGAGAGAAATCTGCTGGTGTGTCACTTGATCTAGGGTCAATATGAAAGCCATTAGAGTTTGAAAAACTTCCAGTATTTACTCCTACATCTCCGGGTAGTTCCTGAAATTGATTAATTGATTTTGCATTTATGTAGAAATCATAAAAATCATTGTCAACTGCAAATTCAAATCCTCCGTTGCTTTGATATAGCCCACTATTTCTTCTATACCCATCAGAAAAAATTGTATTATAGTTACCTTTCACAGAGTATTTATCAAATTTTTGAATACCACTAACATAAGCTGCATATTTACCCAATGAGCCAACTGAAAAGCTTGTATTAATTCCATCCTCTTTTTTTATAGATTGATCTGTAATAATATTTATTGAACCAGCTGTTGCATTATTGCCATACAAAACAGAACTGTTACCCATAATAACTTCAATTCTATCAATACTATCTCTAGCTATTGTTGTAAAATCGACTAAACTTAAGTCAATATTGGTAAGTCTTTGACCATTCAATAAAATTATCGTGTTACTGGTAGCTGTATCACCGAATCCCCTAATATCTACAGATTGACTGGCTCCTAATCCTCCTCCCCGAGTATCTTTTATTTTTATACCTGGAAGTTTGGCAAGTAATTCAGGAATAGATTTTGATGGGTTGGATTGTATGTATTTTTTATCAATAATATAAGTTTGTGCCCCAATTATTTTGTCTTTTATCAATCTACTTGATTTAACAACTATTTCGTCTTGAGCATTTAAGAAAACAGGGAAAAATAAAAAAACAAAAATTAGTGGTTTATAAGAGAAAAATCTCACTAATGAACTCCTTAAGTTATGGCATTTTATTGCCAAATATTTGTAAGCGGGAAAACTTATTAATCCCACTGAGGTTAACCACGTCACCTCAATGGTTTTATACCATAATCAGAAGACCAACCCGTAGTCTGATTGAATGACGCTAACCTAGCAGGTTTCCTGACTTATTGCTTTTGGCTCTGTCGCCTTCCCAAAAAAAAATTCAGTGGCGTAGTGACAGAACACACAATTTACAGTAGCGGGGGCTGTACTAGATTTACACTAGTTTCCCTTTTAACTCTTGCGAGCACTAAGTATGATAAATATATTAATGTTAAACTAAGTTAAGTCAATTTTAATTGATAAATGAACTAATACATGAATATTTTTGATATAGATGTAAAAAAAAGTACTCCAGGCTTTTTATCCGAAATTTATTTTGGAATGGGTTGTTTTTGGGGAGCTGAAAGAAAATTTTGGCATTTAGACGGCTTATACACTACAGTTGTTGGTTATGCTGGAGGACATACCAATGATCCAAACTATGAAAAAGTTTGTACAGGAACAACTGGTCATGCTGAGGTAGTAAAAGTTATTTATGATGAAAAAAAAAATAATCTAAACGATTTATTAAAAATTTTTTGGGAGTCACATAACCCCACCCAACTTAATAGACAAGGTAATGATATAGGAACACAATATAGGTCTATAATTTTAACAGAAAAAAAAAATTTAATTAACGAACTCCAAAAATCTAAGGATAAATTTCAAAAATTATTAACAGCAAAATCTTTAGGTACAATTCATACCGAAATAAAGATTATCCAAAATTTTTATGTTGCAGAAGATTATCATCAAAAATATCTTCATAAAAACCCCAATGGTTATTGTGGTTTGAAAGGTTTAGAAGTCAATTATACTTAAAAAAAATATTTACCTAGTCCTAAGGTAAATATTATTTGACCACCCAATGTATGAAGAATAACACATGTCAAAAAAGACTTTTTCAAATACGCATAAGTAAATATTGGTGAAACAATTGCAGTGATTATTATTGCATGCATATTACTAAAAACTAGATGACCATATGCAAAAACAACTAAGTTTAAAAACATAGGAAAGTAAAATCTATTAATATTAGGAAAATATCTTTGAAAAAAAAAAACTCTGTAAACTAACTCTTGAGGAATAACAGATAAAAAGGGATAGATAAAAATAACAATTAGCCAAAGCTTAAAGTTTGTTTTGGGAAAAATAAAAAGTAAGTTTTCATCAACTAATAGTACGTAAAAAAAACCGAGGAAGAAAAAAATAACTGAAAATATGATAACAAACGTCCAGTCAATTTTTTTTTTTAGAGAAGTAAATAAAAAAGTTTTATCAAAATAAAGGATAACCAAAGATAAAATGGAAACTAAGTAAAGAGTAAGAAAAATAATTATTGAGGAATCTAAAAAAAAAATTGTAGATGGTATTATTAAAAAAATAAAAAAAAATTCTAACTTTTTTAAGGGATTAGCCATTTCTTATTAATGCTAAAATGTGAATCTTTCCTTAAAATATTAAACACTGCTCTTCTATGACCTTGACTGGCTAAATACAACCACTCAATTGTGTTTATCATCACTTTGATCACCGCAAAATTTTTTAAACCTTCGATTGAATTTTCATCATTTGGGGATTCATTAGTAAATTGTTCTGGAAATCCTGAGGATGGTTTTACAACTTCAGTTCCAGGTTTCTCTACACTGAGGTAACATCTCTTTGACCAATTTGTTAATTTATCCCAAGAAGGTTGATATGATTTCTCAATTTTTGCTTGGCCATTAATCCTTATTTGTATTTTTTTTTTATCATCATAAAATAAACAGGAAACGTTATTATTAGCTTCTATTTGTTTTACTTTTCCTGATCTAAGGTCACTATGAATATTTAATTCAAATATATCTTTGTTAAAATTCCGTAAAATAACAGTTCTGGATTCTGGATTTTTACCATTAATTGTACTCAGCATTGTGTAATGAAAACTAGATTTTCTATCCTTTACCCCTCTACTCAGAAGATACATGATTTCTTCTAGTGTAAGATTTAGATCATTATAAAACTTAGGAACCTCTTTCATTTTTTTCTGAATTCAAACAATGTGATTGCAGCTGCATTAGAAACATTAAGACTATCAATTAATTTATCTTTTTTTATATTTACTTTAACTCTAAAATCACAGTTATCTAATATTAATTTTTTTATACCTTTATTTTCAGAACCAAATACAACTGCTTTTTTTAAATCTTTTGGTACAGAACTAATTTCAATTTCAGATTTGCTATCTAATCCAACTATCCAAAAATTATTTTTTTTTAAAAAGTCAATTGTTTTGTTAAGATTGGTTACTTCTATGAGTTTAACATTTTCAAATGCTCCACTTGCTGATTTTATTAAAAAGGGGGTTATTTCAAAAGAGTTATGTTTTGAATAAATTATCGTTTTAACGCCAAATGCATATGCAGTTCTAATTATTGAACCAACATTTTGGGGATCATTCAACGAATCTAAAATAATTACTAAGTCTTCTTCATTTCTAATGTCTGAAATTGCTTTTACTGGTAAACTGTCAGCATATACAACAATTCCTTGATGAATCTTTACTCCTGTTAAAGAGTCTATCTGTTTTCTATTTAAGATTTTCTTTTCAACATTGGTTATACTTTCAAAAATTTTTTTATTTTTTCCTAAAACTTCTTCAGTTAAAATTATTTTTTTAATACTTCTGTTTTTATTAGTAATTGCTGAAAGTGAAGAGTGAAGGCCAAAGATGATATGAGTTTCTTTTGATGACATTTTAGTTTCTTTTAAATTTATTTTTTACTTTACAAATTATAGAATTGCAAAGTATACATTCATTATCGGAGGGATGGTAGAGTGGTCAAATACATCAGACTGTAAATCTGACGGCGTAAGCCTACGTAGGTTCAAATCCTACTCCCTCCACCATTTAGTTATCACCTAAAATTTCTAAAACTTTCTCCGGTGGGCGACATATATAAAATTTTTTACGGAAAATTATTGGCCTTTGCATAATATTTGGTTTAGCAAATATAAGTTTAGTTAATCTGTTTATTGAAAGTTTCTCATTATCAACTTTAAGGTTTTTATCACGGATAATATTTTGTAAATCATCATCAAGATTAATCAAAATATTTTTAATCTCTTCTTTTGTCATTAGATCTTTTAAATATTCTCGTAATTCAAAATTTATATTCTTTTCCTCAAGAATTTTTTTACACATTCTTGATTTTGAGCAATTATTATTATGGTAAAGTATAAGTTTCATAATACAAAATTATTTACATTAATTTTATCACATGATAATCAAGAAAGTATATTTATTTAATGCGGGTGTAGCTTAGTGGTAAAGCCCCAGCCTTCCAAGCTGGTTACGAGGGTTCGATTCCCTTCACCCGCTCCATAGGGGTGTAGCTCAGTTGGTAGAGCGACGGTCTCCAAAACCGTAGGTCGTGAGTTCGAGTCTCTCCGCCCCTGCCATCTAAATAGAATTTACAAATTGTTTTAACGTTTTACTAGCAGGCCCTATGAAAGATTTTGTAAACAGCTTGCTTTTATTTGTTTTTTCAATATTAAATTCATAAAATTCTGTTTTTCTGTTTGTCCTATTGATGTAGTCGATAAAACCAGCTGCTGGATAAACATTGTTTGATGTTCCTATTGACAAGAAAATATCTGTTTTATCAAGAAAACTGTATATTACATCTAAGTTTTTGGGTTGTTCGCCAAACCATACAACATCAACTCTTACTTTCCCTTCCGAACCACATTCTTTGCATATAAAATTAATGTTCAATTCAAAATCTAAATTATATTTTTTGTTACAATTCATACAATATGCATAATCTAATGAACCATGCATATGAATAATTTTTTTAGACCCAGCTTTTTCATGAAGGCTATCAATATTTTGTGTTACTAAAAGAAATTCTCCTAACCATTTGTCTTCAAGTTTTGCAATTTCTTTATGAGCTGGGTTTGGCTTAATTTTTGAGTTATTCATTTTTTTTTTTCTTTGATTGTAGAAATCATTTACAAATTGAGGGTTTCTTATAAAAGCATCAATTGTGCAAACATCTTCAATCTTGAAATTATCCCAGAGCCCATCTTTTTCTCTAAAAGTTTGTATGCCGCTTTCTTTAGAAACACCTGCTCCAGTCAAAATAAAAATATTTTTTTTAATGTTCATTATTATTAATTATTTGTTGAATTTAAATAGGTTTATGTTAACAATACAAAAAAATTAAACCAAATCAAAATGCAAAAAATTAAAGACTTTTACAAAGAAGTAAAACAAGAGGCTTTGAAAATAACTTGGCCTACAAAACCTGAGGTGATAACTACTACAATAATGGTTTTCATCTTTGTTTTTATCTCTTCGATTTTTTTCTTGTTAGTCGATAAAATAGTTTCATTTTTGGTTGAATTTATTTTATTTTAGAAAGTTAAAATGCATCAGTGGTATATATTACAAGTCTACTCTGGAAATGAAAAAAAAATTGAAAGAGAGTTGCTAGCTCAGTTGGAAAAAAAAGGTTTAAAAAAAAATATAGAACAGATTCTAATTCCATCTGAGGATGTTATTGAGATGAAAAAAGGAAAAAAAGTTAACACTGAGAGAAAATTCTTTCCAGGATATATGCTTATCAAAATGATAATGGATGATGATATTTGGCATATAGTAGGAAGACTACCAAAGGTCTATGGTTTTTTAGGTGGAAAGAAAGGAGAACCTTTGCCAGTTTCTCAACAAGAGATTGATTCAATTTTGAATCAGATGAAAGATGGTTTAGATAAACCTAAGCCGTCGGTGAGTTTTGAGATAGGTGAACAAGTAAGAGTTTCTGATGGTCCTTTTTCATCATTTAATGGTATGGTTGAAGAGGTTGATGAAGAAAAAGCAAGGTTAAAAGTTAGTGTCTCAATTTTTGGAAGATCTACACCTGTTGATTTAGATTATTCTCAGGTTGAGAAAATTTAAAAAAAATGTATAAGTGAGCAAATGGCAAAAAAAATAGACGGATATATTAAACTTCAAATCCCTGCTGGTCAGGCAAACCCTTCTCCTCCTGTTGGTCCCGCATTGGGTCAAAAGGGAGTTAATATTATGGAATTTTGTAAAGCTTTTAATGCTGCAACCCAGAAGCTTGAGCAAGGCATGCCTATTCCAGTAACAATTACTGTTTATCAAGATAAAAGTTTTACTTATGAAACGAAATCACCTCCTGTATCATTTTTTATTAAAAAAGCTTTAAAACTAAAAAAAGCATCAAAAACTCCAGGCAAAGAGGTCATTGCCTCTATATCAAAAAATGATATAAGGAAAATCGCTGAAGATAAAATTAATGATTTGAATACTGATAACATCGAATCTGCTGAAAAAATGGTTTCGGGGACAGCTAGGTCAATGGGAATAAAGGTTGAATAATGAGATTTACAAAAAAACAAAAATCGATAAATAGCGATATCAAGCCAGGTCACTTATTTAAACTCAAAGATGCTCTTGAGGTGTTAAAAAAACATTCTTCCAAAAAGTTTGATGAATCTGTAGATCTTTCAGTATCGTTAGGTATAGATGCTAAAAAATCAGATCAACAAGTAAGAGGAGTTTTAAGTTTACCAAAAATGCCAGAAAAAAAAATTAGAATTGCTGTTTTTGCTGAAGGTGATGATGCAGAAAAGGCAAAGAAAAATGGTGCTGATGTTGTTGGCTCAGATGATCTTGTTGAATTAATAAAAAAAGGTGACATTAAGTTTGACAAATGCATATCAACACCAGAACTAATGGCAAAGGTCAGTGCAGTTGGCCAAATTTTGGGTCCCAAAGGAATGATGCCAAACCCAAAACTTGGCACAGTAACTAAAAATATTGAAGAGGCTATAAAAACAATTAAAGCTGGACAGATAGAATTCAAAA
>Ga0255759_10003723_pt1 | contig 13283 bp, 13 predicted proteins | sample 101ome_20_FD_179959 | JGI IMG/M metagenome (GOLD analysis project Ga0255759, IMG submission 179959) | Coastal salt marsh microbial communities from the Groves Creek Marsh, Skidaway Island, Georgia - 101404AT metaG (version 2) | ecosystem: Environmental > Aquatic > Marine > Intertidal zone >...
CTTGAACATCTGAATATTTAAAACAGCCTACTCGATCTAATCTAGCTTCAGAAATAAAATCTATCAAATTTTTAAATTGTTCATCCGTTTCGCCTGGAAAACCTACAATAAAGGTACTCCGAATAGTTATATCAGGGCATATTTCACGCCACTCATTAATACGTTTTAAATTATCTTCAGATGATGCAGGTCTTTTCATCATCTTTAAAATATTTCTATCAGCATGCTGAAAAGGCACATCAATATAGGGTAAGATTATTTTGTCTGCCATTAACTCAATTAGCTTATCAACATTTGGATAAGGATAGATGTAATGAAGTCTAATCCAAACTCCAAGCTGTCCAAGATTTTTAGCTAAGTGATATAAATCACTTTTTACAGGCTTGCCATCCCAAAACCCTGTACGGTATTTTAAATCAACACCATAGGCGCTTGTATCTTGAGAAATCACTATTAATTCTGATACACCTGCTTGAACTAAATTTTCAGCTTCACTTAAAATCTCTCCAATTCCCCTGCTCTTTAACTTGCCACGCATTGAAGGAATAATACAAAAACTACAGCTATGATTGCAACCCTCTGAGATTTTAAGATAAGCATAGTGATGGGGAGTTATCCTAAGGCCATGCTTAGGAACTAAATCAATTTTTGGATCATGGGGTTTTGGAAGATGATCATGTATGATTGATAATACGTCCTCATAGGCTTCAGAACCAGTAATTCCAAGCAAATTATCAAAGTGACTCTCAATAATTTCTTTTTTTTCCCCTAAACAACCGGTAACAATCACCTTATCATTTAAATCTCTTGCCTCTCTGATAGCCTCTAATGATTCATGGATAGCGCTATCAATAAATCCACAGGTGTTAACGATAACAAGGTCAGAATCTTTAAAAGTTGATGATATTTCATAACCTTCAGCCCTTATTTTAGTTATGAGCATACCAGTATCAGACCCCGCTTTAGGGCAACCAAGAGATATAAAACCGACTTTTGGTGGATTTTTAGCCATTAATGCAAATAACTGTGGATGATAAAAATAATTAGAAGCCCAAAAGCAATCATTAAAATCTGAGTAAAGGTTTCATTCAATTGGGTTTTTTTATGTAAATCTGGAATTAAATCTGAAACAGCTATATATAACATCGTTGATGCAGAAAAAGATAGTATGTAGGGAATTAAAAAATCTAGTTTTTCGAGTACAGAGTAAGATATGATAGCGCCAATTAAAGTTGCTAAGCTAGATAGAATATTAAAACAAAGAGCGCTTCGCTTCTTAAACCCAGAATGAACTAGGATAGATATATTACTTATCTCTTGCGGTAATTCATGTGCAAAAATTGCTAAAGCTGTAACTAGGCCCAAGTTAAGATTAACTAAAAAAGCGCTCGCAATGAGCGCACCGTCGATAAAATTATGAAAACTATTACCAATCAATATTAGGCTGCCGTTATGATCTTTCCTGGCATTTTCATGCGAATGCGCCTCACAATTTGAACCATGACAATGTCGCCAAATAAAGAATTTTTCCATTATGAAAAGTATAAATATGCCTAATAAAATAATTATTGAGACACGATGAACATCTCCGCTTAATTCAATAGAATGCGGAATAATTTCTAAAAAAGCCGTTCCTAAAAGCGTACCTACAGCAAGGCTGACCATATTTGAAATGATCTTCTGATTAGATTTCTTAATAAATAGGTAAGAGAAGGTAAAGCTAATAGCGCCCATTACCAAACAAGTAAAAAAAATGGAGTAAAAAGTCATTATAAAAATTTTAATAAAAGAGAATTATAAATGTATACCAGAACTTATAAAGTTTTAATTATTAATCCATATTAAGCTAGCCATACGACCAGTGATTTTATCTCTGCGATATGAAAAAAATCTTTTTTCATCATTGTATGTACAAAAATCATCGTCAACGGTAGATCCAAATATTTTTTGAACTCCAATGTTAATAAGCTTTTTCTTTGCAGCGGTTGGAAGGCAAAGTTTGTATTTGTCCTGATATTTGATAAATGAATCTAAAACATCGGAGTCATTTTTTTCAAAAAAATTATACACATCATGACCGACAACAAATTTCTCAACCCCTATTGATGGTCCCAACCATGCAAAAATTTCAGAATCAGAATTTATAGATCTAATGGTATTTTCTATTACGCCTAATCCCAAGCCTCTCCAACCAGCATGAATGGCCGCTACAAAATTACCATTTTCATTAGTAAGTAATATCGGTAGGCAATCTGCTGTTCTAATGGCACAAACAGTTTTTATTTTTTTTGTAAATACAGCGTCAGCAGAACTTATATTAGTACATGGTAGTTCTATTACATTTGATCCATGAGCCTGATTAATCCATTGAATCTTAGGGCAAAATCTCTCTAAAGAATTAATATTTTGAAGAACATGATCAGGGTTATCATTGACATCCATACTAATATTCAATGAGTGAAAGTTATTTAAACTTATGCCTCCAGCACGTGTAGTTTGCAGCATAGAAATATTTGGAATATTTTTAAAAGAAGGAATAATAAAATTAGTTGTCATCTTGCTCAAAATCTTCAAGGGCCTCATCGACATAAAAGTCTTGGTTTAGAGTAGGCATTTTATTAATGTCAATATCTGAATCTTCAATCTCAATATCTCGAATATGACCTAAAAGATATGAGAAGTCATCCGGTAATTTAATTTCCCATGACATCTCTTTATTGGTTCTAGGGTGAGAAAGACCTAATTTTTTTGCGTGCAGTGCCTGTCTTGGAAAATTGGTAATAATATCAATTAAGTTTCTTGGAAGATTTTTAAAGGGTAAGATTTTCTTAAAGCCATATATTGGATCTCCAACGATTGGTTTTCCAATATGTTGCATGTGCACTCTTATTTGATGGGTTCTGCCAGTTTCTAAAATACATTTTACATAAGTATGATAATGAAAATTTTCAATTGGCTCAAAATTAGTAACAGCAGCTTTTCCGTTAATTTTATTAACACTCATTTTGATTCTATTTTTTGGATGCCTACCAATTGGCTCGTTGATTGATCCAGGTAAATTCAAATTACCCCAAACAATAGCTCTGTATTCCCTATAAACTTTTTTTTCTTGTAATTGTTTGGTAAGTTTGAGCTGTGATGATTCATTTAATGCGATAACTAAAAGCCCTGAGGTGTCTTTATCCAATCTGTGAACAATACCTGCTCTTGGAAGAGATTTATTTTCCGGATAATGATAAAGAATTCGATTTAGTAGTGTTCCAGTCCAATTCCCATCAGCCGGATGAACAACAAGTCCTGACGGTTTATTAAGCACAACAATATCATCATCAGAAAAAATTATGTCTAAATCAAGATTTTCTGCTTCAAATTGAAGCTCTCTATCGTCTTGTTGAATAAAAACTACAATTTTTTCACCTGAAAATAATTTTTGCTTAGGAGTAATTGTCTTGTTATTTACTAATACAAAACCTTGCTCAATCCACCTTTTTAACCTTGATCTAGAAATATCCTTTAGAAGGATTGATAGTATGTGATCTGCCCTATTTCCAAATAAAGAATCAGGAACTATTAATTCAACTTTGTTATCAGCCATGAGGTATAATTTTTGCCATGAATAAATTATTTCTTAATCATATATACACCCTCATAATAACAATTTTACTTTCATCCTGTGCAATTTTTGGAGACCCAACAGAGATTGATGAAACAACAGGTCTTACAGATAATGAAGTTTTACAATTGGCGGAATCAGCAACATTAGTCAATGATTGGCCTAGAGTTATATCAATTTATGAAAAAGCAGAAAAAAAATATCCTAATTCAAAACTAGCTCCTCAATTTAAACTTAATCTCGCTTATGCATACAAGCAATTTTATCGTGAAGATGAGGCTGTTATGATGATTGATAAGTTTATTCGGTCTTACCCAAATCATCCAGCAATGGATTATGCGTATTATCTCAAAGGTGTTGTTCTATTTCGTGATAGAGGAATTATAAAAGAATTAACAATGCAAGATATCAGTGACAGAGATTTATCCATGCTAGAAAAAAGTTTCATGGCGTTAAAAATTATGACAGAGCTTTTTCCCAATAGCGATTATTATGATGATGCTGTGAACAGAATGACTTACCTGATGAATAAAATATCTGAAAGAGAATTATATGTTGCACGATTTTACATGAAAAAAAAGGCTTATTTAGCTGCGCTGAATCGCGCAAAATATGTTTTAGAAAACTATCCCCGCTCAGTGCATCAAGAAGAGGCATTAACAATTCAAATTAGCGCTTATAGAAATCTTGGTATTGATGATTTAGCTGAGGATTCAAAACGAGTTCTTGAATATAATTTTCCTAATAGTACAAAAAAGCTTAATGAAAGTAATGATAAAGATAAAAACTGGTGGGAGTTTTGGGATGTATTTGACTAGACTTTGTTCCTTTTTTTAATTTCTGCTCTTTTTTTATTTATTTGACGCCTTCTTGTAACTAAACCAGTTTTCGTAACCTTATTCCCTTTTTTTTCGAAAGGATTGTCCGCCTCATTTAATTGAATTCTAAGACTAGTGCCCCTTAAATTAAAAAATTTAATAAAAGATGACTCTAAGTACTTAATATAATCATGTCTCAATCCAGAAAGATGATTTCCATGAATAATGATAGTCGGAGGTACAGAATCCCCCTGATGTGCAAATTTTAACTTAGGTCTGATTCCTTTAGAAATCGGAGGCTGATGAGAAATTACAAGCTCTTTTAATAATGAATTAAGAACTGGTGTTGTCATTTTAGTTTTAGAAGAATTAAAAGCCTCTAGAGAGAGTTCTAATAATCTTTTAATGCCAACTTTTTTTAATGCAGAAATATGTACGATTTCAAAATTGCTTAATAAACCAATTTTTTTATCGATCTCTTTTTTCAGTATATCTTTTTTATATGAATCTAGTGCATCCCATTTATTGATAGCGATTACCAAGGGCTTTCCAGATTCAATTACATAGCCAAAAATTTGTAGGTCCTGACTGGTAAAGCCAGAAAGTGCATCAATAATCAAAATGCATGCATCAGCCTTATCAATATTAAGAAGTGATTTAAGTATTGAAAATTTTTCTATTACATCTGTTACTTTACCTTTTTTTCTAATTCCAGCTGTATCAGTTAATTTAAATCTCTTTCCATTTATTTCAAAATCTACAGTTATAGAATCCCTTGTTGTTCCTGGTTCATTCTGTGAAATTAGCCTCTCTTCACCAATAATTGAATTAATGAGTGTTGATTTACCAACATTGGGTTTACCCAAAATTGATAACTTGATGATTTCTTCATCAATTTTTTCATCGTCTGCCGTGTTATCAGAAAAGGGAATTAAAAAGTCAAAAATTAAATTAATTTTTTCTCTATGGCTTGCTGAAATACATATAATATTTTTTAATCCTAAAGATGAAAATTCTGAAATTAAAATATCTTCTGATTTCCCCTCAGATTTATTTATTACTAACAAAGTAGGTTTATTTTTTTTTCTTAGCTCAATTTCAATGCGCTCATCATCTGGTGTAAGTCCTTCTCTACCATCAACGATAAACAAAATCACGTCACTTTCATCAATTGCCCAATGCGATTGTTCGCTAATTTTATTACTAATATCTAATTTATTATTAGGCTCAAGTCCACCAGTATCAACAATACTAAAAGTAGAATTATTTACAATTATCTTTGCATAATGTCTATCTCTTGTAAGACCTGGTATATTTGCTACTAAAGCATCTCTTGTTTTTGTTATAGCATTAAATATACTTGATTTTCCTACATTAGGTCGCCCAATGATTGCAATCGATTTCATATTAATCCCAGAAAATAATGCTATCTAGAATAGACTCGTCTGAGCTTTGATTATCTAGATTGTCGGACTTGATTATTTGTTCATTATCTTTATTAGAATTTGTTGAATCGCTATTAATATCATCGAAAATACTTATTGTTATATTATAAATGTCCCCCTCTAATGAAGATATAAATAAACTATTTTCACTTAATAAAATAGGATTAAGATAAAGACTGTCAGATAATTTTGTTCGACCAATAATTTTCCCATTTTTCTTATTAATAAAATGTAAATATCCTTCAAAGTCAGTATACAAAATAATATCGCTTATAATTAACCCTTTTGATAAATCCCTCCCTAATAGCTCGGAATTTCTCCACAAAACCTTACCAGTATCTTTATTTAGGCAGTATATTGAGCCAGAGTTATGAGTGATAAAGAGATTTTCAGCATCATTTATCATTCCAACAAAACTAGATAAGGGTCTACTCCATAAAACAACGCCGTCAATGCTTGAAATTGCTGAGATATTTCCTTTACTTGAAATAGCATAAATAATTTGATCAATTACGAGAGGTTTGCTGGTTGTATCATTTGACCTATCTAAATCAGTTGCTCCTTTTGGCTGGCTATATGAAATTTCCCATAAAAGGGTTCCTTTTTCATAATTCAGGGCTAACAATTTTCCAGAAGGGGCTCCAATGTATAAAGTATCATTAAGATAATTTAATTCCCCCCATGATCTAAGGGTTAAAGGTGACTTTGTACCCTGGTAAGTCCAATTTAATGATCCATCAAATTTATTTAGAGATATAATCTTTTGGTTGGAAGTACGAATAATTAATGAAGATTGAATTGAGAGCGGTGGCGAAAAAACTTCTCCAACAAAAGATTTCCATTCAAGAGAACCATTTAAGGATATTGCAACAACATAGCCAAGATTATCAATAAAATAAATATGTTTATTGTCAGAGGCTAATCCAGCATCGATATTACTATAATGTTTGTAAATAGTATTTTGTTTTCCACTAGCTATATCAATGGAAAGAATGCCTCCATTTTTCGATGCATAGAAAAAATTATTTTTTGAGATTGTTGTAACAAAATTTCTATTTGGTGGATCATAACTAATCTTTATTTTTTCTCTAACTTTGATTAAGTCTAAAACTGTATTCAGCTCAGCAGGATCTTGGGCAAAAGTGACTGAATCATCCATTGAATCCTCTATTTGATACTTCATTTCTTTGAAAGGACCAAAAAAGCATCCAAACAAAAAAAACGAAAATAAAAATGGGAGAAAAAGATTAATTTTGGTTGATCGAATCAATTTTTATCTTAACAACCTTTGCAAGATCATTTTTGTTATTATAAAAATCATAAGCGACTTGAAAATGTTTTATTGCATCTTCTGTCTTACCAAGAGAATTATATAGATCACCTAAAAGATTATTTTTAAGTCCTATAAATCCATTATCATTAATTTTAATAGCGGCATCAATTGCATTATCAAAATCTTTTTGTGAAAAAAACAATATACCAAGTTGATAATTAGCTAATGAACTAATCGATGGTTCGATTGAATTGTCTGCGGCCCATTCATATGATTCTTTCGCCATAGAAAAATTTTTATTTTTAAAATATAAATTACCCAAAAAAATACTAGCTCTTGATGCATAAGAAGTCTTTGAATAATTTTCTTTTAATTCATTTGTAAGTCCCTCAGCATCATTTATCTCATTAGCTAACTGAACCTTTTGGTACAAGTCAGAAGCCAAATAATATTTTTTTTCGTCCTGGCTAATATAAAGGGTTGATGCAAAATAAAATGCTATAAATATTATGGTATATAGAATAATATTTTTTTTATTATTTGAGAAAAAATCTGATACTTTCTCATTTAAATCTTTATCTTCATTTAAATCTAGTGCCATTTTTTACCTTTTAATATTTCCTGGAATTGAATTTAGGAGCATTTTTGTATACTCATGTTTGGGATTTTGGAAGATTATATCAGTTTTCCCCTCCTCTATAAGCTTTCCTGATCGCATAACATAGATTGAATCTGAAATTTGTCTCACAACTCGAAGATCATGAGTAATAAATAAAAGAGTTAAAGAAAACTCTTTTTGTAATTTTTTTAGTAAATTTAAAATTTGAGCCTGTATTGATACATCCAGCGCAGAAACTGGCTCATCACAAATAATAATCTTAGGCTCAAGAATCAAAGCTCTAGCGATTCCAATTCTTTGTCTTTGTCCACCAGAGAATTGATGAGGGTATTTTTCTAGATCCTCGCCAGTTAATCCAACTTTTTGAATGATTGAATTTATTTTTTTTTCTCTTTCTAACTTACTGCCAATTTTATTAATTATTAATGGCTCTTCTAATATATTTATGACTTTAAAGCGCGGATTGAGAGATGCATAAGGATCTTGGAAAATCATCTGAATATCTTTTCTAAAAATCTTCATTTCTTTGGAACTAAGATCACTAATCTTTTTATTTTTAAAAAATATATCTCCACTATCAATACTAATTAACCTTATAAGCGCCTTGGCAAGTGTTGATTTACCGCTGCCCGATTCACCAACAACAGCTATAGTCTTCCCTGCTTCAATTTTAATGCTAATGTTATCTAAAGCATTAATGGTCTTATCCACTCTCGAAAAAAAACCTCGAGTCTGAAAGTATTGCTTTGTTAAGTTATTGGCAGTTAGAATAACATTCATAATGAAGCCATTACCTTTTCTAATTTCTTATAATCAATGGGCTTGATTTTTTTTCTTCCATGAATATCCGGTACACATCTCATCAATGCTTTGGTGTAAGGGTGCTTTGGATTTTTTAAAACCTCACTAACTGGTCCTTGTTCAACAATATTACCCTTAAACATGACAATGACCTCGTCAGCTATATCATTTACAACACCAAAATCATGGGTAATAAACAGCATTGTCATCTGTTTTTTTTGCTTTAAAGTATTTAACAATTTTAAGACCTGTGCCTGAACAGTTACATCCAAAGCTGTTGTAGGCTCATCCGCAATTAACAGTGAAGGATCACAAGACATTGCCATTGCAATCATCACTCTTTGTCTTTGTCCACCTGATAATTCATCTGGAAAGCTGTTATACCTATCAGGGTCAATACCAACAAGCTCTAATAAGCCCTTGGTACGTTTTCTAGATTGATTTCTAGTTAACTTATTGTGAACTAAAATAGATTCTTCAATTTGAAATCCTATGGTTAAAACAGGATTAAGAGAAGTCATAGGTTCTTGAAAAATCATAGAAATTTCTTTACCCCTCATTGATCTTATCTCATTGCTTGAGATAGCACTAAGATTTTTATTCTTGTAAAAAATATCTCCTGTTAAATCTAGCTGAGATGATAATAGTTTAATGATTGAAAGCGCTGTTAAACTTTTTCCACTACCTGATTCGCCGACAATACATGTAGTTTTACCTTCAGGAAGATCGAACGAAATATTATTAACTAACTTAAGATCCAAATTTGACTTAGGAAAGATACTTAAGTTATTGATTCTAAGAATTGTTTTTTTCAATTTTTAAATATATCTCTTACGCGTTGCAATAAATCATCAACACCTACACTTTCTTGAGACCCCTGATTTCGCATAAGTTTAATTTGAATGATATTATTTTTTAATTCATCTTCACCAATAATAAGGGCAATCTTTGCATTGGATTTATCCGCTTTTTTAAATTGTGACTTAAAGCTACTATTTTCTAAATTCATAGAAACCTTATAGTCACTAGCTCTTAATTTTTCAGCAATATTAATAGCATAATTTTGTGTACCTTGACCTTGGCAGACAATGTATATGTCAGAGTTGTAAAATGATTGAGGGTTTTCTGACTTTTCTAACAACAAAACAATTCGCTCTATACCAATGGCAAATCCACATGCAAATGTTGGCTTGCCCCCTAAATTTTCAATTAAATAATCATATCTGCCACCACCAGCTATGGTACCTTGACTACCTAAATCATTTGAAATCCATTCAAAAACAGTTCGATTGTAGTAATCTAAGCCTCTAACCAGCCTTGAATTTATTTCATATTTAACTTGATTTTCATCAAGCAATCTTTTTAATTCATTAAAATGATTCAAACTGCCTTCATTTAAATACTCCATTATTTTTGGTGCACCATTTAACATATCTTGCATTTCAGGATTTTTACTATCAAGGATTCTGAGAGGATTGTCATTTAAACGTCTTTTTGAATCCTCATCCAACAACGCACTATTTTTTTTGAAATATTCAATTAATTCATATCTATGCTTTTGTCTGCAATCTTTATCACCAATCGAATTTATAACTAATTTAATATTTTTAAGTCCAAGATTATCCCAAAGACGACTAAGCATAATTATCTGTTCAGCATCCGCAATAGAATTCTCAATGCCAAATGACTCAGCGCCTAATTGTGTAAACTGTCTTTGTCTTCCCTTTTGAACATTTTCATGTCTAAACATTGGGCCACGATAGAATAATTTTACAGGGCCATTGTAGGTCAAAGAATTTTGAATCACCGCCCTAACACAGCCAGCTGTACCCTCAGGTCTTAAGGTAAGCTTATCGTTATTTAGGTGATCGACCCAGCTATACATTTCTTTTTCAACAATATCAGTAAATGAGCCGACGCTATCAATAAAAAGTCCCGTTGGCTCTACTACAGGTAAGCCAATTTCCTCATAAGCATAGGAATCAAAAACATTTAATGCAATATCCTCAAAATGGCGAAATAATTTTTGCCTATCAGGAGAAATATCGTAGAAACCTTTAATTGATTGAAATTGTTTAGCCATTTTTTTTCTTGTATTTTTTTATAATGTAAGACTCAATAATATGTTTAAAATCAACCGCAATAGTATCACCTTTAAGGGTGACTGTTTTTTTACCATCCTCGAAGACTGGAGCTACAGGAATCTCACCCGTACCTGGCAAACTAATACCTAAATTTGCCATTTTTGACTCTCCAGGGCCATTAACCACACAACCCATAACAGCAACCTTCATCTCTTCAACACCTTCAAACTGCCTTTTCCAGTTATGCATTGAATCATTTAAAAAAAACTGAATCTCATTCGCTAATTCTTGAAAATAAGTTGATGTTGTTCTCCCGCATCCTGGACAAGCAATCACTGAGGGTTTAAAGGATCTTAAGCCCAGTGACTGAAGAATTTGCTGCGAGACTTTTACTTCTTCAGTACGATCTCCATTAGGTTCAGGTGTTAAAGAAACACGAACGGTATCACCAATGCCGCTTTGCAATAAATAACCAATGGAAACAGCTGATGAGACTATGCCTTTTGTTCCCATTCCAGCCTCTGTTAAACCTAAATGTAAAGGGTAGTTACATAATTTGGATATTTTTGTATAAATACTTATTAGATCTTGAACCTCACTTACTTTGCATGAAACAATAATATTATTTTTATTTAAACCTATATCCTCAGCCAATTTTGCGCTGTCAATAACTGATGCAATAAGGGCATTTTGCATAACTATTTCTGCGGAATCTGGATTTTTCTTAGCAGCATTAGAATCCATTAATTTTTTTAATAAATCTTGATCAAGACTACCCCAATTAACTCCGATTCTTACAGGCTTATTATGGTCCATAGCAATTTTAATCATGGTTGAAAATTGATCATCTCGCTTGGACCCCTTACCCACATTGCCAGGATTGATTCGATATTTATCCAAAAGTTCTGCACACTTAGGATATTTTGTTAGTAATTTATGCCCGTTAAAATGAAAATCCCCGACCAAAGGAACATCACAACCTTGATCTAAGAGCGTTTTTTTAATATCTTCAACTTGTTTTGCTGAATCCTCATTGTTGACAGTGATTCTGACGATTTCAGAACCAGCTTTCCAGAGATCAATGATTTGACTAACAGTAGACGTTCTATCAGCGGTATCTGTATTAGTCATTGATTGAATTACAATTGGTGCACCACCACCAATAAAAATATTACCGACTTTAACTTGATAAGTATTTTTTTTGATCATTTAAGAGTTCTTCGTAAAAAAAGTGATTAATAGCAAAAAAATCGCTGTTTAAAAATCCTTTTGTAAAATCATATTCTATCTCATTCAGGCTTTTATCAAGAACATAACCTCCAGCTTCATTCACTATGATATGTCCTGCAGCGATATCCCATAATGATGTTGGTCCAAATCTCGGATAACAATCAACTTCTCCCATTGCAATTCCACATAATTTAAGAGAACTCCCAATACTTTTAGTAGTTTTACTCTTGAAAGATTCTAAAAAATTGAGTGTTTGTTCAGATATATGAGATCTGCTTACAGCAACAACTAAATTATGTTTATCAGCTTTTTTAGCCATTATTTTTTTTGAAAGGTTTTTGGTTTCATAAAAACTGCCATCTCCTTTAGACGCATAATAAAGTTGATCCAAAGCTGGAGCATAAATTAAACCTAGAATAGGTTTTTTATTGGAAATTAAGGCAATATTAATTGTAAATTCATCATTTCTTTTTATAAATTCTTTTGTACCATCAATAGGGTCTATACACCAAAAGAGACTATTAGAATTTAAGATAGAAAAAGAGTCACAACTTTCCTCTGATAAGATAGGAATATAAGGGTAATTTTTCATAAGAGATTCACAAATAAATTTGTGTGAAATCAAATCAGCCTTGGTTAATGGGCTATTGTCCGTTTTTGACTTTATTTCAAAGTTTTTGCTGTGATAGATTTCTAATACTTTTGAACCAGCCTGAAAAATAATTTTTTTTAAGGTAGGTAAACATTCTTTTGCATTAATCATAATCTTAAATAAGAAATTATTGTATCTATACACTCACTAATTGATTTAATGCTGGTATCTATTGATATTTCAGCATTTTGAGGCGTTTCAAAAGGACTTGATATTCCAGTAAAATTTTCAATTTCTCCATCTCTTGCTTTTTTATAAAGACCTTTAACATCTCTTTTTTCACAAACTTCTAATGGAGTTGAAATAAAAATTTCAATGAATTGATTTTTCTTAAACTTAGTTCTAATAAATTGTCTTTGTTCTTCATTTGGAGTTATGAAACCGGCCAGTACTAGAAGTCCAGCGTCAACCATAAGTGCTGCAACCTCTGATGCTCTTCTTAAATTTTCAACCCTGTCATTCGCACTAAAACCTAAATCACTATTGAGACCTAATCTAAGATTATCACCATCCAACACATACGTATGAAAGTTATTTTTTACTAAGTATTGATCGAGATGATTAATTATTGTTGATTTACCAGAGCCTGAAAGACCTTCAAACCATAGGCAAATAGGTTTATGTTCAGATAAATTGAGTCTATCTTTTTGTTCAATCAAAAATTCTTGCTTAGTAATATTTTTCAAATCTTACTCACCATTCTTGTTCTTTTTGTTTTATCGATTATTTTACCTGCCAGTTGTCCACA
>Ga0255759_10003727_pt1 | contig 13271 bp, 16 predicted proteins | sample 101ome_20_FD_179959 | JGI IMG/M metagenome (GOLD analysis project Ga0255759, IMG submission 179959) | Coastal salt marsh microbial communities from the Groves Creek Marsh, Skidaway Island, Georgia - 101404AT metaG (version 2) | ecosystem: Environmental > Aquatic > Marine > Intertidal zone >...
CTGAAATGATGAAATACGCATCACAACCTAATCAAAGAATATGGTATGTAGCACCAACATTTAAAATGGCTAAAGACATTTGTTGGGCTAGTTTAAAAGAAATACTTAATCAGTTTAATTGGATAGAGGATATAAACGAAACTACAATGACTATCACTATTCGAAAAACCAACAGCACAATCTCATTAAAAGGTGCTGATAATTATGATGCACTTAGAGGTACAGGTTTAAACTTTTTAATTTTAGACGAATTTGCAGATATAGATAAGCGTACATGGTTTGAGGTTCTTAGAGCATCAGTATCAGATACACTTGGAAAAGTATTATTTTGTGGAACTCCAAAAGGTTATGGAAACTGGTCTTATGAAATGTATTTAAAAGGCAAACAAGATAACGAGTGGGATAGCTTTCAATTTACTACTATTCAAGGTGGAATGGTATCAAAGGAAGAAATAGAACAAGCAAAACAAGATATTGATATTAGAACATTTAGACAAGAATTTGAGGGTACATTTGAGAATTATGCTGGGTCAATTTACTATAATTTTCACCCTGTAGATAATGTAGTTAAAAGAGATATTGATTGGACTAAATCATTTCATATCGGAATGGACTTTAACGTGTCCCCAATGTCAGCTTGTGTTGCTCAAATAGAAAAAGATAAAATATATGTAGTTGATGAGATAGTAATTTATGGTTCAAATACTGATGAAATGTGCCAAGAGATAAGAGATAGATATGGAACTAAAATTCCAATATTTATTTATCCTGACCCAGCTAGTAGGCAACGAAAGACATCTGCTGGTGGAAGAACTGATTTATCAATATTACAAAACGCTGGATTCAAAGTTAAGGTAAAACATAAACACCCAGCAGTTCGAGACAGAATAAATGCCGTCAATTCCAAGTTAAAAGATTCCAATGGCAATAGGCATATTTTTGTTTCACATTCTTGCAAAACTATTATAAAAGGACTTCAACGACAAACTTATAAGGAAAATACAAATATTCCTGATAAGGAAGATGGATTTGACCACATGAATGACGCTTTAGGATATATGATTGACTTTTTGAAACCACTTACAACAGAAACAAATTTTAACAGACCAACTAGATGGAATATTAAATAATGGCATACGAAAGAGACGAAGCTATTGAAACGCATAAAGATTACAAGGAAAACGTAAGCCTTTGGGAATATTATATTAGATCGTTCAATGGTGGTTATGACTATATGGTTGGCCAGTATCTTAACAGATACAATCTTGAATTAGATAACGAGTTTAATCAAAGACTTGCTAACACTCCTTGTGATAACCATTGTAAAAATATTATTCAAATCTACTCATCATTTTTATTTAGAGTAAAAGCTAGTAGAGACTTTGGTTCTATGGCAGACGAACCTACTTTAGATTCATTCTTAAAAGATGCTGATTTAGAGGGAAATAATTTTACATCTGTAATGAAACAAGCACAAACTTATGCTTCAATTTACGGACATTGTTTTTTAATATTAGACAAACCAAAAGTTACAACAAACACTAGAGCAGAAGAACTAGATCAAGATATTAGACCTTACCTTTCAATCTTAACTCCAGAGAATGTTTTAGATTGGAATTTTAAAAGGGAGATCAACGGAAAATATTATTTAGACTATTTAAAAGTCAGGGAAGAAGTTGATCGTTATGGCGGTACATACTTTAGAATGTGGTATCCAGATAGGATTGATACTGTTTATATGAAAGACGATAAAACAGAACCACAGATTATAGATACTGCCGATAATCTGATTGGCAAAATTCCAGCAGTAATTTTATACAATGCGAAGTCACACAAAAGGGGCATTGGTCAATCAGACCTTATGGATATAGCTGATCTGCAAAAATCTATTTACAATGAATATTCTGAAATAGAACAATTAATCAGATTAACAAACCACCCATCATTAGTTAAAACTCCAAGTGTAAATGCTAGTGCTGGTGCTGGTGCAGTTATTGAAATGCCAGAAGAAATAGAACCAAATCTAAAACCATATTTATTACAACCATCTGGCCAAAACTTAAATTCATTAATGGACTCAATCTCACATAAAGTAGAAGCTATAAATAGAATTGCACATACAGGTGCTGTAAGAACAACTAAACAACAAGTATCCTCTGGTATTGCATTACAAACAGAATTTGAATTATTAAATGCTAGACTATCTGAAAAAGCTGATAACTTACAAATTGCAGAAGAACAATTATTTAGATTATATGCTATTTTTCAAAACGCTACATTTGACGGAGAAATAAATTATCCTGATAGTTTCAATATTAGAGATTATGCAAGTGATCTAATTTATTTCCAACAAGCAAAAGCTATGAGCATTGGTTCACCAACATTTGCTAAAGAAGTTGATAAAGAAATTGCTAGAGCAGTTGTTGATGATGATGAAAAACTAAATGAAATCTTTGACGAGATAGATCAAAAAGCAGAAGTAGGCGAGTTCACACAAGACGAAGCTACACAAGAAGATCAAGAAGTAGAGCAAGAGCAGATTTAATGAATGGCAGACAAAGTAAAAGATGCAACTGTTTATCGTATTAAGCAAATAGAAATTGCAGAAGCCAACTATTACAAAACACTCACAGAAACTTTAGATAGAATTGAAAGAGACGTTATCAGATTAGCTGATACTGATTTACCAAGACAGCAAGGTAAGTTAATTGAATTGCAATCAGCTATTGCTATTAGACCTAAAATAAAAGCTATACTAGATCGTGAATATTTACCTTTTGCAGATCAAGTTGTTAGAGAGGGTTTTAATAAACAAGCTAAAAGAATTGAAAAAGCTTTTAAGTCTATTGGTAATATTCCAAAAGAATTTCAAGAACTAACAAAAGGTGATCTAGCTTTAGTACAAAGTTTAAAACAACAATATTTCACACAGTTTAAAGATGTATCAAATACATTTACAAGAAGATTATCAGAAAAGGTTTATCAAAATACTTTAGTTGGAAATGACTTTGCTGAACTAGAAAAAGAATTAAGACAAACTATAAATGGAATATACGCTAGTTCAGATGATGCAGAAGCACAGAAACTAATAGATTATATTAACGAAAATAAATTCAAGGAATCTTTAAAACCACAAGTTGATAAAGCTATTCAAACTTTACAATCTAAATTTGCAGTAGATCGTGCTGGTGAGAATATGAAACGATATGCTGGTCAGATATTAAACGATTCTTTACGAGACTTTGACGCTACCTTAAACTTCAATAAAGCAAATGATGCTGGTTTAACTTATGTTAAATACTATGGAGATGTTATTCCAACAACTAGGGAAATTTGCAGAAATGTAATTAATGGAGTATATGATAAACGAAAAGGTGGACTTTTTACAATTGATGAAGTCAAAGACCTTTGGGCAAGTAGAAGTTGGTCAGGTAAAAAATCTGGCAATCCTTTGGTTGTTCGAGGTGGTTATAATTGCCGTCATCAATGGTCTTACGTCAATCCTGATTGGTATGACGAACAAGGCGAACTAATAATATAGGAGAAAAAATGTCGGAAGAAAATAAGGTTGTTGAACCTCAAAATCAACAAGCAGAGACTACAACTGCACCTGAAACAGTAGAAACAAAAGCTAAAGAAATGACTTTCACACAAGAACAACTTGATAACATAATTAAATCAAGATTGGACTCTGAACAGAAAAAGCATCAAAGAATGTTAGATGAAATGAAAGCAAAAGAAGAAGAAGCTTTTAAAGAAAAACAAATCCAAGAAGCTAAATCAAAACAAGAACTAGAAAAGTTGATGCAAGAACGTATTGCACAAAAAGATAGTGAAATCGTTAGATATAAAAACGAAATCAAAAAGGAAAGAATAGATAATTCTATTATGTCTGTAGCATCACAAAACAATGCAGTATCACCTAATCAGGTTGTTGCTTTGGTTAAAGATCAGATAAGATTAACTGACGATAATAGGGTGGAGATACTTGATAATAATTCTAATGTACGATATAACCCTAAAGGCGAACTCTTATCTATTGAAGAAAAAGTTAAAGAGTTTTTAGACGCAAACCCACATTTCCGTAAAGGGTCTTTGTCTGGTTCAGGAAGCCAGAGTGCTGTCGAGGGTAAAACTGTAAAACCTTTCAACATTCAGGACTTAGATTTATCGAAACCAGAAGATCGTGCTAAATATTCAGAGTATCGAAAAAAGCGTGATTCAGGTGCGATAGAAATAAACTTAAACAAATAACTTAATAGGTAAATAAAATGGCAAACGAAAGCACAAGTTCTACGCTATCGGAACTATACACAGAGATAGTAGCAGAAGCACAATTCGTTGCATCAGAACAATCTATCATGAGAAATCTTGTAAGAAATTACGCTATTTCTGGTGGTGGAAAAGCAGTAGAAGTTCCTGTTTATTCAGCAGTTTCTGCGGCGGCTGTTTCAGAAGCAACTGATTTGTCTAACACAGCAATCGACCCAAGTTCAGTAACTATTACTGCGGCAGAAGTTGGCGTTATGACAACTTTAACTGATCTAGCAAGAAATGCGGCACCAAGAAATGTTGCGGCAGATATTGGTAGATTATTTGGTGAAGCAATTGCTAAAAAACAAGACCAAGACTTAATCGCATTGTTTGATGGTTTTTCAACTGCTGTTGGAGACGGAACAACTGCAATTAATGCGGCGGCGATCTTTAATGCACTTTCAACATTAAGAGGTAATGCTCTTAATATCAACGAATGTGCAGTAGTGTTACACCCTAAAATCGCTTACGACCTTAAAGCAAACTTAACTAATACTTTTGCAAACGCAAATGCAAATGACTTAGCAAACGAAGCTTTAAGAAGTGGTTTCGTAGGTTCTTTAGCTGGTATGAGAATATTTGAAACTTCAAATATGTCTAATACAGGTACTGCTGGAGACTACAAAGGTGGTGCGTTCCATAGAGACGCAATTGCACTAGCAGAAATGCAAGGTCTAAAAATTGAAACTCAAAGAGATGCTTCTCTAAGAGCAGACGAGATTGTTGCTACTGCTGTATATGGCGTTGGAGAAATCCACGACACTTACGGAGTAGAGTTACATCACGACTCATCAATACAATAATGACTAATAACTTGTGGGCTAGAAATAGCCCACAGGTCTTAAAGGAGATAAAATGGTAAAGATTAAAATAGAAGATCAAAAGATGATAAAACTCCAAAAAGGAAATAAAATTATAGAGAGAAATATTGTCGATTATGAAATCAACAAAGCTAAATGGGATTTTAAAGGTTTTAAACCTGTCCAAGATGTTGTAAAAGAAGAAAAGGTTGTTCAACTTAAACCTAAAAAAAGAAAAACAAGGAAAAAGAAAGATGAATCAGTTAATATTGATGAAGATTAGAAAATGGTCAAAATGGGTCTGGAGAAAATCTTATAATAATCCAATGTACTCAATACCTTTACTATTATTAATCGCTTATTTAGTTTGGAAGTAAGTTATGGCTAATTATACAGGTGCAGACGTAATCACAACATCTGATGTTTTAAAATATCAACCAGATGCTTTTGATTTTGGTATATCTACAACTGCAACAGAAACAGTAAATTTTCTTGCACAAACCACTAACGATATTCTAAGACAGTTAAGAATAGAATGGTGGCCTGTATATAAAACAAATATCTTTACTGACATTACAGTTTTAAACACAGCAGAAATGGTAAATACAAAAGTTAATCTAGATCAATTTGAACGTGCTGGTGTTTATTTATTTCTTGGTAGATTCTATTTACCAGCATTAACAAAATTTAGACCAGAAACAGAAAAAGATAGATTTGAAAGAATGGCAGAATATTATATGAGCCAATACAATGTTGAATGGAGAATGATCTTAGAAGATGGCGTTGAATATGATGTAGATGCTGACGGAAGTATTGTTTCAAACGAAAGAGAACCTTTACACGGATTTAGAAGATTGACTAGATAATGGCGTTAGACGTTAAAATAAAAACTAATGCTAATTTAATTCAAAAAAGATACGCAAGAATACAAAGAAGATTTAGAACTATATTTGAAAAAGGTTTATTACAAGCTGGGTTTCAATTACTAGATATTATTAGAACTAAAACAAAAAAAGGTATAGATTTTAGAGACATACCATTTAGGCCATACTCACAAGGTTATATTAAAAGATTAACAAGAGAGGGTAAGCCAACAGCAGTAGATTTATTTTATTCTGGAAGAATGTTAGGTGCTTTAACTCCCTCTACTAAAACAATAAGAAAAACAGGTACTAATAAAGTTACAGTTGGATTTAGTAATGCACAGATGAGGGAAAGAGCATTTTATAACCAAGTATTAGGAAAAACAAAGCGTGAATTTTTTGGATTTAATGATAGAACAGAAAAGATAATTGCAAAACAATTTAATAGATTTGTTGCAAGAGAATTTAAGAAAGCAAGATTATGAGTGTTAGAGAAAATATCGCATCAAACATACTATCAACTATTTCAGCTATAAGTAGCCCAATAACTATCAGAAAAGCTACAAGACAACCATTTATATTAGATGAATTATCTGAACAACAATATCCAGCAGTAATAGTTCAAACATCAGAAGAAAACAGAGACGATAGCGAACTTGGAAGTGGTGCTAAAACTAGACATGGTACTATTGATTTTGTTGTATTAGGTTATGTTAAAGGTGCAGAGTCTAATATTGATACTAAACGAAACGAACTTATAACAGCTATTGAAACAGCATTAGAATCTGATATTACAAGAAATAGTAACGCACTTGATACAGAAGTCATTCAAGTAGAAACTGACGAGGGTTCATTATTTCCTGTAGGTGGTATCAGAATGACTATTAGGTGTATGTACGAATATCAAGCTGGAACACCATAGGAGATAAAATGAAAACAGAAAAATTATTAGATAAGATTGAAAAAAAAGTTGAACAGATAGAAAAGATGCACGACAAGGAATCTATTCTATGCGAAGAAGTTAAAGATTTACTTGCGGAAATTAGAGAAAATTCAGAAGAAGAAGTCGATCAAAATTGGGAAGAAGATGAGGACGATTTAGAAGAAGAAGATTTTGACGAAGATGAGATTGACGAAGAAGAAGATAAGTAGTAAAAGGCATTATGGCTAAAGATATTAAATTATTCAAGAATGGACATGAAGTTACTATTAACGAAAGTCAACTTGATAATTTTCTAAAGCTTGGTTGGAAACTTGAAGAAGAAAAACCAAAGTCAAAACCGAAATATAAACCAAAAGAAGATAAAGGAGAATAAACATGGCAACTCATCATGGAAAAGAGGGTGTTGTTACTGCTGGTGGAACTGCGATAGGAGAACTTACAGGTTTTACTATTGAGACTACTGGAGACGTAGTAGAGGATACTCAATTATCAGATTCTGAAAAATCATTTTTAGCTGGAAGAACATCTTTTTCTGGTACTTTAGAAATGCACTATGACGAAACTGATGCACAACAAGAAACACTAACTGCTGGAAGTTCAATTTCATTTGTATTATTACCAGAGGGTAATACTTCAGGAGATCAAAGCTTCACAGGTTCTGGTATTATTACAGGTATGTCTATCAATAATGCTATGGACGGAATAGTTTCAAGAAGTGTTACTTTTCAAGGAACAGGTTCATTAACTAAAGGTACTGTCTAATACTAATTTATGTCAGTTATCGATAGAGTTAAATCTCACTTTGAAAGCTTACAGACAATTACTATTGAAGTAGAAGAATGGAAAGATGAACATGGAAATCCATCTGTGTTTTATTCTGAACCTTTAACACTTGAAGAAAAAAACATTATCTTTAAGAAATCTAATAACTTCCAAGACTTAACTGTTTTGGTGGACTTACTAATAATGAAATTATTAGTTAAAGATGATAAAGGTGAACTTCAAAAAGCTTTTAAACCAGAAGATAAATTTGCTTTAAGAAAAAAAGCAGATTCAAACATAGTAGCAACTGTAGCCAATAAAATCCTTTTAGACACTTCATTCGAGGAAGCTGAAAAAAAGTAGATAGCGACCCAGATATAAGGTCGCTTTTAGCTGTAGCAGATAGACTTCATTTATCAATCCAAGAGGTTCTTGATATGCCTGTGAGCCATTATAATCTTTGGTTAGCTTACTTGAAAAAAGAACAAGATCAGTATAATAATCAAAAGAAACTAGCAGAAGCAAAAAGGTTTAAAACATAATGGCTAATCAAAAATTACAAATAGATATAGTAGCAAAAGACCTCACAAAAAGAACCTTTGGCGGATTACAAGGTGCATTATCAAATTTAAAAAGATCAGTATTTAATCTGCAAAGTGCTTTTGTAGGTTTAGGTGCTGGATTAGTAGTTAGAAATTTAGTTAATACAGGAAAAAATTTAGAAAATTTAAGAGTAAGATTAAAATTCTTACTTAAAGATACTAACGAGGGTGCAAAAGCTTTTGAGAATATGACAAAGTTTGCATCAAGAGTTCCGTTCTCATTAGAAGAAATACAATCAGGTTCTGGAATATTAGCAACAGTTACAGATAATGCTGATGATCTACAAAAAATGTTAGAGATAACAGGTAATGTTGCGGCAACAACAGGACTAGATTTTAGAACTGCGGCAGAACAAATACAAAGATCGTTTTCTGCTGGTATTGGTGCGGCAGATTTATTTAGAGAAAAAGGTGTTAGAAATATGCTTGGCTTTAAAGCTGGGGCAACTGTTTCTATCGAAGAAACAGTAAAAGCATTTGAAAGAGTATTTGGTAGAGGTGGAAGATTTGGAAAAGCAACAGATGAATTAGCTGGTACATTCGAGGGAACACTATCAATGATAGGTGATAAAATTTTTAATTTTAAAAGAGTTTTATTAGAAGCTGGATTTTTTGAAGAACTTAAAAATCAATTTGGAGACTTAGATAAATTTTTAGAAGATAACAGTAAAAAAATTGAAGACATGGCTGTTGCTGTAGGAAAAACTTTAGCAAACGCAGTTGTAGGTGCAGTTAAACTTGGAAAAGATTTAGTTCCATTTTTAATTAAAGTTAAAGATTCATTTGTAGGATTAGTTGAAACTTTTAATGCTTTACCATCAGTTATAAAACAAGCTGGTATATTCGGTGCATTTATGCTTGGTAAAAAAGGTTTTATAGGTTTAGCTTTAATATTAAAAGCAATAGAAAAAGCAGAAGCATTTGGAGAAAAGTTTGGAAAAAAACCTTTAGAACAATCTGTCAAAATTTTACCTTTTGAAAGTGAATTATCAATACCAATAGAAATAGTTGAACCTGTTAAAAAAGTTAATAAAGAAATAGAATATAGTAATCAAATATTAAGAGACTTTGAGCATGAAATGTCTGTTGCTGTTCCATCTGCAACTGAAAAAGCTATGGAAAAATTTAAAGAATTAAATTCTAAAGGTTTAGAAAATCTTAAAAACAAATCATTAGATATTAGAAATATAATAGTAGATACTGTTGATAGTGGTATAACTAATATGTCAAGAGGATTAGCAAAAGCAGTTATTCTTGGCAATAGTTTAAAAGATACATTTAAAAATATGGCACAAACTTTAGCAATAAATGTTTTGAGTGCTATTATAGAAATAGTAGCCAGAAAAGGTGCGGAACTTTTAATAGAAAAGATGATTACTAGAGAAAAACAAAAACAAGCCGCATTAAGTACAGCGTCAATGTTCGGTGGCTTTGGTGGATTTTTTGGTGGTTTATTAGGATTTGCAAAAGGTGGTGCAGTATCAAAAGGCAAACCAGTTGTAGTAGGAGAACGTGGTGCAGAATTATTTATTCCAAACCAAACAGGTCAAATTACACAATCTGCTAGAGGTACTGGTGGAGAGGGTATAAATGTTAATTTTAATATTAACACAGTAGACGCATCAGGATTTGAAGATTTACTATTTAGATCAAGAGGTGCTATATCATCATTAATAAATCAAGCAGTAAATGAACAAGGTAGAGGGTCAGTAGTATAATGTCAGGTGCGTTTCCAATATCAAACTCTAAATTCTCTACTATGGGAATTAGATCATCACAAAATACAATTTTATCATTAACAGATAGTGGTAAAAAATTATCAAGACAAATTGACGGACAAAGATTTGGTTTTACTGCTAAGATTATTACTGCCAAACGATCTGATGTTTATGGTGAGTTAATGGGCTTTATAATGAAGCAAAGATCAGGCAAAGAAAATTTTACAATAGTTCCACCAGAAGTAAAAGATGCTAGAGGAAGCGAAACAGGAACAGTATTAGTCAATGGAATACATTCTGCTGGAGATACTACTATTGCTATGGACGGATTTGCTAGTGATACTGCTGGTGCTTTAAAAACAGGTGACTTTATAAAGTTCGCCAATCATTCAAAAGTCTATATGGTTGTAGCAGATGTAACTCCAAGTTCTAATTCAGCAACAGTTACAATAGAACCACCATTAGTATCTAGTCTAGCAGATAATGAAGCAGTAACTTATGATAGTGTCCCATTTACAGTATATTTAACAAATGATGTGCAAGAATTTGGTGCAATAGGTTCAGATGCGTCAGGAAACTTATTGTATCAATTTGAAATAGATGTTGAAGAAGCCCTTTAATGAAGAAATATAAAATCACGCACTTAGTAAGTGCCGAGTTTGTTGCAGAAGCTATTGTTACAGAAGATCAAATAGACACCAATAGGAATGATCTAAAAGACTACAAGAAACCTGATAGCAAATTTAACTTTACTATGTTAAAAGGGTCAGAGAACATAATTAGAACAACTTACGAGGAACATGACGAGAAGCTTAACGACAGCAGTAAAGAACCAACTAGCAACAAATGATATTAGACCCGTACACCTTATCACCATTGGTTTCTCTACTCCTGTTAATCTTACTGACTGTTCTTTTTCGCTAACTTCTTCAGTATCTGGTTCATCAGTAACTTATGATGCTAGTGATTTTGTTTTAGATATATCTAGTTTTAACGAACAAACTGATCTTACAAAAGGTACATTAAATCTTACATTATCTGGTGCTAATACAACTTATATTGCAGTAGTTCTAAATGAAAATGTAATTAATGATGATGTAACTATTTATAGAGGAATATTAGATAGCAACAATTCACTTATTGCTGACCCTATATTACTTTATAAAGGTACAATAGATGGTTTTGATATAAATGAAGATGAAACATCAAGTTTATTAAATTTAAAAGTCGTATCTCATTGGGCAGATTTCGATAAAAAATCTGGTCGTAAAACTAATAACACATCACAGCAAAGATTTTTTAGTACAGATGTTGGAATGGATTTTGCATCAGAAATGGTACAAGATATTAAGTGGGGTAGAACATAATGCTTAAATGGTTTGATAAACTTCTTATTAAATTAGCCAAAAAAATATTAAATAAATATGCACCCAAAGGTGAGTTTATTGCATACATTAATGAAGAAGAAGAAAAAATATTAAAGAAATTAGGTGGATATGGAAAACCTGTAAATGAAACAGGTATAAAATCTTTTTTTGATATAGGTAAATTAGTTCCAAAACCTTTAAGAAAACCTGCTAAAAAAATAATAGGTCTTGGAAAGAAAATTATTAAAACTGCTGTTAATGTAGTTCAAAAAGCTGTCTCTTGGATTACTCCTTCATTTCCTACTTTTGATGCTTCTTTTGGCGACACGCCAATGGATAATTACGAACAAGGATTATTACTTAATAAACAATCAAATGATGCTTCTATTCCTGTCATTTATGGCGAAAGAATGTTAGGTGGAACTCGTGTATTTTTAGAGTCGTCAGGAAGTCAAAACCAATCACTTTATATGGCTTTAGTTTTATGTGAGGGCGAAATTCAATCTATCGAAGAAATATATGTTGATGATAGATTAGTTACTTGGACAGGTGCATTATCACATGGAACTCAAGTAAATTCTAACGATTCTTATTATAGACGTAGTGGTGTCTCATATATTCAAGTTCAACCTTTTTTTGGAACAGATACGCAATCATCATCAAGTCTTTTAAGCACCTTATCATCATGGGGAAGTAATCACACTTTGTCTGGTGTTTGTTATCTTGCTTTTAGATTTTTATGGAACCAAGATGTATTTGGTGCAATCCCACAAGTAAAAGTAAAATTAAAAGGGAAAAAAATAGTAACATTAAATTCATCTTTAGTTGAGTCTAGTGAAACATATTCAACGAACCCAGCATTTTGTATTTTAGATTATTTAAGAAATACAAGATACGGAAAAGGATTAGCAACAACAGATATTGATTTACAAAGTTTTTATGATGCGTCAGTTGTTTGTGAAACACAAGTTACACCATATTCTGGTGGAAGCGATATAAATATATTTGATACAAACTATGCTTTAGATACAGGAAGAAAAGTTATAGAAAATTTAAGAGAGTTAGTAAAAGGTTGTCGAGGTTACTTACCTTATACACAAGGAAAATATAAATTAATTATTGAAACAACAGGTTCAGCTTCAATAACTTTAACCGAAGATAATATCATTGGTGGTTATGTACTTTCAAGTCCAGAAAAAAATTCAAAATATAATAGAGTTATAGTTTCATTTATTAACCCAGATAGGAACTTTCAGGTAGATCAATCACAGTTTCCACCAATAGACGATAGTGGCCTTGCAAGTGCAGATCAACACGCAACAATGAAAACTGCTGATGGTGGAGTTTTATTAGAGGGTCGTTTTGAGTTTCCAACATTAACATCACCATATCAAGCAGAAGAAATGGCAGAAATTATTTTAAGAAGATCAAGAGAGTCTTTAGCATTACAAGTAACTGCTGATTTTAACGCTTATGATTTAGCAATAGGTGATATTGTAGGAATTACCCACGCATCATTAGGATTTTCAGCTAAAAATTTTAGAGTATTATCTATGACTTTTAACGAAGATTATACCATATCGTTAAACTTAGTAGAACACCAAGACTCGCATTATACTTTCGCATCTAAAACACAAGTTGCTTCTACACCTACAACAACTTTACCAGACCCATTTACAACAATAGATTTGACAGAAGCTTTTGGTGCAACACCTTTAGTTACAGATGAAATAATTGAATACAATGATGGAGTAATTATAACTAAAATGACGATTGTTTTATCTGATTTATCACTTTTTACTGACTCATTTTTTGATTATTACGAAGTAGAAATATCAGAAGATGGATTTACATATAATCAAGTTGGTTCTGGTAAAAATACTGTTTTTGAAGTTTTAAATG
>Ga0255759_10003738_pt1 | contig 13260 bp, 10 predicted proteins | sample 101ome_20_FD_179959 | JGI IMG/M metagenome (GOLD analysis project Ga0255759, IMG submission 179959) | Coastal salt marsh microbial communities from the Groves Creek Marsh, Skidaway Island, Georgia - 101404AT metaG (version 2) | ecosystem: Environmental > Aquatic > Marine > Intertidal zone >...
CCCAGTCTGCCCTACCATAGTAGCAATTAATGCAAATACTCCAATGGGAGATAACTTCATTATCCAATCTGTAATTTTTAAAAACAAAAGATTAAACTCTTCAACAAATTGCTTTACCGTTCCTCCTCGAACATCCAGTGCTAATAACCCTGCACCAAATAATATAGAAAAAAAGATAATTCCCAACATATTTTCAGTTGCAATTGCAGAGATCACATTTGATGGAACAATATCTGTAATTACTGAAATAAAAGATACATCATGGCTTACATTTTCAATGATTGGATTCGACGAAAAAAGACTTAAATCAATCGAAGAGTCAATCCCTGGTTTAATAAAATTTACTACAATCAAACCAATCATAACCGCCATAAATGTTGTAACCATATAATAGGCAAACGTTCGAGTACCTAAACGACCTAAACTTTGAACACTTCCTAAACTTACAACGCCCACTACTAAAGAAGAAAATATAATTGGAACAATAATCATTTTAAGTAAACGAATAAAAACATTTCCAATAGGCTCTAAAAAGGCACTAAAAATAAATGTTTGTTCTTTAAACAACACACCAACAACAACTCCAAAAAGCATTGCCAACATAATCTGAGTTGGTAACTTAAAATTCATCTACAACCTCCATCAACACTATAAATATTACGTGAGTACTGTTAAAACTATAAACTGAATAAATTATAAAATCTACACCCAATTAAAAAGAAAAAAAAATCTAAAAAAAAAATTGTGATATCTTTATAAAATAAAGCTATGCGTTCAGTGCCTTTAGTAATAATCCCCTATAAAAATGACCTTTCTAAAAGTCAGGATACAAAAAAATAAATTTATCCCCACATTTAAAAGCTAAATTAGAAAAACTACAAAAGCAAAAAGGTTATCAATAAATTAGATCGGATTGATGAAGAAAATGAAGAAAAATTTTTATAACTGTAAATTTAGTGGTGATCCGGGTGGGATTCGAACCCACGACCCACGGCTTAAAAGGCAGTTGCTCTACCAGCTGAGCTACCGGATCAAAGAGAAATTAATGATAACAAAAACAATAGGATGTGTTAAGCACCAAATATATTAAAATTTATTTTATTACTTTAGAGTATCTAACATATCTTTAACAGCAGTTTGCATATATGTTTCTTGTGAAAATGAATCCACTGCCACAGCATCATCTCTTAAAACTTCAGCATCTAATAATGTTTGAACTTCTGTATCTGTTAAAATAGCTGCTTCACGAGCTGCTTGAATCATTGTTTTAATATCCGATTTTACAAGTTGTTTTTTCTTAATAGCCTTTCTTAACTTTAAATATAACGGTTTAGCTTCATAAATCTTTTTAAATGCATGGTCTAAACGCCCTACCGGATCCGTTTTATCTTCAGATAAATAAATTCCTTGAGTTAAGCGGTCTCGTTGCTCACCAGGCTCTTGCATAGCTCTAGCAATACGAGAAGATAATGTATCACTTGGATAGGATCCTACAGGATTAATTTGTGTGATTAAACGAACTATTGCAAAAGGTAATCCCATATTTTTAAATAAGCCTATGAACGCTGTTTGAATATTTGATAAAGAATAATCTAAACACCACTGAACAAAAATCAAATCTTCTTTGTGAGAGCCCTCTGCTTCATACCGTTTTAAAACAGTTGTTGCTAAATAAAGCCACGATAAAATATCACTATATCGAGAGGTTAATCGTTCACGAAGTTTTAATCCCCCACCTAATAAAATCATAGCTACATCTGCAAAGAAAGCAAATTTAGTCGACATCCAGGTTAATTTTTGAATATAGCGCCCACGTTTACCTAACCGAGCTGGCCAAATTAAATATCCTCGAGTCAATTCAAAAAAGATCCAACGAACGAAATTACTAATAATATGACCCTGATGAGACCAAAATGCTTTATCAAAACGTCCTAAATCATTTTCTTCAATGGCTTTTATTTCATCTAAGGCAAAGGGATGACAACGAATTGCACCTTGCCCAAAAATCATTAATGATCGCGTTAAAATATTAGCACCTTCAACCGTTACTGCAATAGGCGCTGCCATGTAAGGATGTCCAAAAACATTACGTGGCCCTAAAGAAATTCCTGCACCTCCAACAACATCCATTCCATGGTTAATACTCTTTCGAAATTGCTCTGTAAAGTGATACTTAGCAATTGCAGAAATAACCGCTGGTTTTAAGCCTTTATCTAAACCGGCACACGTATATAAACGTGCTGCTTCTAACATATAAGAAATTCCTACAATTTCTGCTATTGGCTCTTGAATACCTTCAAATTTACCAATTTCAAGACCAAATTGTTTTCGAATCATAGAATAAGACCCAACGACACGGGATACTAATTTTGCACCTCCAGCACAATTAGCAGGAATGGAAATACCACGACCGGCACTCAAGCATTCCATTAACATAGACCAACCTTTACCAACATAATCGGCCCCACCAATAACAGCATCCAGTGGAACTTCTACATTTTTTCCTTGGGTTGGACAATTATAAAAAGGAACCCCTAAAGGATCATGTCTATCACCAACAATAACACCCTTAGTTTTTGTAGAAATAAGAGCGCACGTTATGCCTCGATCTGAAACTGGACCTAAGATATTTTCTGGATCATAACATTTAAACGCTAGGCCTAGTAATGTTGCTTTTGATGCTAGTGTTATGTACCTTTTATTCCAATTTAATCTCAACCAAGGCTTGCCATCTTCACCTAAAAATACTTCCCCCGAAGATGTCATGGCTCCAGCATCAGATCCAGCACCAGGCTCTGTTAAAGCAAAACAAGGAATTTCTTCACCTACTGCTAAACGAGGTAAATAATAATCTTTTTGACTTTGAGTTCCATAATGCGTCAATAATTCTGCTGGACCCAAAGAATTTGGAACCATTACTGTAATTCCCAAAGGAGTAGATCGTGAACCAACTTTTGATACTACAGCACTATTTCCTGTAGCAGAAAAGCCTAACCCACCATATTCTTTTGGAATAACAAGGCCAAAAAAGCGTTGTTTTTTTAACATATCCCAGACATGCTCAGGAAAATCTCGATTTTGATAAACTTCCCAATCATTAACCTGTGCACATAGTTGTTCTACAGGACCCGCTAAATAAGCCTTTTCATCCTCAGATAATTCTGAATAATCTTGTGCTAATAAATGACTAAATTTAGGCTTACCTGAAAAAAGATCGGCATCAACCCACGTTGTACCTGCTTCAATTGCTTCTTTTTCTGTTTTTGAAATCGTGGGTAAAAATCCTAGCGCTTTCATTAAAGAAAAAATTGGTAACGCAAAAATATAACGTCGTGTAATTGAAAATGTAAGTAAAGCTAATACAACAGATACACTAATTAAAACTGATTGAGACATTCCTAAAATATACAAATATCCAACAACAGTAACAGCAAAAATAATAAATGGTGCAGCAAAATAAGCACACATTAAAGAAATAAGAATAAATCCAAGCAAATATATATCCATGTCTAACTCTCCTTATTACTAAGTATACCCTTGTTTTTTGCAATTCTAACCAATAAATTACACGGTTCAAATCGTGCACCAAATAATCGTGAAAAATAATCAAGTCTTTCAACAATATACTCAATTCCTAAAGAATCCGCATAACGACATAAACCACCTCGAAATGGAGGAAAACCTGTTCCCATAATCATAGCTAAATCTAGTTCTCTAGCAGACTTCACAACACCTTCATCTAAACAGCGTGCAGCTTCATTAATCATTATAAAAATACAGCGCTCAAAAATATCTTGATCTGTTAGATCTAAACTTTCTCCCATTTTAAAAGCATTTAACAAATCAATAATATCTAAATTAACGTACTTATTTTTTCCTTGATATATATAAAACCCTTTTCCCGATTTTTTTCCTAAAAACTGTTTTTCATGTAACGCATTTAAAGCAAATTCAGGAATCTTCATACGATCGCCATAGGCTTTATGTAATACCTCTAAAACACTTACACCAATATCAAGCCCCACTTGATCTGCTAATGATAATGGACCAAGAGGCATTCCAAATGTCTCTAAAACAGAATCCACTCGAGGAACACTTGCATTATCCAACAAACAATACATAGCTTCATTTACATAAGGTAGAAAAATACGGTTCACTAAAAATCCAGGACAATTTTTTACAACAACAGCTGTTTTTTTCATTTTTTTAACCATAGCCAATGTAGTAGCTAAGGTTTCTAGAGATGTTTTTTTTGAAGGAATAATTTCTACTAAAGGCATTTTATTTACTGGACTAAAAAAATGCATACCAATAAAACGCTCCGGATTTTTCAAATGCTCAGATAGCTCGTCTATCGATAACGAGGATGTATTGGAGGCAATAATTGTTGTAGGTTTCACAATTGCTTCTAACTCTGAATATACCGTCTTTTTCACAGCAACTTTTTCTAACACAGCTTCAACAACCATATCTGTCGAAGCTAAAGGGTCATAAGATAGCGTTGGAGTAACAGAAAACTGAGCTAAATCAACCTCACGTTTGGTTAAGCGTCTTCGTTTTTGCAATTGAACATTTATTGAATTAATTGATGAAACACCTTTAAGCACATCTATTTCTTTTAAATCTTTCAACACCACATTCATTTTTCGATAAGAAAAAGCCCAAGCAATGCCACTACCCATCAAGCCTGCACCAATAACACCAACTGTTTTTACCGGAGCCGGTGAAATACTTGAAGACATCGATTTCTTTTGCTCTTCCTGACTAAAAAACAAGTTAATTAAATACGAAGGAATAGCCGTTTTAAAGCATTCTGAAAAATAATGAGCTTCTATTTCTAAACCTGATTGAAGAGACCGATTTATTCCTTTCATTACTGCTCGTAAAGCATACAATAGTGCAGGGTAATTACCCTTAGTCTTTTCTTTAATCTGGCGTTTTGAAGATACCATTATAAACGCACGTCCAAAAATATTAGATTGTAATAACCATTCAACAAATGAACGTTTTCGCTTGCTTAAAATTTTTTTTCGTTTTTGTTTTTCACTAATATCTTTTATAAAGTTATTTAAATAATCTTCTTCAAAGCCCTCAGGATAACATTGATCAACTAGCCCAAGTTTAAGAGCCTTTTTTGCGGTTACAGATTTACCCGTTAAAATAAGAGGTAGTGCTTTTACAACGCCAAGCAAGCGAGGTAAACGTTGTGTTCCACCAAACCCAGGGATAATTCCTAGATTAACCTCTGGACATCCCAACTGGGTACTATCCGATAATAAGGCTATGCGATAATCACAGGCTAAAGCAAGCTCTAATCCACCTCCCAGGCATACGCCATTAATAAGCGCTATTGTCGGAACCGATAAGTCATCACATTGCTGAATGATTAACTGCCCTTTTCTTACAAGCTCAAATGTATCTTCTGGATGAGATAACTTCTGAATTTCTTTAATGTCTGCACCAGCAATAAACACCCCCGGCTTATTACTTCTGATAACCAAGCATTTTACTTTTGTATCTGTACTAACTTTATGAAAATAAGCTGACAATCGCTCCATAACTGCCATAGATAACGTATTAACTTTGCTATCTAAATCATCAAAAATAATTGAAGCAACCCCGGAATCATCTACATGATAAGAAATCATTTATTCTACCTCCACAATAAAAGAGGCGCCTTGTCCTCCACCCACGCATAGCGTTGCTAAACCACGATTCTTCTTCATTGATCTTAAAGTATTCAACAAAGTCATAAGCAACCGTCCTCCAGTAGCCCCCACAGGATGACCAAGTGCGATAGCACCTCCATTAATATTTAGAATATCTGTATCAATTTCACCTAAAGCTTTATCCAAACCTAAATATGTTTTAGCAAAAGTTTCCGATTCAAAAGCTCTTAAATTAGCAATAACTTGAGCAGCAAATGCTTCATTTATTTCAATTGCATCAATATCTGCCAAGCGCATCCCTGTACGTTTAAAAAGTTTTGCCGTTGCATATACTGGGCCCAATCCCATTCGATGTGGCTCTAATCCTGCATATTCATAATCTTTTATATAACCAACAACCGTATCATGATCTCGTTTTGCATGTTCTTCACTTTTTAAAATTAAAACCGCAGCCCCATCAGTGATTGGACAGGCATTTCCAACCGTTACGGTACCATAACGACGATCAAAATAAGGTTTTAATTTTTGAAGTTTTTCTATTGTTTGATCATCTCTTGGCCCATTATCCTGAGAAATTAAACTATCTAACTTTTTTTTAGGAACCGAAATCAACTCTTCATCAAAAAAACCGCGCTTTTGAGCTTTTAAAGCCTTTTCATGACTTTTTAATGCATAATCATCTTGCTCAAATCGCGTTATAGAAAACTCTTTTGCTAAATTTTCAGCAGTAGTACCCATAATCTGACCACAAATCGGGTCTGTTAAACCATCAATCAGACCAATGACTGGAGCTAAGTGACTCAATCTAAAACTACTTAAAACCTTTAACTTTTTTCCCACAGTTTTAGCCTTCATTAAATTTTCAAAAAACGATTTCATTTTTGAAGAATACAAAAAAGGAATATTTGTCATTGATTCAGTACCACCAGCAACAATTACATCTGCTTTTCCAACCAATATTTTATTAATTGCAGTAGAAACACTTTCCATACCTGAAGCACAGTTACGTTGAACTGTATATGCAGGAATATGAATATCAAAACCTGCTTTTAATGCCGAAACCCGAGCAACATTTGCAGCTTTTGAAGGCTGCGCAACATTACCTAAAATAACTTCATTAATAGAAGACATTGATATGCCTGATAATAGAAACGTCTGCTTTAATGCAAAAGCTGCTAAGTCATCTGCATCATAATTAAAAAAATCCGTTGAAGCTCTTAAAAAAGGTGTTCTCTTTGCTGCAACAATAGCGATTCGTTTTTCCAATTTTCACCCCTTAATATTGTGTAAATTATCTTGATATTACATACACATTATATCACAAAGTTAAACAGAATATTGTTTAAAAGTGTATGTTAAACGGGTAAATAGTATTAATGGGAACTAAAGATAACAAAAATAAAGAAGAAGAAGAAAGAGAAGATAATAAAGATAAAAAAAAACATTTCCTACCAAATACTTCTAAAAATCTACGTAAATCCCATGTATTTCAAGTCGTACTAGAGTTTTATGTTAGACAAATAGAATTAACATTTAGTGTTAATTAAGCTAATTTTTTGTCGAAGAAGAGGATTTTGAATTCTTATCAGTAACGTAAAAGCCACTTCCCTTAAAAGCAATTCCGACACTGCCAGAAATTAAACGAATAACCATATCAGAATCACAAGACGGACATAATACTTTAGGATCCTCATTCATTGAATGAGAAACTTCAAAAACATCTTCGCAAGAATTACATTTGTAATCATAAAGTGCCATAGTAAGAGCTAATCTATCAACTTCTAATTATAAAATCAATATTTTTACTTATTTGTTTTACTCAACGAATCAATTAAAGACTCTAATTCTGTCATCTTTACACCAAAATCAGACCACTTTGATTGCGATAAAGATTGCTTAAGCTGCTTAAATACAGTAACTAAATCTTCAATAGACGTTTTACCAGAAATTGCTTTAACATCAATTACCTTAGAAGGTCCTTGATCTGGGATATAATTCACATCAAAAATTTTAAAAATTGCATCTGTTAAATTTTTACCCATAACAACTTTGTCATCATAAGATACGATAACTCGTTTTAATTCAGGTAATTTTGATGTTTCCGCTTGTAAATAAATCGGCTCAACATATAGTAACGATCCTTTAATAGGAATAATCATTAAATTACCCCGTATTACACGAGATCCCATTTGCCCCCACAATGTAAGATTTTTAGATATTTCGGTATCTTGATCTATACGAGATTCGATTTGCATAGGTCCGTAAATTGTCTTTTCTTTTGGAAGCTTTAAAACTGTAAATTGGCCATAGGTATCTAAATCTGAAGATGCTGCTAACCAAGCAATCATATTGTTTTTATTGGTTGGAGTAAATGGAAGCATAAGTACAAATGATTCTTTTTCATCCCCAGGTAACTTAGTCACTAAATAATATGGAGACATCGTTTTTTCGCTTCCTTCATATGTTTCTTGAGGAAATTCCCAAACATCTTCTCTGTTATAAAATACTTGAGGATCTTCCATATGATACGTATTTAAAATCAATGCCTGTACAGTAAATAAATCTTTCGGATACTTTACATGATTTTTGATTGCTACTGGCATTTCTGATTGAGGTTTAAAAAATCCTTGATATACCCCACTAAATGCTTTAATGATCGGATCGTTAACATCCATCATATAAAAATCAATTTGGCCATCATAAGCATCAATCACAACTTTGACAGAGTTACGAATATAATTAATCCGAGGATTAAAAGGCTCAGAATAAGGAAATTTATTTGAAACAGTATACGCATCATAAATCCATTTCATACGACCATCATCTGATAAAACTAAATAAGGATCTTGGTCGTAAACTAAAAATGGAGCAATTTTTTTTGCAATATAAGCAATTGATCGATCGTACATTAAGCGAGATTTATTTTCGATAAGAGAAGAAAATATAATTTTAAAATCAGAAAATTTTATTGAATAAATTAACCGCTTCATAAAGCTATCAAGCAAAATCCCACCGTTCCCCTCATAATTGGTATATACATTTAAATCACCTTTGGGAAAATCAAATTCCTGTTGCTTAGTATTAACAATGACATAATCAAATGTTTTTTCTCCAAAATAAATTTCCGGGCGTGTAATTTTTAATCCATGCTTAGTAACAGGAGGTAAATCTTTAACAAAAAATTCAGGCAATCCATCCACAGTAACTTCATTTACCGGTGTCATACACAACCCATATCCATGGGTGTAAACAAGGTGTCTATTCGTCCACGTTTGTGCTTGAGCTGATAATTGACTACTATCTAACTCTCGTGCAGATAGCATTACTTGCTGAGGCTTTCCATTTATCATATATCTATCAACATCTACATTCATAAATTCATAGTACAAACGAATCTCCTGTAATTGGCTAAATGTTTGCTTAAGTGGTTCTTGATTCCATAGTCGAATATTTTCAATAATCGTTGTGTTTGATTGAATATCTTGTGCATTTAAATTGTAATCTACAGGAAAATTTTTCTCTGCTACATTGGTTAGTTGATACGCTTCCCTTGTTAACGAAATATTAGATTCAATATAGGGTTTTTCTTTAACTAACTCATTGGGAGCTACAATAACATTCTGAATAATATTTGGAATAAATCGAAGACCAACAAAATTAAATAATAAAATTACAACAAGGCCAATATAAGGCAATTTATACGTTGGCTTTGCAATTAAAAATAAAATTAAAACTGCTTCGATAGCAAATAATGCAACCAATATTTTTTTAATTGGATAGATAATATGTACATCTGTATAAGCAGCTCCAAAAACAACTCCATTTTCAGAGGTTACTAAATCAAACATACCTAACCACGTACCCACAGAAAAAAGTATGAAAGTAATCGATAACAAAGAAATCAAATGAGTTTTTATTGCAGAAAACTGTTTTTCTTTCGAAAAAATAACAAGCAAGATATTTTTTGAAAAATAAATCCACCCCACAACAATAAGTGAAATCATAAACAGACCAACAAACCACCCTTGAATATGATTAAATAAAGGCAAAGAAAATAAATAAAATGAAATATCATTATTAAAGAGCGGGTCAGTTAAACCATATGCCCCTTGATTAAGATATAAATACAAATCTTCCCACCATGATTTTGCAGACAGTCCAAAAATAACAGAAATAACAGCAATAGCTATATACACAGCATTTGATAAGGTCTTTAAAGCTAAAGACTTTTCTGCTTGACTTTGCTCCATATACTTACGAAATTGATTAATTAATTGATTTAATAAAGCAAAAGGGGTCTGTATATCATAAGATGCATTTTTATTAGCTATAGAACTATTTTTATTAGCTAGAAAAGCATTAAAACTTAACCAAGCAAACGCAATTAATGTAAAAATAATCCAAGTTATCCATTCAGACTTAACTCGAAACAACCAAATATCATCATAACCAAAAGATTGAAACCATAAAAAATCCGGGTACAAATTCATAAAAACAAAAAAACTAATAACAGCAGTTACAATTAAACCTATAATAAATTTAATTTTTAGCATAAATACATCCTCGCATAAATTGAATAATAAACTCTAAGTGTATCAAAACTTAGACATCATTTATAGTTAAAACTTATTTTTTGAAGGATTAAATTACAAGTGGTAGCGGAGACTGGGATCGAACCAGTGACGCCACGGGTATGAGCCGTGTGCTCTAACCAACTGAGCTACTCCGCCGTATGAACGTGGCGTAACTGTACTAAAAAAACTATAAAAATGTCAACGAGTGATCAGTAACTAATGTTGTAATGAATACAATTCATCTGCTGATAATGGAACAATATCCCCTTTAACTAAGCCTTTAAGATCGACATCTCCAATCTGCAATCGCTTTAACTCTGAAACATAAGAACCAAAGTGTTCAAAAGAACGTCTAATTAGGCGATTTCGCCCTTCGTTAATAGAAAGAACAAATTCTTGATCAGAAATTTCATCAACTCTTAAAAAAACAACCGGACCATCCTCTAAAATAAACCCCGCCTTTAACCGATCTAAGTTTATTTTTGACATTTTTTTCTCTAAAGTCACATGATAAACTTTTTCACACTCAAACGATGGGTGCATCAATTTATGAGATAATTGACCATCATTAGTAAGAATTATCAAACCTGATGACGCTCTATCCAAACGCCCAACAGGTACCAAGGGTAACCCTAAGCTTCGAATATAGTCCCCAATACAGGATCGTCCATTAGGATCCTCCATTGTTGATAAAATACCTTTAGGTTTAAAGAATTTATAATATAAATAATCAAATTGAAATTGAATAAATTCCCCATTAATTACTACCGTATCATTTTTTGCATTTATTTCTGCTTTTAAGTCATATATGAGTTGATTATTCACCGAAACATTTCCTTGCTTAATAAATGTTAATAAGTCTCGTCGTGAGATATAAGACTGACTTGTTACAAACTCTTCTAAAGTAAAATTAATTTTCATAAGATGAATTTAAATATATTTTAGGATAATTTTCAAACCTTAATTCTTGAGTCAAGGCATGCCAAGCCATAGAATCTGATTTAATATAAAAATTATCACTTCGAATATTAGTTTGCACATTTGACTTAATTAATTGATTTAAAGGATCCCAAGACACCAATTCTGAATCAAACCAATAAAACGTTTTATTCAAACTGTAAACTAAATATGCGTTCTCCAAATCTATGGATCCCGAATCTAAATTCATTTCTCCAGAATCAGCATTAAATCGAAAAAATGAATTATTAAAATAAGATACTCCATCAGGATCTTCTAAAAAAACTCTCGAATCTCCCTGATAAATAAGTGCTACATTTGCAGAAATAGACATCTCTAGATTACCGTTAGTAAAATGAGAAATTGTAATATCATGAAAAACAAAATCAGGAATCTTTTCTGACTTATTATTAGTTGTTAAAAAAACAAAATCTTTAAAAAACAATGTATATATTATTAAAATAAAAACAAGTATAAATAGATAATTAAGGTAACGACTCATAAAATTACTTACTTTGTAGCCTTCCGACGTTTAATAATCGTTTAAATGCTTTATAATACTGTTTTTTTTTGCGATACCCTTCTGCTAACAAAAAATGAATTGCTGTTGCGTTGGGTTCGATTTTCAAGCCTTTATGGCACCATTGCATGGCTCTATCAACATCCCCCATCTCTCCATAAACTAAAGCAATAAACCCATACGCCCAAACTTGATCAGGTTTTATTTCAATAACCTTTTTAAACAAATTAATTGCCTGTGTTTTTTCCCCTATAAAAAAATAGCCAAATGCACACTTAAATGGATATCTCCATTCGTTTGTATCAGATTTCATTAACTCTGAGTACATTTCAATAACTGTTGGCGCATATTCTTTAGGAATTGTTTTTAATAAATTCCAACCTTTTAAAATTTGTCCAGAATAGGCATAACTCATTGCTAAATCAAACATCACTTCATTTGATGTAGGCGCTTGCTCATAACGCTGTTGGTTTAAGGAAACTTCATCCAAGATATCTTTATCGACATGATAAGGCAATGCAAAACTAACACTACTTATCAATAATAAAAAAAAGAGTACCCACCACTCTCTCATACTATTTCAACCTTCACTTCAGGGTGGTTTGTATAAATATCATTACGAAAATTTAAAAGTGTAATACTCCAATAGGCGCTTATATACGACTTATAACGACTATTAAACAATGACATAAAACAAGAAAATAAAAATCTTGGAATAACATCCAACATTACAACCCAGCGATATAACTGAGCAATGAACCAACCATAGTGCTTGCGTGCAATATAAAAGCCCCCACGGTATCCTTCAATTAAAGATTTAGTAGATCGAAACGATGTGGATAGCCCTCCATGATGAATTAAAGAAGCCTCTGGAAAATAAATCATTCTTAACTTCTTTTTTTGTAAAACTTTGCTTAAATCAACATCATCATTATAAAAAAAGAAATTATCATCAAGCCCCCCAATTAATTCATAAACACTTCGTGTCATTAAAATTGCAGCACAAGAAACAAAAGAAACATCGACTGGCTTATTTGAGTGATATTTTTTACTACCAAAAAAACTTCCAGGGCATTGTAATGATCCATCAGAATTTAGAAGCTTTGGAACTACAGCACCTACGTTATATTCCTGAATCAAGCAATCAAATAACAACTGCAACGTATTCGGGTTTATGACAGTGTCATTGTTTAATAAAAAATAATAATCCCCTTTTGCATAACTAGCAGCAATATTATTTGCCTTTGAAAATCCGCTATTATAATGATTTTTAATTAAAGTAACACGATTTTTATACTCAATTAAAACATCTAAAGAATTATCGGATGAAGAATTATCAATAACAATAATATCTAAATCAAACGTACACTCGCTTGATAAAAGCGAATCTAAACAAGGCTTTATAAATTGCGCTCCATTATAATTAACAATAAAGACGCTAACACAACTCATACATCAAGAATAACTTAATTTGTAATGAAACTAAATGATTCATAAACAGGATTTGCTAAAATTCCTGAATGACTTTTTCCTGGCAATA
>Ga0255759_10003742_pt1 | contig 13252 bp, 9 predicted proteins | sample 101ome_20_FD_179959 | JGI IMG/M metagenome (GOLD analysis project Ga0255759, IMG submission 179959) | Coastal salt marsh microbial communities from the Groves Creek Marsh, Skidaway Island, Georgia - 101404AT metaG (version 2) | ecosystem: Environmental > Aquatic > Marine > Intertidal zone > Salt...
GTAAATCTAGTTTATCTTGGTCGAGATGACTTAATGAAAATTAGAAATGCAAGTTTAACATATAAATTTAATAAACGGACTCGTCAACGAGAAGAAGAAGTTGATAATGATAAATTTATTGAAGAATACACACGTAGAGCTATCAAAGGTTGGAGTGGGCTAAAAATAAAAGAATTACCAAAACTACTTCCTGTTGATATTAGTACTTTAAACGGAGAAGATGCAGTAGAATATTCAGAAGAAGACGCTCTTGACTTAGTTAAAAACTCTACCGTTTTTGATCAGTTTGTTACCGATGCTATGAATGACTACGAACAGTTTTCAATCAGTAAAAAGGCTGAAGACGCAAAAAACTCCAAAGGTACCTCCGGCACAGCTTCCAATCGGGGGGAATGACCCAAGACCAGTATCTGTTAATGTGTGAACAGATGGGCTGGGATCCTGACCCTAATGAAATGCCGCCAGAGGTACATGATTTAAGTTACGAAGCACAACAAGCTCTAAGACTATTTAACGCTTTACCTGATAAGATTGAAGGAATGAATGGAGTCTGGTTAGGTAAAGATTTTGCGGGCTTAGGCGATATTATGCGCATTTATAAAATTGAAGACAGTGAAGATGTATTTGATCTTCTTCAAATTTGTATTTTAGAAGCTTCTACATATTACGAAGAACAACGTAAGGCAAGACAGGCAGCTTCGAAGGTGAAACACTAGTGGCAGTTATCAAAAATATTATTGAGTCAACGTTTGTAGCAAAGGGAGCAGGAACAGCTGCTACCGCAACTCAAAATGTTACAAAAGCCCAAACTCGTCTTGGACAATCCTCTGCTTCTGCAGGGCGTCAGTTTTCCGCACAAGCTTCTGGTTTAGGTGGTTTGGTTTCTGTTTATGCAGGCGCTGCTGCCAACATCTTTGCTATTACTTCCGCTTTCCAAGCACTTTCCAGAGCTGCTAGAAATGAAGAGGTTATTAGAGGCACTGAAACTTTAGCTAGAACTATTGGAGAATCAGGTGATCAAATTATTGCTAAAACAAAAGAGATAACAAAAAATCAGTTATCTATTGTTGAAGCAGCCACTCAAGTTAACACTGCTCTTTCTGCAGGCTTTAGTGCTGACCAGATTGAAGGTCTTACAACTGTTTCTTTAAAAGCATCTCGCGCTTTAGGCAGAGATTTAACAGACTCTTTTAACCGACTAGTTAGAGGCTCTGCTAAGTTAGAACCAGAACTTATTGACGAACTTGGTATTTTTACTCGTATTGAACCTGCTGTTAACAAGTATGCTGCATCTTTAAATAGAAGTGCTTCTAGCTTGACTACTTTTGAAAGACGCCAAGCATTTGTTAATGCTGTTATTGACGAAGGTAATGCAAAGTTTGGTATTATTGATACAAGTTCTAAAACTTCCCAACAATCAATCGAACAATTATCTGCTAAGTTTCAAGACTTAACACAATCTGTGTTAGGATTCGTAGCAAATATTTTAAGCCCTATTGCTGATTTCTTATCTCAAACAGGTAATTTAATTATAGCTTTTGGAGCCATAGGTGCTATTGTTTTTGGAAAGCTAAAAGAATCTATAATTCTTGGATTAGGATCTGGGTTTGATTTTGTTACTAAAAAATTAGATAATTTTACTGATAAACTTCAAAAAGCAGGACCAGCAGCTATGGCTAAGTTTCAGGCATCAGCTAAACAGGCTCTCTCTAAAGGAGAAGGAGGGTTAACAGGTACAGGAGCCATTCAAGGCACTAATGCTGGGTTAGCTCGTAGTGAAGGAGCAGAGATTCGTAAACTTCTTGCAACGCAAGATCTATCTCTTAGACAAGCTGAAAGAGGCAAAGCTATAACTGCACGTAGAATTGCAGATTTAAAGTCTATTACTAATAGAACTGCTACTCAAGAAGCACAGCTTAGAGGTTTAATAAGTGCACAAGCAGCTTTTAATGACAGGTTAGAAGGTACAGGCAAGCTTGGACAAGGAGCTGCAAAGGGGGTAGCAAGGTTATCAGGAGCTTTTAATGTACTAAAAGGAGTAGTAGCTGGTGCGATTGGTTTCTTTACTAAATTTGTATTCGTGATAGGAATCGCTCAAACAGTTTTTTCTTTATTTGGTATTGATTTAATCGGAACAGTAACAGAATACTTTGCAAAATTAAATGCTCAGGCTAGAAAAAATAGAGAAGAAATAGAAGCATTATCTACTTCGATATTAAATTCATCAGGAACTGCTGTTCAGTATGCTAAGGCTCTTGGGCTTACAGAAGAACAGATAGCAGATGTTAGAAAAGAGCAGGCAGATTTACTACAAGGAGTACAAGCTGGCAGTGTTAATGCACAGATTGCCGCTGAAGAAACAAGCTTTTGGACAAGATCATTACTCTTGTTTAGTAAGGCGCAAACAATGCAAGCTGCATCATTGGATGTAACTGGTAAATCTCTTGAAAGAACTACAAAACTCTTCAATGATAACGATACAGGAGTAAAATCTCTTGATGCAGCAATTAAGAAATTAACTGATAAAACAGGAGAGTTAACAAAAGAAGAAAAGTTTAGACTATTAGTTCTTCAAGAAACAAAACAAGCTATTGACTCGGTAGGAAAAGAAAATGTTGGTTTATTAAGGGGTATTGTTGCCACTGGTGTGTCTTATGACTCCGCAGCAAAAGCTGTAAAACAATTAACTGATAACAATGGAGAAGCAGTAGAAGAGTATAAAAACTTACTTGACCTTCTTACAAAAAATGTAGGTGGTCAAAAAAGTTTTATAGCGGGAGCAGAAGCACAAGGAGCTGCTATTTTAGCAACAACAGGAGCTTTACAGAACTTTAATGAGCAATTACGTCAAGGTGTTAATGCAGAAAAACTTTCTCAAGCTTTGGTTAGAGCAAAGAGAGAGTTAGAAAGATTCTCAGACGCTCTAGATTTTGATGATATAAGCACTGAGCAAGAGGAAGCTTTAGAAAAATTAGAGAAAAGAATTCAAAGTCTTTCTAATACTTTAGCTAATGTTCAAGGATTAGAAAAAATTAACAAAGACCTTCAAGCTACTTTCGGAGGTGCTATAAAATCAGTTGATTCTTTATTACCTAGTGGTTCTATAAGCGGCGCTGGACAGATAGCTGTTACTCCTGAAGCTGTAAAAGCAAATCAAATGAAGTTCTTAGATGATACAATAGCAGCGGCAGGAAATATCTCTAATAAGCAAAGAGAAGCTGTTAGATTACAAGAGCTATTAACCCAAGCGCAAAAAGAAGGTAATGAGTCGGAAGTAGAGAGTTTACAAACAAAGATTAAAGCACTAGGTATAACTTCTGCTGACGTTCAACGAGCTATCAATGCTACTACTGCAGAAAAAGCAAAAGTTGGTCTTGTGATAGAGGCGGCAGAAGAGTCTGCAAGACTTTTAAAAACTCAAGAAAAAAGTTTAAATACTCTTCAACAGCAACTAGAAGTATTAAAAGCGCAAGCTGATGTAGATATTTTACAAAAAGAGCTAGATTTACTAAAAGCTAAACAGGCTAACGCTAGAGAGGTTCAAAAAGCTACAAACGAAGCTAACGCTGCTGAAAGAGCTGCGGCTGCTACTGCGAGAAAAGGGCTTGAACAGGAAGTTGAATTAAGAATAAAAGCTTTAGAAACCTCCAAACAATCAGCACAGGTAGAGGCTGCTAGAGCAGAAGCTGCGCAACGAGCTGCTAATGCTGCTACTCGACGAGCAGACTTACAAAGAGTTAATGCTGCAGAAGGACAACAAAATGAACTAGGTTTACTAGGTAATTTAGCCACAGCAAGACAAATTAGAGAGGCAGACGTTAATGTTGCTAGAGAAAAGTTTAATGCAGAAATGGCTCGTCTTAACAGAGAAGAAAGCTTAATTCGTGCTAAACTAAAGTCTGACTTAGCTGCCTTAGATAGACAAGAAGCTATACTAAGAGAACAAGAAGAGTTAAACGAGGTAAAGAAAACTAATGCAGCACTTGAAGTGCTTGACCAGTTCAATGCACTAGATGAGAAAAAGGCTATAGAAGATAAAGCTCGTTCTGATAGAGAGGCTCAAATCGTTAAAGAAAGAGCACTTGTCTTAGAACAAGAAAAAGTCGCTGACTTACAAGCAATAAACTCTTTTAAAGATAGAGAATACCAACTAGATTTAATTGATAAGAAGGTAAGCCTTCTTGAGATGCAGGCTCAGGTAGATAATAAATACATTACAGCAATGGCTAAAATCTTAGAGCAACAGGCTAGAATAGTAGAGTTGCAAACTGGTAAGAAAGACCCACAACTTGAGGAAGTTAAAAAGACTGCAAGGGAGTTGGCTAATTCTACTATTAAGACCCTTCAAAATAATGTTGCTTCTTTAAGAACTAATATTGAGGCACAAAGAACTGCAAGTACTAATATCTTAATCGAGGAGCTTAAGAAGAATGGACGTCTTGCGACTTTTAAATTAGACGTTTTAAATGCAGAAGAGAATAAGCTTGAAGATATTAAAAAACAAGTAGATAGAAAATACGAAGCCGAATCAGCAAAAATACTTGAAACTTATAATCAGACAATTGACAAGATAGTGGCAGAGGGTGAGGCTAACTCTGCTGCGTTAGCAGATATTGAGAAACAAAAAAAGACTGCTAAATCTAGCGCACAAGAAAAGCTAACAGCTTTAGAAACTGAAAGAGATAAGCAAAATGAAATTATTGCTTTAGCAGAAAGAAAGTATCAATTAGAAAAAGATGGTCTATTAAAATTATTACAAGCGGCTGCAGGAATTATTGACGGTGCTCTTAATAAGGGTGTTGATGATTTATTTGAGGCTATTAAAAATGGTACTCTAACAATGCAGAACTTTAAGCAAGGTCTATCGAATATGCTTAAAGATATCGTAACTGATTTAGCAAAAGAATCTTTTAAACAAGTCGTTGTAGCACCTATAACTGACTTCCTTAAAGAAGGGCTACAAAGTCTACTTCCTGGACAGAAGCAACAACAACAGCAACAAAAACAAAACTTCAATCAATTAGCATCACAAATTAAAGCTAATGGAGCACAGCAAGCAAATATTACGGGAGATGCTCTCAAAGCACAGACCGATCTTTTGACTAAAACTTTTGGACAAGTTACAAATGTTCAAATAGTAGGACAAACCGGTCCTGTACTAGTAACTACTTCTGGTCAAGGACTAACTGGTTTAGCCGGAAAAGCAGGTGGCGGGTTAGGAGGACTAGGAAAAGGACCAAATTTTGATGGAACTACCTCTGATTCACAGTTTGGTTTCGCTGATTTAGAAGACCTAGAAGACGGATTTAATATGAGTGGATTTTCAGGGTCTCTTGAGGACTATGCTTCGTCCGTAGGATATGATATGAATGGCATATCTGACGCTTCTCAAATGGTCGGTATGGAATTTAGTGCTCTTGGTACTGAGAGTTTTAGTCTTGGAAATTCTTTTATGAATTTAGGTAATATAGCTCAAATGGCAGGTGCAGGACTAGGTGCATTGCTTGGAAATGCAATTGGAGGACCTGCAGGAAGTGCTATAGGTGGTATTGTTGGTGCTATTGCGCCTATGCTTATAAAATCTTTCTTTTTCTCAAACGGAGGACTTGTAAATGGGTATGGTGCTGTAGGTAGAATGGCTGGAGGAGGAGCTGTTCATCGTTTTGCTGGGGGAGGACTTCAAAGAGATAGTGTTCCTGCTCTTCTTGAGCCTGGAGAGTTTGTAATGCGTAAAAGTGCTGTAGATTCTATGGGACTTCCCGCTATGGAACGTATGAATTCTACTGGTAAATCTGGAATGCCTCCTGTAAAGATTCAAATAGAAAATTCAGGTCAGGAGAAAGACGCAGAACAAGGCGAGACTATGATGGACGGAGAGGCAATGGTAGTTAAAATGATACTTAAAGACTTGAAATCTAATGGACCAATTAGAAAGAGTATTAGAGCTAACGGAAGATAATACCAAACAGTAAATAAATTAAAAAAGTTAGAGACTACTACTCACATTTTAATTTATAATGGCATTAGTAGTTTAAGTAATGAGAACTTTATGGAGATAAAAAATGGCAACTTATCCTGATGATGCAACAGTTTCTTTAACCGCTTTTGGGACTGTAGGGCTAAAAACTTATAATTCAACTGGGAGCGATATAGAATTCCCTCTTCCTACGACCGTCTCTCTTGCAGGAGAGGTAATAGTCACCATTGATGGTGTTGTCCAAGATGTCTCTTCATACTACTTATCTAATTCTGGAGGATCTGTTACTTTTCTTGCCGCTCCAAACGCTACTGAATTAGTATTTAAAACTATTGATTTACCTACTAGATTTAGAGCTACTCGTTCTTATCCAGCTGTTTATGCAGCTAGTTATTCTAATACTTCTCCTACTACAATTGATTCGAACACCTATTTGTTAAACGGAGTTCAAACATCTTTTTCTCTTCCTACTCCTGCTCTGGGAAGTTTTGGAGAAAATCTAGCAAATTCTATTTTTGTAACTCTTTCTGGTGTTTTACAAAATCAAGATTCTTTTACCTATCCAAGTGCTACACTAGGAGTAAATGGCATAGACTTGTCAGAGGCCCCTGCGTTACCAACTGGAGATGAAGATGTCGCTAATGCAACTTTAGAAATTAGAACTTTGATACCTCAAGTAGATTCTATAGGTAGATTTACAGACATGAGAGATAGAAAACCTTCTAATGGTTTTTCTATAGACAGAGAATTTAGTACTAAAAAATATGAGAGTCAATCTGGTTATGAAAAACGTAGATTAATGAGCAGAAGAAGTAGAAGAACCTTTGAGCTTACTTATAATAATATTTCTGGGGTAGAGAAACAAGCTATAGAAGATTTTTATATTGCTAGAAATGGGGACTTTGAAACCTTTACTTTTGATTTAGATCATATTAACTCCGCTGGTACTGTTAGAACTCGTTTTGAGGGTCCCATACAAATAGAACAAGTAATTTCTGGAGGAAGTGCTCTTACTCAAAATTTTTATTCAGTTCAGATAACTTTAAGGGAAGATTTTAGCTAATGAGTTCTAGAGTATATGATTATATTTTAACGGTATCAGATACTTCTCCCTTTAAACAAGGTAATACTATTTTAGGGCTAACTTCTAATGCTTTTGGATATATAGCTAATGTAGACTCTTCTACTAGTAATATTAAAGTTAAAATGTCTAACGTAGACCAAGAATTCTCTGTGTCAGAATCTGTTGTTAGCAATCACTATTTAATTTCAAATACTTTTCACTCTAGTACCCATACTGTAAATCAAACCCCAGGTGAGGGACAAAGTTTATTTATTTCTGTTTCTTCCCCAGTTGACACTAATATTGTTTCTGAGTTAGATGTATTTGTCGGTTCTAATCTAGCTCAAAGATCTGGTTGGACTTATCATACTGGTAATAATCAACTAGAGTTTTTTGCTTTTGCTACTCCAAATGCTGGTTCAGTTGTTACTATTAGAAGACAAACTGGAAATACTCAAGCATATTCTTTTCAATCTTCTCATCAACATTTAGGAAACGTTCAAAGCTCTACAACGGCTACTATAAGTGCTATTTATAATAGCCCTTTCATTGCTACTTTAAATGCTTTTACACAAGCTCCTATTGTTAGACTTGTAGAAGTTTATTACCCAGGAGAATGGTATCCTCCTAATGAAGCTGGTAATCCTTCTGGCACGGGTGCTGGGTATGCGTGGCCTACAGAAACCCCTTTAAGATTTGCAGAGGTTATTGGAGACATTTATTCTGATTTATCTTATAATGTAACATTTAAAGGAGAAAGCTATACGCCGTATCCTATGGAAGCAGACGGTATTGCAACCTCTTCTGATGGTACTATTGATCGAGTAACTTTTACAATGTCTAACTATGATAATTTAATTACTACTTTTGTTGAGAATCCTTACATAGTTGGGAACGTAACTTCTAATTCGGCTCAAGGATATGTTAATGGAGAGCTTGTCTACGGGCTTGACCCTAGAACTGTTACAGGCAATACTCATTATGATCAAGATACTGTAGATAATATATATGGAGGCGCTAACTCTCCTTGGTTATATGATCAAGCTATATCTTTAGGAGAAACTTGGAAAAATTTAAAATCAGATAGTAGAGATTTACTCGGCGCTGTCGTCGAGTTTAAAACTACTTTTGCTAACCATTTAAAATACTGGCCAGAACACTCAAAAATTGATTATATGTCTGCTAATGTAGTTTCTGTTTTAAATGGCTCTCCTTATAGACCCGGAGACAATGTTACTACAACACTCTCTACAAACACTGTTCAAATTCAAGATATTCAAGAAGAAAGAATATTGTTTTTATCTGCTCCTTTAACTAGTGGACAACGTAATGAAAATTTATACATAGTAAATGATGATTACGACGAAGAAGCTTATGTTAGAGATGTATTTAAAGTAACTAAACTTAATTTGTTAAATGAAACCGTAGCTGAATTTGAGCTTACTAGTTGGTTACAATATTTTAAATTACAATTACCAAAAAGAAAATTTTTTAAAAACACCTGTCAATGGGTTTACAAAGGATCTGAGTGTCAATACCCGGGTCCTGGTAGTCTACCCATTCCCGGTACTTTTCCTCCAAAAACTTCTAATGCTAACCCAATATTTGCTAATAATCAGGCTGCGGTATCCGACTCTGATGATGAGTGTTCAAAGTCTTATGAAGCGTGTAGAATTAGAAACAATACTGTTCATTTTGGGGCATTTCCAGGAACAGGAAGGCAGATACCTAAACAATAATGGCAATAAAAGGATGTATATTACCTTGGATTCATTTGCACGGTAATATGAGAGGGGAATATAAAGCCTGTTGCTTTTCAGATTCTTTTTCAAATAAAGATTCTTTAGGAGATAATACACAACCTATTATGGATGTGTGGCACGGAACTCCATACATAGAATTAAGAAAATCTTTTTTAGAAGGGAAAATACCAAAACAGTGTTATAATCCTTGTTTTAAAAAAGATGAATTAGGTGTTTATGAAAATCCAAAGAATAACGCTAATAATTTTTGGAAACATAAAGAATACCTACAAAAAACTCTTACCCCTCCTCCCCCTCCTTATATAGATTTTAGAGTAGGAAATACTTGTAATTTTAGGTGCAGAACTTGCGGTCCTGCTTCTAGCACTGCTTGGATAAAAGAAGGTAAAAACTTATTTTCAATTCAAGGTAAAAAAGAAGAGCAGTGGGATAATGATTTGTTTTGGGAAGGATTAGAATTAATATATCCTAGTTTAGAAGTTTTATACTTCGCAGGGGGAGAACCCTTAGTATTAGAGCAACATTATAAAATACTGGAGTACTTAATTTCTAAGGGTAAAACTGATATAAATGTTCAGTATAACACTAACTTATCTATTTTAAAGTTTAAAGAATATGATCTTTTAGATTTATGGAAAAAATTTAAAAAAGTAAACTTGTGGACTAGTTGTGATGGGTATAAAAACGTATCAGAGTATGTTAGAAAAGAACTAGTGTGGGAAGATTTTGAGAATAACGTAGAAAAAGTTAGACCTTACGTCACTACTATTAGTTCTGTAGTGTCAATTTTAACTATATACTCTATGCCTGATCTACTTTTGTGGGGAAAAAGAAAAAATATCCCTGTATTTGGAACTACCTTAGTCACTCCATCATATTATTCTCTACAAATATTACCCGAAACTGAAAAAAGAAACATTTTACTATATTATAAAAGTTTTATAGAAAATAATAAAAAAGATTTACATATGTCGGATATACGTCATATGTCTGACTGGTTAAAATATATGAAAGGAGAACTACCAGATAAAGAAAAATTATCTTCTCTGTTTAAGAAAAATACTGGACTATTAGATAGAAACAGGAATGAAAATTTTACTGACGTAGTTCCTCAGTTAGCAGATTGGTATAATGGACTTACGATATAATAAATATTTAGGGTTAAATCATAATTACACAGAAAATAACTGTATTACACTAATAGATTCTATTTATAAAAATGAACTTAATTCAAATGTATTCGATGGATTATGGGAATACTTAGACTTGCCAGGAGGCAAACCAAAAGACGGAAGAAAGTGGATGAAACGATTTTCAGTGGATTCCTTAGAAACTTGGGCATCTACGGTTGCTACAAAAGTTAACTTGACAGATTTGCAAGAATATGATGTAATAATATTTAAATCAGGTCGTCTTGTTCCTACCCATTTTGGATTGTATCTATGGGCGAACAAGTTTATTCATTTACCAGAAGGGGGATTCTCTCACATAGATGTGCTAACACAAGAATGGAGAGATCAGATTGCAAGTATATGGCGGTGGAATGGGATAAATACGTAGGCTGTCCTTTTAAACATTTGGGACTAGACCCTAAAAAAGGAATAGATTGCCTTAATTTAATTATTCATATTTATAAAGAAGAGTTAGGAATAGAAATACCTTATAATTCTAGAGACTGGTGTAATACTGTAAGTGATTACTGGTACGAAGCTACCTTTGAAAGACCTTTTGAAAAGGGTGGTACAAAAGAATATGGATGGAAAAAGGTTACTGATCCAGAAGAGTTTGATGTTATTACTATGACTTTAGGATCTTCTTTAATTACAAACCACGCAGCTATTTATATTGGAAAAGGAAAAATATTACATAGTTTTCAAAACCATAAATCACATATAGCTGTTTATGGTAATTATTTTAAACAATATACGATGGGGATTCATAGATGGATAGGTATGCCAAATTAATAGAAGCTTTTACTACTCATATGAAAGTAGAGCCAGAGCATGAATGTTGTGGTATTATTACTAAAGACTTTTCATATATTCCTTGTAAAAATATTAGCTCTTCTCCCAAAGAAAGTTTTATTTTAGACCCTACAGAACTTCTTAAGTATGCGGATAATTGTTGGGGTATTTTTCATAGCCATCCTTTACATCACGACGAGCTTCCAAGTGAAGAAGATAAATATTCTGCTGTATACCGTCAATATAAATTTGTAGTAGGTAATTTAAATGGTACTTTTTATGAATACTGGTTAAATGATAGAGAGTTCTTACAGTTTAAAAAATTTACGGAGGAAAGTGTATGCTCATAACTTTAAATTTTCATCCTGCTCTTCAGGAGTTTACTGGGGTTGCAAGACACAGTTTTAATGTTTCTAGTATCTCTGATCTAAAAGATGCTATAGCAGTACTATTCCCTAAAATGCGTAGATATATGTTTCATATCGCTACCAAAAACTTACACAAAGAAAATTTAGTATATGTTAAGCCTGATGGAGAATTAGTTACAAAAAAAGAGTTTGAATTTGGTATAAAAGAAGAAGGATTAGAATTAACTCTTTGTCCTTTAATTGGTGGAGGCGGTAGAAAGTTATTACCTATTTTAATGATTGTTGCTGCTGTTGTAATCATAGCTTTTGCAGGTCCTATCGCAGCTGGTGTCGGACTAAAAAAGTCTACAGTACTAAAAATGGGTATACAGTTAGCTCTGAGTGGAATGATGCAGTTAATGCAGCCCACTCCTAAATCAGGAGCAGAACAATCTAACTCTTCTGAACAAAGAAGAAATAATGATATGTTTGACGCAATGGAGAATACCACAGATCCAAATAGTGGTATTCCGCTAATATATGGAAGACCAAGAGTGTCTGGTCAAATGTTAAGTGGGCATGTTGAAACCCTTCAGCACGGAGAAAGTGATGTTATCTTTGCCAGGGATGTAATTTATAGTAATATAGAAGAAATTACTACAACAGGATAATGTATTAAATGACAATTATTTATATAGATGATAAACAAGTTCCTTTAATTGAAGGCGGCGGTGGTGGCGGAGGCTGCTTTTCCGCTGATACTCTTATTGACTTTGATACTTATAAAAAGCCAATTTCAGAAGTTGAAGTTGGAGATAAGGTATGGGCGTATGACGAAGTAGGAGCTTTAGTTTTATCTTCTGTAACAGAAACATTTTATCATCCTACAGATGAGATATATAGAGTAACTCATGAATATGGTTACTTAGATATAACTCCTAACCACTGGGTATTAAAAGAAGATGGAACCTTTCAAGAATTAAGAGATTTTGAAGTTGGTGATAATTTAGTAACGGATAACAATGAGTTATCTGAAATACTTTCTATTGAATTTTTAAGAACTGATGAAGTTTATAACTTTAAAGTTTCTCACTTCCATTCTTATATTGCTAATGGTATTAAAGTCCACAACGGCGGTGGCGGAGGTAAAAAAGGTGGTGGAGGTTCTGAAGATCCTAATTCTCTTTTTTCTACTGATATTTTATTTATAACTCAAGGTCTTGGAGAAGGTCCTGTATATAAAATTAATCCAAACGGTCCTCAAGACATTGAGTTTAATGAAGGTTTAATTGATGATCTCTTAGTAAACGGGGTTGTTGATGATGAAAAGTTTTTCGTAATATCAAACACTGGAACAACTGGGCAACAAGTTCTTCCTCTCTTTGGGGACTTTACAATGATTCCTCAAAGATTTTCTGGGGCTGTTGATCTTAAAAAAGGTAATGTAGAAGGAGTTCCAAGATCTGCTGTAGATAAACAAAATACTTCTCCTGTAGCTCTTACAGCTATTAAACTATATTTTACCGTTTCTGGGCTACAAAAACAAGATGGTGATGGAAACATAAAAGGAGCCTCTGTCACAGTAAAAGGTACCTTGTATAATAGAGCAGGAACTGAAGTGATAGCTTCTGCAGAAAGAACAATTTCTGGTAAAACTAATCAAGCGTTCTCTTTTGATTTATATCTTGCTGTTCCTAGTGATAAAATATCAGATGAAGGTTATAGATTTACTGTAGAAAAAACATCAGCAGACGATGACTCTTCTAAAACACAAGAGGCAGTTTCTGTACAGGGTTGGACTGAAGTAGTAGAAGAACCCATTGCTTATACTAGAACAGCTACTATTGGTTATGCCATTAAAGCTTTTGCAGAGCACAAAGGTGCTATGCCTGCTATCACACAAATAGTAAAAGGTCTAATAACAAAAGTACCTTCAAACTATAACCAGCCTATTTTAGAAAACGGTGAGATTGACTGGAGACAGGTAGAGGTTTCTAATGTTGATAGAGGAGGGTTTGGATATTATCTTCAAAAATCAGGAACTTCTTTACAAACGGCGGAAGCTCCTGTAATTTATGACGGTTTATGGGACGGAACTTTTGTATATTCTTGGACCCAAAACCCTGCGTGGCACGTTT
>Ga0255759_10003744_pt1 | contig 13244 bp, 13 predicted proteins | sample 101ome_20_FD_179959 | JGI IMG/M metagenome (GOLD analysis project Ga0255759, IMG submission 179959) | Coastal salt marsh microbial communities from the Groves Creek Marsh, Skidaway Island, Georgia - 101404AT metaG (version 2) | ecosystem: Environmental > Aquatic > Marine > Intertidal zone >...
TTTTTTGCTATTTGCAAACCATTCCCTGAGCGACGAAACAAAGAATTCCCTCAATATTATTATTGACCCAAGTAACAAATCAACTCTATCCAAATAAATAAGACAAATTAAACTACAAACAATCAAAACTTTATCAGCCACTGGGTCTATAAATGCTCCAAAATTAGATGACAACTTGTAATTTCTCGCAATCAGTCCATCAAACCAATCAGTTAGAGCTGCTATTATAAAAATTACAAAAATAATCATATCTGTAATATTTTTACTAAAAAACTCAAAATAATATAAAACTAAGATAGCAATACCCGCTAAGAATCTAAAAAAACTTAGCATATTAGGTAAATTTTCTAGTTTAATGAAAGAAATCATAAATAGTCTCAGCCAAACTAGTATTGAAACCATCAACCTTGGATATTTCAACTATACTTGCATTAGCAATGGATTTTATATTTCCAAATTTTAATAAAAGTTGCTTTTTCCTTACTGGTCCTACACCAGTAATTTCTGATAATTTTGAAGTAGTCATACTTTTTTCTCTAGCTTTTCGGTGTCCAGAAATAGCAAAACGATGAGCCTCATCTCTAATTTGTTGAAAAAGTATTAGAATTTTGGAAAACTTACCTAATTCAATTGACTTAATCTTACCACTACTATAATAAATAAGTTTTTCATCTCCAACAATTCTCTTTTTTCCTTTGGAGATTGCTATTAAAAAGATATCAAGATTGAATTCTTGTAAGATTTTTTTTGAAATATTTAATTGTCCTATTCCGCCATCAATCATCAATATATCAGGCAATGGTAGTTTTTCATCAATTAATCTTTTAAATTTTCTTCTTAGAAGAATCTCAATCGATAAATAATCATTATTATTTGAGTCAATATTATATTTTCGATAATCTTTTTTCATTAATTTTAATTTATCAAAAACAACGCATGACCCTACTGTAAACGATCCAGAGGTATGACTAATATCAATACATTCAATTCTATTTACTTTTTTACTGATACAAAAAACTTTCTCTATTTTATTTAAATTTTCCCTAACATTATTTTCAGAATTAACAGTACTATCGAGTTTAAATTTTGCGTTTTTTTTACATAATTCTAAAAAATCTAGTTTGATTCCTCGTTTTGGGTTAGTAAATTTAAAAGAGGTATTATATTTTTTTTTAAATAATGAGAGCGTTTCAATATTTTTAAGATTAAATTCAGTTATCACTTCTATTTTTTTTTCAAAAAATATTTCAATGTTTTGTTGCAAATAATTCACAATGATCTCATTGCTGTTATAGCTACTATTATGAAAAACCTTTGCAAAGTCTCTGGAAAAATGTCCTTGAATATACTCCATCACATATATTATTGAAGTATTACTTAAAGTTTCCACTGCAATTACCAGAAGATTATCTTTATTATGCTTGGATACCACATTGTTAGACTTTAACGATTCAAGAATTAAAATTTGTCTTTTTTTTTGTTCTGCGTTTTCAAACTCTAAAGAATTAGAAAATTCTTGCATTTCATTTTTTAGTGATGAAATTACTTCTTTAGTCTGTCCAGAAAGAAATTTAATTACATTTTTAATATTAATTTCATAATTATATTGTGATATTTTTTTTACGCATGGTGCGCTACACTTCTTAATTTGGTAAAGTAAACAGGGTCTAATTCGTGATCTAAAAATTGAATCTGTACATGTTCTTATTTTAAAAATATTTTGGAATAGTCTGATATTTTCCTTAACGCTTTTTGCATTTGGATATGGACCAAAGAGTTTTAAAGATTTCTTTTTATTTCCTCTATATGTAAAAATCCTTGGAAATTTATTTTCAGATAATGCGATCCAGGGGTAGCTCTTGTCATCCCTAAGGAGGATATTAAATTTAGGTTTTAAAGTTTTTATGAAATTATTTTCTAATAGTAGTGCATCTGTTTCGTTATCCACTATATTTAATTCAATAAAGTTGATCAAACGAATCATGTACTTAATGCGTTCGTTAATATTATCTGCTTTCATTATGTAGCTTTTGACTCTACTTTTTATATTTTTTGCTTTACCAACATAAAGCAAATTCTTTTCAGAGTCGTAAAATCTGTAAACCCCGGAACTAATTGGTAACTTAGAGATACAATTTTTGTTAAATTTAATAAGTGACTCAGTCAACATGATTTATTATTTTTGAAACCTTATACAATAAATTATAAAACATTTCATATGTTAGTCTCTTAGTGTAAACATTATATTTTGAAGTGTGGTAGCTATTGACAATGTATCTATTTGTCTTATATTCATGAAAGAAACCATGTTTAAAAATGAAATCCTTTCGTTTTAATTTAAGAGCTAAAATTACGGCCTCATGTGCAATTCTTCCTAGTGTTAGGATGCAGAATTTATTACTTTTATTAAAATTATTGATCTCTTCTACTAGATATCCATTACAATTTTTAATTTCTCTGCTATTTGGTTTATTTTGTGGAGGGCAACATCTTACAGCGTTTGTAATTCTTGCATTTTTAATCATCAAGCCATCATTTTGACTTTTAGAATTTGGTGAATTTGTATATTTTAGTTCATAAAGCGTTTCATATAAAATATTACCAGCATAATCACCCGTGAAAGGCCTGTTTGTTTTATTGGCACCATGAAAACCAGGAGCAAGACCAACTATTAATAAATTGCCTTTTAAATCACCAAATGAATCAACTGGTAGCATATGGTAATTACCAAAATCAATTTTTTTCTTATTCAAAAAATCATATAATCGAGTACATTTTTTACAATCGTAATCAAATGAAAAGCTCATAATAATTTTGATTTATAATAATATTTTATTAATTTTTCATTATATGTCAAAAATTTTAGCTACAGAAATTAGAATTGGTAACATCCTTGAATTTGATAAAAAAATTTGGAAGGTTGTTAAGTCTCACCACGTTCATGTGGGTGGACGTGGAGGTGCTTACATGCAAGTTGAAATGAAAGGCATTGAATCTGGAACAAAAAAAAATGAAAGAATAAGAACCGATGAAAAGGTTGAAAAGGTGTATCTTGATTCAATAGAAATGCAATTTTTATTTGCGGATAATTCTAATTATACCTTTATGAATACATCTGATTATGAGCAAATAACAATTGATAAAGAAGTAATCCTAGAGGCTTCCGACTTTTTGCTACCAAATACTGTTGTACAAATTATTTTTTATGATTCTAAACCTATTGGTATTACATTACCGCCTTCAGTAATACTTGAAGTTGTTGAAACTGAACCATATGTAAAAAATGCGACTTCAACTGGTTCATTCAAACAAGCAAAACTTGAGAACGGAATTTCTATTTTGGTGCCTCAATTCATTGAAAATAATCAAAAGATTAAAGTTAACACTGATACAAGAGAATATATGGAAAGAGTGTAATTTATTTAAAATTCGATTCAATATTTAATTTAGCAACTTCATAAATTTCTTTTTCATTTTTTGAAAATTCTTTACTTTTTCTCAATTCACTAATTCTAGAATTTTGAAAAATTTTTGAATCAAATTTTTCTAATTCATTCAGTAAATTGGGTATTTCATCATAAAAATTACATACTAAAGCCAAGTCGCAACCAGTTTCAAGGCAATCAATGACTCTTTGATGAACACTTTTTCCTATATCTGCACCCTTCATTAATAAATCATCAGATATTATTAACCCTTTAAAATTTAAGCTCTTCCTTAATATCGAATTAATCCAATAGTCAGAGTAACAGACTGGATTAGCGTCAACACTTTTATATATTATATGTGCTGTCATTACCGCATCAATTTTATTGATATTTTTAATATAAGGCTTCAAATCCATTAAGTTTTGGTCAATTTTCCTATTATCTATTGGTAGATCAATATGAGAATCAGCTTCTACAAAACCATGACCAGGAAAATGTTTGGCAACATTTTTAAACCCCATTTCATCTAATCCTTTAATTAACTCCAGGGATAAACTTGAAACCACTTTGTGAGAGTGATGAAAAGATCTATCAGAAATAACTTTTGATTTACCGTAATCTAAATCCAGAACAGGAGTAAAACTTAAATCAATATTTAAAGTTCCAAGTTCATAAGCAATAATATTCCCAACCATTTTTGAAAAAGTTTTAGCTTCCTCTGGGGATGAATCATATCTTTTACCTAATAAACTCATTGATGGTAGTTTTGTGAATCCATCACGGAACCTTTGAATTCTTCCTCCTTCATAATCAACGAAAATAATTATCTCTTCATCCTTAATTGCTTTAATACTTTTACACAAATTATGTAATTGATTTTTATTTTCAAAATTTCTTGTAAATAAAATTACTCCTCCAATAAGATCATGTGATAAGTATTTTTTTTCTATTTGGTTTAACTCTGTTCCAGCAATATCAACTATAAGTTTTCCAAGCATAATTAATTTTCCAAAATTACATTCGCAATTGCATATTTTTTTTCATGAGAAATAGATAGATGTATATGCTTAATTTCATGATCTTCGAGATATTGATTTAGTTTTGAATCTAGATAAATATAAGGCTTCCCATAATCATTAGATCTTATCCAAATCTTTTTATAAGAAAATGGCTCTCTAAAGCCTAAACCTACTGCTTTTACAAACGCTTCTTTAGCAGCAAATCTTGAAGCCAAAAAAGTACAAGTAATTTCTTTTGGTACAGTTTCATTATCAATATTAATAATTCTATTAATAAATTTATCTCTGCGCTTAGCAAATATTTTTTTTATCCTATCAATTTCAACAATGTCAATGCCAGAGCTATAAATCATAATTATTTATTTTTTTAAAACCTTTAGGTAATCATTAATAGTTTTTTTATAACCATAAGTTAAGGCGTCAACTATTATTGCGTGACCTATTGAGACTTCATCAATATTTTTGACTTTTTTAATCAGGACAGGTAAGTTTTTCAGATCAAGATCATGTCCACAATTTACACCAATTTCATTTTTTTTTGCTAATTCGACAATTTTTTTTATTTTTTCTAGATCTTTTTGATAGTTATTAAGTAAAAATTTTTTTGCAAATGGGCCTGTAAATATTTCAATTCTATCAAAACCAATTTCTTTTATTAGAGGAATAAATTTAATTGTCGGATTAATAAAAATGGATTTTCTTGAATTTTTTGGAAATAATTTAATAACCCTCATCAAATCAGATTTATATTTTTTAACATCCCATCCATGATTTGAGGTTAAATAATTATTATGATCAGGAACAAAGGTAAATTGTGTTGCATTTATAGAAAAAAATTTATTGTTACAGAGTAATGGGTTTAACTCAATATTAAGTTCAAATGGAGGCTTAATGTTTTTTTTTAATTGTAAAGCATCTTTAAGTGTAATATGCCTTTCATCAGGTCTAGGGTGAATAGTTATACCTTTTGCACCATAAGTTATTATTTTTTTACAAAAATCATATAAATTAGGTGAGTTTGAACCCCTGCTATTTCTAATAAGTGCTATTTTATTTACGTTAACGCTTAGATTTATCATTATAAAAAAAATTTACTAATTCTCTAGAATATACTTTTTTGTATCCTATTATATTATTTATGATTTCTCTAAATAATAATTTAGCGTCGTTTAAAACTTTCATATCTTTCCAATTTCTGTTTTTAATTTTTATTAATGAATCACCAGAGAATACTAGTTTTCCATCAGAAACTTGTACTTGTTTTGGTCCTGAATCTAGCACATATTGGTAATGCAAATGTTCTGAAATAGGTTTGTTATTATCAATTTCAGTTTCTAATCTAGGCTTATATCCAAGATAATCAAGAAAAGAATATTCGTAATTTCTCAAAATAGGTATTGAGTTTTCGGTGTTAGATAAAAGTATTAAAGTATCGTTATATAGGTTAAAAATATTAATATTTTCCTCAGCTTTAGGAAGTAATTTAAATAATAACTCATTCAAATAATAGGCATTAATTAATTGATGGCCAGTGAAAATTTTATTTTTACCTGTCCAATCTAAATTATATAATGTGAAAAGATCGCCCTTTCCCCCCCAATCTAGTTCAAGGGTTTGAAAGTAAATAATTTTACCTTTGTATTTGGAAGATTCTCTTCTAGCACCTTTAGCAACAAGTGAAATTCTTCCATAATTCTTGGTAAATACATCTAAGATTAGACTTGTCTCTTTATAAAAATAATAATTTAAAATTATGCCTAAACTTGAGCTATTCATTCTTATGGTTTGAAATTTTAATTGTGCAATCGATAAAAATTTTTCGCTTGAATAACTTTTCTAATTTAATTCTTGAATGAGTTAAAATTTTTTTCAATTTATTTCCAGATGAACCAAGTAGGATTAATTTTTGTGAATTTCTTTTAACCCAAATGTATGCATTTAAATAAATTAATCTTCCTCTGTATTTTAATTCAATTATCTCAACTTTTGAAACATAAGGTAGCTCATAATTACAAAATCTAAATATTTCACCTCTAATAATTTCTGCTGAAATTTTTTTATTAGATGCATTAATATACTTTTTTTCAGCAAACTCATGGTCATTAAAAGGTAGATGTTTTTTTAGTAAAGTTAAAAGTGAAATTTTATAATCTGAATTTAATAAATTGACTGGAAAAATTTCCATAAATTCATACTTTTTACTCAAATCATCAACTAGTTTATATAATAAGCTTTTATCAATAACCAAATCAATTTTAGAAATTATCCAAATTATTTTTTTTTTTTTAAATTTATTAATTATTTCAATGTCATCATTATTGATCTTAAATGAAGTTAAAAATAAAATAATGTCAGCACTATCTACTTGTTGATTCAAAGACTTATTTGACTTAACTTCTGACCTGTAATTTTTTTCATATCCGTATCCAGGGTTGTCATAAAAACAAAATTGACAATTTTGAAAAGTTAAAATACCAAACAAACTTTCTCTAGTAGTGTGTCTTTTGTTAGAAATTGCGCTGTAGTTATTACCAAAAATTTTATTAAATAAGGTTGATTTCCCGACATTAGGTTTACCAACTAGTGATATATAACCAAACTTATTTTTAATCAAAATATACTTTTAATTGTTCCAACATCATTTCTGCGGCAGACTGATGAGAGTTTTTTTTTGTAGTGCCTTTGCCGTAACCATAATTTTTGATTCCATTAATAGAACAAACTGTTTCAAATGTATTAATTTTATCCTTAACTTCAGTTGTATTGTAATTAGGAAGAGGAAGGAATTTACCTTGACAATACTCTTGCAAAAGTGACTTAGGATCTTTATTATTTTTTATTAAATTTGCATTAGTTAATAAATCACCATAAATATTTTTAATATAATTGAATACCTCATCCAAGTTTGAATCAAGATAAATAGCCCCTATTAGGGCCTCAAATGTATTTGATAATATCGATTTTTTTTCTCTTCCATTTGTTTTTTCTTCACCCGCACTTAATTTAATATTTTTTTGTAGTTCTAAATTTTTGGATAATGAACTCAAGGTTTCTTGGTTAACAAGATTGGATCTAACCCTAGACATTTTGCCTTCATCTAATTCAGGATAGTTTTCAAAAAGGTACTTAGTAATGACTAAATTTAAAACAGAATCACCAAGAAATTCTAGTCTTTCATTGTTTATTTTACTGTATGAACTATGTGTAAATGCGAGATCTAAAAGTGCCTTATTTTTAAATTCATAATCAATAATTAGAATTTTATTCACTTGATTGCTGTTCCAATTCTATTCAAGTTACTAAAATTCATCCAGACAAAAAAAGCTTTACCAACCAATTCTTTTTCAGACACAAAACCCCAGTACCTACTGTCAGAACTAGAATCTCGATTATCACCTAGCACAAAATAATAATTTTCAGGGACTTTGCAAACAAAGCCACTTTTACTAAAACTACAATTAGAATTGTTTTCAAAATTTCTAACGCTGAATAAATGAATTGATGGAGCATTTTTACTAAATTGGATCTGATATTGTTTATCATCTAAAGTTTCTAAAAACTGTAGATGTGTTTCAAGATTGTAGTCAACTTCTGTAAGAAAATCTCTCTCAACCTCTACATTATTAATGAAAAGTCTTTTATTCTGATATTTTACTTCATCACCTGGCAAGCCAACCATTCGTTTTATGTAATCCAATTTATTATCCATTGGATACTTAAATACAACAACGTCACCTCTCGATGGTTTAGCAACATCAATGATGGAATTATTCAAAATCGGCAAACGAATACCATAAGAAAATTTATTAACTAAGATAAAGTCACCAATTTCTAATGTTGGAATCATAGAACCTGAGGGAATTTTAAAAGGCTCAACAATAAAAGATCTAATTACAAAAACTATGAGAATTATCGGGAAAAAACTCTTGGAATATTCAACCCACCAAGGATCCTTTTTCTCTGGGTCTTTTTTTTTAAGAAATAAAATATCAATTAGGCAGACAATACCAGTAATTGATAAAAGTGTTAACATAAAAATTGCAAAATTCAAATTAATACTCCTAAATTTATTTTTCCATTGTTAGTACAGCTAGAAATGCTTCTTTGGGTATATCAATATTACCAATTTGTCTCATTTTCTTTTTACCTTCTTTTTGTCTTTCAAGAAGTTTTTTCTTTCTAGTTATGTCTCCGCCATAACATTTTGCTGTGACATTTTTTCTTAATGCTTTTACATTTTCTCTTGCTATAATATTTGATCCAATAGATGCCTGAACGGCAACATCGAATAATTGTCTAGGAATTAATTCCTTTATTTTTGAAATTAAGGATTTTCCTTTTGAAACTGAGTCTGATCTGTGGGTAATAAGTGACATAGCATCAACTCTTTCTTTATTAATTAAAACATCAACCTTTACTAGATCAGATACTCTAAATTCTTTAAAATCATAGTCAAATGAGGCATAACCTTTTGAAACGGACTTTAATTTATCAAAGAAATCTAAAACTATTTCATTAAGCGGTAACTCATAGGTTAATATAACTTGTTGAGCAGAATAGCTAATGTTTTTTTGAATACCTCTTTTTTTTGTACATAAAGTTATCACTGGTCCAACGTATTGATGAGGCAAAAGAATAGTAGCATCAACCATTGGTTCTAAAAATGCATCAATTTTGGAACTATCAGGTAACTTTGAAGGATTTTCAAGATCAACTAATTCACCATTTTTCATTTGTATTTTATAAATGACATTTGGTGCAGATACAATCAAATCAACACCATATTCCCTATCTATTCTTTCTTGGATAATGTCCATATGTAATAAACCTAAAAAGCCACATCTAAAACCAAATCCAAGAGCACTTGAAACATCTGGTTCAAAAAATAAAGAAGCATCATTCAGTTTTAACTTTTCAATTGATTGTCTAAGCATTTCATAATCACTTCCATCTACAGGATAGATACTTGCATATACTTGTGGTTTGGATTCTTTGAATCCTTGAAGAGGTATTTTAGATGGATTATTAAATTTGGTGATTGTGTCACCAACTTTAGCATTTGTTATGTCTTTCATTCCTGTAACAATAAAACCAACTTGACCTGATTCAAGTGACTCTAAATTTTCAGCCTTGGGAGTAAAAACTCCTAATTGGTCTACAACGAAAGATTCGCCAATAGACATCATAACAATTTTTTCTTTTAGATTAATTGTCCCATCAAAGACTCTTACAAGCATAACAACACCAACATAATTATCAAACCAAGAATCAATAACTAAAGCTTTTAAATGCTGATTGTTGTCTCCAGATGGGGGTGGTATCGATTTTATAATATTCTCAATTAAATCATCGATTCCTATGTCGCTTTTAGCACTAACTTGAAAAGCAGATTTTGCATCAATACCAATAATTTCCTCAATTTCATTTTCAACACGGCTTGGATCTGATGATGGAAGATCAATTTTATTTAGCACTGGGATTACATTAAGATTTAAATCAATAGCCTTATAGCAGTTGGCAACAGTTTGAGCCTCAACACCTTGAGAGGCATCAACTACTAGCAAGGCGCCTTCACATGCAGATAAAGAACGCGAGACCTCATAGCTAAAATCAACATGACCAGGAGTGTCAATAAGATTTAAAGTATAGTCATTACCATCATTACTTTTATAAATTATGGTCGCAGTCTGCGCTTTAATAGTTATTCCTCTTTCCCTTTCTAAATCCATACTGTCCAACATTTGCTCAGACGATTTTCGGTCTTTAAAAAGCTTTGATCTTTGAATAAATCGGTCAGCTAGTGTAGATTTTCCATGATCAATGTGTGCAATTATTGAGAAATTTCTAGTAAAATTTTTATTTTTCACAGAATAACTTTATCTTTTAATCCTGATTGGTATATAAACAGAACCTGACTTTCTTTTGATTAATAGAGCAACACTTCTGGAATCAGCAAAGTCATCCAAAATTTTCATTAAGTCATTAACATCTTTGATCTGAATATTATTAATTGCAAGAAGAATATCACCTGATTTGACACCTGATTCTATTGCTGGTGATTCAACTTTCGTTATTAAAATACCACCTGATGTATTTTCAGAATCCAGGTTTGATACAAATATCCCCAAAATTTCAACCTTATTACTAGATTGTTGTTCTGTTTTTGGTTTTTCCGCTTTCTTAGTATTATTTTCAATTAAAGAACCAACCGTAATTTTTAAGGTTTTTGGTTTTCCTTTTCGCCAAACCTCAATTTCTACTACATCTCCCGGCTTTGTAGAGGCAACAACTTTTGGTAAGTCTCCAACGTTTTCGATAAGTTTATTTCCAAATCTTAAAATAATATCAGAAGTTTCAATACCAGCTAAATCAGCAGGTCCTCCAGGCTCAACAGAATTAACAAGTGCTCCAACCGCCTTCCTTAAACCAAAAGATTCAGCTAATTCATTTGTGATTTCTTGAATAACAACACCAATCCTACCTCTTTTAACAACACCAGTTTCTTTTAATTGGTTAGCTATGTCCATTGCAACATCGATTGGAATGGCAAAAGACAAACCCATAAAACCTCCGGTTCTACTATAAATTTGTGAATTTATACCCACCACTTCACCTTTAAGATTAAAAAGTGGACCACCTGAATTGCCCGGGTTAATTGCTACATCAGTTTGGATAAAAGGCACATAGTTTTCTTGTGGCAATGATCTACCCTTTGCACTTACAATCCCTGCTGTAACTGTATTCTCAAAACCAAAAGGCGATCCAATTGCTAAGACCCATTCTCCGACTTCAAGCTTTGAAGGGTCACCAATTGCTACTGCTGGTAAATTATTTGTTTCAATTTTAATAATTGCAACATCAGTTCTTATGTCAGAACCAATTACTTTTGCGCTGAATTCTCTTTTATCGTTTAGTTTCACAGTAACATCATCTGAGTCACCAACAACATGTGCATTGGTTAAAATATAGCCATCGTTGGAAATTATGAAACCAGAACCTCTAGCACGAGACTCATACTCTTTCGGTCCTTGTGGTGGGCCAAATCTTCTGAAGAAATCATAAAAGGGATCATCTTCAGGTATATTGGGTCCTGAATTATCAACAGACTTTGAAGCGCTAATGTTAACAACCTTATTTCCATTATCTTTTACAAGTTCAATAAAAGATGGCAAAGTTTGCGAAAAAGAATAATTTATTAAAATAACAAAGAATGCAAAAAACTTTAAAGTAGAGTACATATAAATTCCAAAAATTTGAATAATAACTCTATTATATACTTAGGTAGTAATACTTTTGATTAATTAATTAGTTAATTTATGATTAGATTAGATTATTTAACGATTGTTGAAATATCAGGTGAAGATTCACAGAATTTTCTAGAAAACCTCCTCACAATTAAAACAAATATAGAAGTAAGTAACGCATTCTCGCATCCATTCAACATTTGTGATGCAAAAGGGTTCATTTTATTTAACGGGCTATTTTTAAAAAGTAAAAGTAACAGTTTTTATTTAATAATTCACAAAAACTTGGAAGATAAGTGCGTAGTGCACCTTAAAAGGCTTGTATTTAGATCAAAAGTAAGGATTGAGGTTTCTTCAAATATTATATATGGATTATATTCATCAGATAGTGAAAGTATCAAATTTTTTGATAAAAGATTCATAAAATTTAGTGATAGCCTCTTGGATAATCCAGATAATGAAAAAACAATTACCGATTGGCTTTTAGATGATTTATTTGAAAAAATTTTCTTTTTAGATACTCAGGAAATTAAAGTTATTCCATTTTCTTTAAAATTTTTTGGAGAAATTGGTGTGGATTTAAAAAAGGGCTGCTTTCCAGGTCAAGAAATTTTTTCTAGGATTTATTTTCGTGGAAAATATAAAAAAACAATTACTATTCTTAAAAACTCTTCTCATTTTTTTGAAGTTAGTGAAAAAATTAAATCGATAGGACAAAGTAACTCTTCAGGTTGTGTAATAAAATGTTTAAAAACTAACGAATTTAACTATTACATGGCTGAAATCAATAGTGATGTAATTGGTGAAAAGAAATTTGAGACTCAAAATAACTTAATTCTAGAAACCGTTAGCTAAATGTGTACAGCTCTTTTGTCATTTAATCAAAATAAGAAATTTCCTATTATTTTATCCTTTAATCGCGATGAGTATTATGACAGGGAGTCAATTCCAATTAAATTATATAAAAATAAAAAAAAAAATATTATTTTTGGGCGCGATAATCTTAGTAAAGGTTCATGGTTAGGATGCAACAATCTTGGAAAAATTGCATTTATATTAAACCTTAGAACTAAATTGAATAGTGATTTAAAAAAAGAATCAAGAGGTTTAATAATAACCAAATACCTAAATGTTAAAAACAATAATCTATTTCACTCAAAGCTTAATAAAACAGCTAACCTTTATAATCCTTTTAAATTTGTATGCTTCGAAAACAATAGATTTGTTGAATATAACTCAACAAATAACTCTAAATTTATTTATGAAAAAGGAATTTTTTCATTCACGAACACCACTAATTTAATTAAGTGGGACAAACAAAAAATAGGTGAAACCTTTTTTAAAAGTTTATTAAATATCTATAATGTAGAAATACTCAAAAATAAAATTTTTGATTTTTTTGATCAGCAATTTTCATTAAAGAATACAAAAAAAAAATATAGAAAGAAAACTTTAATCATCAAGGAAAATGATTATGGTACTAAAACAATTTCACTTATTATAAAAAACAGCAAAAAAACTTATTTTTTTGAAAAAAATCTTATAAGTAATGA
>Ga0255759_10003745_pt1 | contig 13243 bp, 9 predicted proteins | sample 101ome_20_FD_179959 | JGI IMG/M metagenome (GOLD analysis project Ga0255759, IMG submission 179959) | Coastal salt marsh microbial communities from the Groves Creek Marsh, Skidaway Island, Georgia - 101404AT metaG (version 2) | ecosystem: Environmental > Aquatic > Marine > Intertidal zone > Salt...
ACGTGATCCGGGAGTGATTGAGCATCAGACCGAATTCCAGAATCGAGTAGGTGAAGCAGGTCGGCATATCAAGCGCCAGCAGCAGCCCCACGCGCACTTTTCTCGGTGGGTTGGTCCCCGCACATTGCTTGTGTGTGATCTTGGAACAGATCAGGTTTATCGTTATGACTGTCAGGGCTTCGATCAGCCAGATGAGAGGAAGATGATCTCACTGGTCAGGTCCATGACTTGGACACTGCCTCGCGGCGCAGGACCGCGGCACGCGGTACTTGATGAGGAAATGAGGCGGTTATGGGTGCTCGCTGAGTTATCCAATGAAGTGTTTTGCCTCAGCGCTGAGGGCGATCGCGTGATTAGCCGTCAAACGACGATCTCCGCGGACGAAAAACGGTTCAATGAGGCAGCCGAAATTGAGTGGCGATCGATCGATCGAACACTTTGGGTGTCCAACCGAGGAGCAGATGAGCTCGTCAAATTTGATGTTGGTCCTAACAGTGAATTGACCCTGAGCACTCGGGTCGCGGTGCCCGCGTACCCTCGCCATTTCTCCTGGTCAGACGATGACCTCTGGGTTGCCTGTCGAGATCCGGGGCAAGTGCTTTGTTTTAGGCAGGCGAGATTCCAAAACGAATTCGAGCGGGTTTTTGCAATGGATGTGCCGTCTGCGGTCTGCGTGTTGCCGCTCGCGAGTACGCCGCTCGGCGAACAGCTACTAGCCAATAGGGATCTGTAACTTGTTCCGCTAGTTCATGACCTCTTGGAATTGCAGTTGTGACAAGGTGTAGTAAATGCCTTTTGCTGCCATGAGCTCCTGATGCCGCCCGACTTCTCGTATTTCACCGTGTTTGAGTACCACGATTCGATCGGCTGACTGGATCGTCTGTAGTCTGTGCGCAATGATGATGGCCGTTCTGCCGTGCATGAGGGTTTCCAGTGCAGACTGAACAATCGCCTCAGTTTGAGTGTCGATACTTGCAGTGGCCTCGTCGAGCACGAGTATCTCAGGGTCGGCGACTAAGACTCTGGCAAATGCCAATAACTGTCGCTCTCCTTGCGATAGGTTTTGTCCGCGCTCGTTGAGGTGCGTGTCAAACCCCTCTGGTAATCGCTCAATAAAAGGCGTGGCCTGTACAGCGTCGGCCGCCCTAATGGCGTCAGCTCGGCAAATGGCTGGATTTCCTAGTCGGATATTCTCAAGAATAGAGCCTGAAAAGATGTGGAAATCCTGGAGTACGACACCGATCCGCTGCCGCAAGACGCCGCTGCTGTATCGGTTGATGTCCTCGCCATCCAGGAAAATCATGCCGTCATTTACATCATAAAATCTCACTAACAAGCGGATAAGCGTCGACTTACCTGACCCCGTAGGACCCACGACCGCGAGGGTCTCGCCAGGCTTGATGGTTAGTGTAAAGTCCCGTAGGACGGGCTGATCGGCCTGATATTCAAAATTTAAGCCCCTGAACGCGAGCTCACCTTTTAGCCGGCCGGGTGGCTCGAAGGGGACAGCTGGTTCTCTGATTTGCTCAGGCCAATCCAAGGCTTGAAATATGCGCTCGGCGCTCGCCATCGCGCGAAACAATACATTGTATTGCTGGCCCATCACGCGAATCGGGCGAATGAACATGTCGACAAACTGGGTAAACAACACAACGCTGCCAAGGGTCATCGACAAATTAAGGACTGAGGCACCGCCTATCCATAAGATGAGTGCGAGCGCCATATTCACCATGTTATCCATGAATGCGCCATAGGACGTTTCCATCCGAATGGCTTTGATTTCCTGGTCTTGATTGGTTGCATTGATAGTTTCGTACGTGGCCTGATTGCGAGCCTCACGATTGGATAGCTGGACAATTTGGATGCCAGACAGGTTTTCCTGAAGATACTGATTCAATTGAGAGACGCTAGACCGAATGTCTCGATAAACCCGCCTCGTCGCGCGTCTAAAGATGAGGGTGATGACCGCAAATACTGGAACCGCGATTAGGAGCCACAATGTCAAGGTCGCGTCGATAGAGAACATGATGACTAGGGCGAGGAAAAACGGGACAAATTCGCCAGCCAGCATGCCTACGCCCATCAATAGATCAAATAACGCCTGGATGTCGTTTGTGATTCGGGTCATCACTCGGCCGACCGCGACCTTGTCGTAGAAAGATGCGGGCCGTCGCTCCATATGAGTGAAAAGATCTCTGCGTAAGTCGCGCAGTGCGTTTAGTACCGTTCTTGATAGCAGCACTCGGTGAGCATGATAAAGACCGTGACAGGCTATGGTCATGATCATAAAGAGGACGCATGCGGCAATAATGGGTGCGACACCCAGCAACTTCGCGACCCAGTTCGTGAGTTCGGTGAGACCAAAATCAGGCGCGATCGTGCCGGTGCTCTCAAATAGAATGTCGTCGATAACCACACGCCCGATTAATACGGGTAGCAGGACTGTTAGCGTAGCTGCCATAAGAACGAGGGCGATGGATAAAAGGCCGATGCGCCGATGGGGCTTTGCCCAAGTGAGTATCCTTCCGAGATAGCGCAAGTTCATGGCTTGGCCATGAATGTCCGCTTCAAATACGCTGTGATCTAGCGGAGCGCGTTCGGGTACGCGAGGCCCGGTGGATGATCTAACTTGGTCGTCCGCTGCGTGTTCAACACTCATCGTGCGCACCCCGTGCAGCGCTTTCCAAGGCGTCTCTCGAGTCCTCGGTGGGGCCCTCAGCTAATTTGTCTGACGGTCTCATATTGTTGCCTCGATCATTTTGCTGAGTCGCTAGCGCGTTTTGCTGCTGGGCCAGTTCGAAGTAGTGGCCCCTAGCCTCGATCAAGGATGTGTGCGTTCCGGCCTCCACAACGTTGCCTTCCAGGAGGAAAAGAATCTGGTCCGCATGTCTGACGGTAGAGATTCGGTTTGACACGATGATCGTGGTAGCGCTTGCGCGATGCTGGGCTAATCCACGGAGAATTTTTTCTTCGGTCTCCGTGTCAACCGCAGAGAAGCAGTCATCCAGGATCAATATGGGAGCCATGCGGATAAGGCCTCTAGCCAGCGCCGCGCGCTGCTTTTGCCCGCCTGACAGCGTCACGCCTCGTTCACCGATCAAGGTGTTAAGCCCATTGGGAAAGTCGTTCAAAGTAGACTCGAGTGCCGCAAGCTCGGCGCTCTGTCTAATATCCTCAAGTGAACGTTCAGGGTCATCGTATGAGATGTTCTCGGCCAAGCTATCGGCAAACAAAAAGGGGTCTTGTAGCACCATGCAGACTTGCTTCCGCAGATATGCCAGGGGGAATTCTTCGATGGGGACACCGTCAATCAAGATCTGTCCCTGGCTTGGCGCGAGCAGCCGTACTAGTAACCTAAGTAGTGTGGATTTGCCGCTCCCAACAGGACCTATAATCGCTGTCGTCTCCCCCGGCTTCATCTCGACATTGATTTGGTCAAGCGCTGGGTAAGGCTTCTCCTCGTATTGGAAACTCACGTTATTAAACGAGATCGCGCCTTGAGGGATGGGGCGAGCGGTTTTCCCTTGATCTTGGATTTCAGGGGTGACATCAAGGACTTCAAACAATCGATCTGCGCCGCTGGCACCGCGTTGCCATTGAGTCACAATGGACCCGGCCTCCCTTATGGGCCAAAGGAGCAGCGCGAGGTAGGAGAAGAAGGCGGCAAAGGTGCCAAGGGTGAGGCTGCCTGAATGAAGTAAATGAGCGCCGTAGCCAATTAAGATTACTGTCGATAGACCAGCAAGAATTGGCATCAATGCCCCAAGTGCGGAGCTTGCCTGAAAGAGTGCCTGATTATCCTCTGTAAATTGCGCGTTACTCTCTTCGAATCGGGCTATCTCGCGGTCCTCCTGGGCCATTGCTTGAACCGTGCGGATGCCGTTTAAGTTTTCTTGAACAAAGCTAGAGAGCTCAGCAAAGCCCTCCTGGGTCCGCTGTGAATGCGCATAAATCACTCCAGCGTAGCGATGCGCCATCCAAGTGATGAGTGGCATAGGAACAAGGATCGCAAGGGTTAACTGCCAAGAGAGCGATGCCATGAAGGAGAGGCCGACAACGGCAGTAAAGAACAGCACCATGGTTGTGCGTATCGTGCCTGCCACAAATTCTCTGATTCGCATAATGTCGTTGATGGCCCGCGCCATCAGATCGCCTACCGCATATTGGGTGTAAAAGATCGGGCCTTGCCGCTGGAGATGATCAAAAAGTCTGTTTCGAAGCGAGAATGCGGTTCGGACCCCCACCTGCCGAATGAGAATACGACTAATCACGGTAATAGTGAGTTGGGCCAGTACGCAGACAACAATCATTATGACGGGTGTTTGGAGTGATGATAGGGCCAGCTCAACTTGTTGCTGAGCTGGAGCACCATCGTCGATCCGACTTTCGGCGAGGGTATCGATGCCAATTTTGAGGTAGTAAGGAATGAGGGCTTCGAAGATTCTAGCTGCGAGTAGCCCCACCATGCCGCCCCAGAATGCCCAGGCATGGCGCTGGATGTAGGGCATGATTCGCAGCAGATTAGACATAAGTTAAAACACAAGGACGAAAAAGCGACAGCGTCCCGATAGCGCATTGACACTCCCGACATTAGCGCGGGGGCTGGGTCCATCAGGACCCGTTAACCATACCGCTCTCCTATTGGTCACGCAATTTTAGGCAGGTCATTTCATGGAGGCGACCCATTGGCCAGAGACCGTCATCTTAATAGGGGGTCGCGCTGTTACCCCCAAGTGGCATTACAAAGCACGTGTCAACCTGGGCACGCCATAAGCCCCAGGCCCCAGGCCTGCCTAAAAAAGGGAATATTAGGATGACGCGGTAGCTTGGTGCCCTAGTCCGCAATTGCGGATCGCTTGGGGTCAAGCCTGCAAGCTGGCAGCACTTGAACTAGCGACACAAAGCACGACCATCGACAATATACATAGGCGATACGAAACTTGAGCCAGATTCACTGAAATGGCAGCGCGAGGAAAAAAAGCGCACTACTCACGATCAGAATCATCAGCGGTGTCCATCATTCGACAAAAGATGTCGCAGACCTATGCCTTGGACAGCGGCGCATCTTCTGGCGCATGACCACGCTTGTCTAATCAAATGAATGACTCGTATGATCTCGCAGTCCTTCGGGACAATAATGGTGCGACAGGCGGTAAACCGGCAAAGGAGCTGTGAGGGAAAACATGCGTTATCGATTGAGCGAAGCTGATGCTCGGTTTGTTGAGGGAGTTCAGTGCTTTCTAAAAGACAATTTGGATCCTCATCTTGCGAGAAAGGTTAAGTACGGTGAGCCTGTGGCGAAATCCGAGCAGGATGAGTGGACTAGAACGCTCAATCGACAGGGGTGGGCAGCGCCAAACTGGCCGGTTGAGTACGGTGGCACCGGGTGGAACATGGTTCAACGCCACCTTTTTGATCAAACCATGCGTTTGCATCACGCGCCGCAGACCGAGGGCTTCGGTTTCAACATGGTCGGACCCGCCATCATCAAGTATGGCAGTGAGGCGCAAAAAGCGTTTTACCTGCCAAAGATTTTGAATCAGGACATCAATTGGTGTCAGGGTTACTCAGAGCCAGGAGCAGGATCCGATCTGGCGTCGGTTAACACTCGAGCCGTACTGCAAGGCGATCACTATGTGGTGAATGGATCAAAGATCTGGACCTCGCGTGCTGAGTGGGCTGATCACATTTTTTTGTTGGTGAGAACAGATCCCGATGCTAAGAAGCAGTTAGGGATTACCTTCTTGTTGATGGATATGAATCAGCCGGGCGTTGAGGTGAAGCCTCTGCTTGCCTTCAACGGTGCACGGCTGTGGAATCAGGTCTTTTTCGAAAACGCCATTGTCCCTAGAGAAAACTGCCTTGGAGGGGAAAATAAAGGGTGGTCAGTGGCGAAAAGCCTGCTGGGTGATGAGCGGTTACTCGTATCCCGAGTCGGTGAGAATCTTCGCATTTGCCAACGGTTGCTTGATTTGCTGGGATCGCCGCCAATCGGAATTAATGACACGGAGGATTGGGTGCTACGATTCTCCAAGACGCGTATTCGTTTAGAGGGGCTCGAGGCCTCAGCGCTCAGACTGCTCTCTAAGTTTGATCAGGGCGGGGTAGTGGGCGCGGAGCCGTCTATGCTCAAATTACAAGGGAGTCAGCTTGTCCAAGCGTTTGATGAGTTGCTGATGGAACTCATTGGTGAATACGCGCTGCCGGAAAACCGTTTCAGGCGTAATGAGTCATCCTCGGTCTCCGATGATTCAATCGATATGATTGCCAGCGGGCGGTACCATCACCGAGGCTTCACGTTGGCCGGCGGGACTAGCGAGATCCAGCACGACATCATTGCCAAATCAGTGCTTGGGCTTTGACTCGGGCAGTATCGGAGTAGCGTTCGGCTCGTCGCTCACATCCTGGTCTACACTTGATTCAAATTCACCTTCGATGATGGCGCTGTCCGGATTGGGGTGAGTACGCCGGTTGGTACTCTGCTTGAGAGACGCCCAGTAGCCGATTAGAACAGTTAGCATGCCCGCTGCGTCGGTCAAAAGGCCAGGCAGGATTAATAGAAACCCACCAACCACCATGGCGATGTGGCGAGGGAGCGCGCGAGGGTCCATTTGGTTAAGTTGACTAAATTGCTGCTGACTAGCCCTAAGGGTTTCGCCTGAACGCCTGATCAGACCGTAGCCCAGCATAGCGCTGAGGGCCAATTCCGAGAAAAACCCCAGGAATCCAGTCATCACGCCCAAGATCATGAGGCCTAACAATTCGACGATTACAAACCATTTGAGATACCGCCCAGATAGAAATAGTCGCATCGGATGAGCTATTCGAATGATCAATGCTGGCAATGGTACAGTATAAAAAAGGCGAGAGTAGTCGGAGTGGTTGTAATTCGCCGGCTGGTAATGGCATGAGCCGTTCGCCACCGGACACAAGGTACGGGACAGCAAGTCGCTGGAAACTAGTCGTTGGGTAGTTAGTCGATGAGTGATGGGTAGTTAGTCGATGAGTACAGAAAAGGATATTTTCATCGCCTCGGCCGGCATTATGCTCGAGGGGTCTATTTGGTCTCCTTATGACGGTAATGAGACCACGAAGCCGGAGATCGCATTGCTGCTCCATCCGCATCCCCTCTACGGCGGGTCGATGCATGATGGGGTGTTGAGCGTCGCTCGCTCAGTATTCCTCGACAAAGGGATGAGTGTTTGCGCGTTTAACCTGCCTGGCGTAGGCGCATCCGAGGGGCGGTCATCGGGCGATTTGTCGGAGACGGACCACGTGCTGGCGGTGGTCGAGTACCTGAGGAACGAGGGTTACGACATAACCTGGGGAGTTGGTTATTCGTACGGAGGGGCGCTGCTGACGCTTTCATTGGCTGGCTTTGGCGCGACCGCTCGCACGATCTTGATCGCTCCAGCACTAGGACTACTGAACGAGCAATTGGCATCACCTGCCCAACCTATCCACGCAGTTGTGGGGGACAAAGATCCCTACTCCAGTGTTGATCAAATAAAGCGGCACCTGCCGGAGGCGACGGTCCGGCTCATCACAGGCGCTGATCACTTCTTTTCGGGTGGTCAGGGGGAGCTCGGAAAGGCGATAGAGGACTCAGTTGATGGAGCTTAAAACCGTAACGCTGACCTACGATGAGGAGGTGGGCATACTGACACTCAATCGTCCAGAGCGTAACAATGCCTGGACGGGTCGAATGCACGCCGAATATCGGTTTGCGTTAGCGTCTCTTGCTGACAATGATGCGGTCGGTGCCATTGTGGTGACAGGCCGAGGGCGTTCGTTTTGTGTAGGCGCCGATCGGGCAGCACTAAATCATCATGTCGAAAAAGGTGGCTATGACCCTGGGACCCCGCCGGCGATGGCCATGCCTGGATATGGAGTGCGCCCCGAGTTCGATGCAAGCTTTGCCTATCAGTTCGGAGTACCCAAACCAATCATCGCTGCGATCAACGGACCAGCTGCCGGGGTTGGGCTCGCAATCGCTATGTTTGCCGATCTTCGATTTTCTGTCGGTGGCGTGAATTGCTCTAGCGCCCACGGCAAGCTGAATTTTCCTGCCGAATATGGGTTGTCTTGGATTTTGCCTCGAACCATTGGCAGTACTCGGGCGAGCGACTTGCTGCTTTCGAGCCGAAAGTTCTCGACTGATGAGGCGATGTCGTTTGGGATGCTAAATGGGCTCTTTACACCGGAAACGCTAATGCCCGAAGTGCTGAGCTATGCGAAGCAGATGGTCCGAGCGAATGCGCCTGCCGCGCTGGCAGTGACCAAGTACCAGCTTTATCTGGATTGGCACCGAGACGTCGCTTCCAGCGTGCATTTTAGCGAACAGCGGATTAACACCATGAGTCGAACACGCGACTACAAAGAAGGCGTGGCAGCCTACCTAGAGGGTAGAGCGCCTGTCTGGGAGAATCACTAATGTTGGACCATGAAGCGGGATCTTCGAGACTCCTGGAAGCCCCTTACTACCTGCCCGTTGCTGATGAAGTGGATGTTTTTTTCGCCGCCTACGAGCAGCGATTGCCCGTTTTATTGAAAGGTCCGACGGGTTGCGGAAAGACCCGGTTTGTCGAGCACGTGACTCACGCGCTATATCGAGGAGAGCAGGCATCAGAACGGCAACAACAATTGGAGTATCCGCTGCGAACGGTTGCCTGTCACGAGGACTTGTCCGCTACTGATCTGGTTGGCCGGTTTCTCCTGCACGGCGATGAGACGGTTTGGCAAGACGGACCGTTACTGTCTGCGGTTCAGGAAGGCGGTGTTTGCTATCTAGATGAGATCGTTGAGGCGCGAAAAGATTCCACGGTACTGATTCACTCCCTTACCGATCACCGGAGAATCTTACCGGTGGAGAAAAAGGGAGAGATTTTAGACGCGCATCCAGACTTCCTTCTAGTCATCTCCTATAACCCTGGGTATCAGAATCTGCTGAAGGACCTCAAAACAAGCACGCGCCAGCGGTTTGTTGCCATCGAGTTTGATTATCCAAGTCTGGAAGATGAGGCATCGATCATTACCTACGAAAGTGGTGTTGAGCCAGTCATGGCTGAACGGCTGGCGCTGTTAGGTTCAAAAATCCGTCAATTGGCAGATCACGGCTTCGATGAGGGTGTGAGCACGCGCTTACTGATTTATGCGGGGCAACTGATGGAGGGAGGGCTTTCCCCTCAACGATCCTGTGACGTTGCCGTTGTCCTTGCCGTATCAGACGATCAAGATGTCCAACAGGCACTCGGTCAGGTTGTGCGAGCGATTTTCCCTGAGTAAAACGCCGATGCCGGATTCCACGATAGAGCGGCTGGCAAAGCAGCACGAACCGACCGCCAGAGCAGTCGAACGCCTGCTAGAACAACGCCCTTTGAAGCCGATTGAACGCGACCAGATGCTGGCGGTGGTGGAACAGCTGCTTGCTAGCGGCTGGCATGGATGGGAAGCCGCAGGTGCTTTCTTAGAGGCTGTGCGTCAGTCAGCGGATCAGTTTGGAAACGAGCAGCTGATCGCTTGGGGCGACGCTTCAGCGCAGCTCGGGGGTGTGAGCTTTGAGCCGGTTCGAGCCTTCTGGGAACTCCCGACACAACTTACCGAAGAAGCGAGCGCCGAAAGGGTTAATCGAGTGCTCTCGCTCGCCCGTGCCACGCAGAGTGCATTTAATTACGCATCCCAACTATTGGTGCGTGTCATACGAGCATCTTCAGTTAAAGCCGCCAAGGCGGCGGGTCCTGCCTTCGATGCGTGGCTGAACCTGATGCTCATTGCCGTCCAAAATAATCGAGATTTACTAGAACGGCTGCTGGATCATGATGGCCCTGAGGCTCTCTGGGAGCGCATTGATGGCTTGGGTGACCACCGTGCCCAGGCGAAGATCTCGATGCTGGACTGGATGCTTCGCCATCGGCTCGAGGCGAATCAATTAGACGAGGAGTGGTTTGCAAGCCTCCATTATCTACTCACGCTGGGTGAGGACATCGACGGGATACTCGAGGGGCTCTCCCATCTGCCGCCAGATTCCACGGCGCAAAACACGCTCAAAGCGATGATGAGCAGCGCGGAGTCTATGTTGGCTGCCGAGCTCGTATTGCAGCATGCGGATCGTCTGCCGTTACTCGATGAGAGGCTCTGTCTCGCATGGTTTGCCCACGGACACTCGCTTGCCTTGGAAGGGGAAGAGCGGAGCATTGCTTATTTCAGTCTCGAGTCCGCTGAGTCTCTAGATTTCCTAGAGAGCTTGCAGGGGCTAACACGCCTAGACGACAAACGTCGTGTATTCGGTTTGTTTGCAGAGGCGATGTCTGGCGCGACGTGGCAGCTACATTCGAATGGCGAGCAATGGGGCGAGCAGAGGCGATCAGCAACTCACTCGAACGAGGCAGTGGAGAACGATCCTCGAACGATTTTACTCCCCGAGTGGATCGCGCTCGTCAAGGATCATGCGAGTAACGAGCAGATCTATTTGCAGAAGATATTGCAACGCATTGGTTGGCAACAGTTTGGATTTGAACAATCGCTCAGCGAAGTCAGTAGCGCGCTAGCAAGTTTTGATGATCGTCAACTTGCACTTGATTTACTGATTTTGATAGAGGGCCATCGAATTGACTGGTGTTGGCAGCACAGGCTTGAGGGCGTTCGAGTATGGATGCCGAACACCTTGATGCAAATGGCAGGGCAGGTTCACGCTCGGGATAGTGCGCTCCTTTACGCCCTTGAGCTGGCGCTGCTGCTCTCGGGTCATGATCAAGCTCGGCTCGATCAATTTGGTATGTCAAAAGGCGAAATCGATCGCGCATTGAGCGTGATCCTGCGGCCACTTTCAGTGGCAGGAACAACGTGGCTGGATTCGCTTGTGGCATTGCGCGAGCTCTATCCGCTTGTTGAATCCGAGCGTGCGCAAGGGCTCGCGGAATGGCTTAAAGAGGTTCCGCGGACCAAGGTCGCTGCGGATGAACTGGGTTCGTTAGTGCCAATCTTTGACCAGGAGATTCCAGATCAGGCTTCGGCATCCGAGCAAGGAATAGAGTCTAGCCTACCCGTTGATGCCAGCCAGCTCGATGTTGAGTCAATGAGCGAGCACGACCTTCCAGGGGGTGAGGGTCAATTTATGACTGAGCTCGATGAGACGCCAGAGATTATCGAAAAAGGGGACTCGGAGTCGGCGGCTGAGGGAGCGCTTGCCGGCAAAGTAAAAGCGTCGAAGGCTCATCGCACGAAAGAGCAATATTACGATGAGTGGGATTATAAGATCATGGATTATCGGCGGCGTTGGTGTCGCCTCGTTGAGATTTTGGATCCTGATGAGGATTTGAACTTTTATGAAAGTTCTATTCGAGACCACGCTAAATTACAGGCAGCCGTTCGTTCGCAGTTAAGCCGTCTCAAACCGGAGTTGCTGGTCAAAAGAACCGGGATGATTGACGGGGAGTGGCTAGACTTAGAGCGGGCGATCGATGCGGTAATCGATCGAAAACTAGGACACACACCGTCAGAACAAATCTATATTCAATCTCAGCGCAGAGGGCGCGATGTTGCTACGCTTTTTTTGCTCGACATGAGTGCGTCAACGGATGATCGAATCAGTGCTGAAACGCAGGGCGACTCACCGGAGTATCACGATTTTGATTGGGATGATGACTATGTGTTTGTAGAACCCGAGGGCGACCGAATTATTGATCTAGAGAAACACGCCGTTATACAGATGTGCGAGGCATTAGAGGCGCTTGGCGATGCTTACGCGGTGGCTGGATTTAGCGGTTACGGTCGAGATCAAGTGGAATACTTTCAGTGTAAATCGTTTTCTGAACCGCTAAATGCGCAGAGTCGGGCGCGTATTGGAGGGATAAAAGCCTGTCGCAGCACTCGCATGGGGCCGGCAATTCGGCATGCAGCACAGAAATTACAGGAGACCGATTCACGGATAAAAGCGCTCATTATGATTAGCGATGGTTATCCTCAGGATCACGATTATGGGAATGACAGAAACGACAAGGCCTATGGCATCCACGACACAACGAAGGCGCTGGTAGAGGCAAAGAAACTAGGTATCCAAAGCTTTTGTTTGACGGTTGACCCATCTGGTCACGATTATTTGAGACAGATGTGTCCCGACAGGCAATATATGGTCATTCAGGATGTGACCCAGTTACCAAACGAGCTATCCAAAGTCTATCGAAGTTTGACGGGCTAATCGCGTAACCTGGATTCATCGCCCATACCGGACTATTACGTTTGACTCGCTTTTGGGGAATTGACCATGCAACTCACGCCATTTCATCTTGCGATACCCGTTCATGACCTTCAGGTAGCGGCTCAATTTTATGAGGGAGTTTTGGGTTGCGAGCGAGGCCGTGAGGATACGCAGTGGATCGATTTCAATTTGTTTGGACATCAACTGGTTTGCCATGAAGTCAAAGGGTTCCGTATCGAAGCGTCCAGCAATCCTGTTGATGGTCACGGAGTTCCCGTCCCTCATTTCGGTATTGTGCTCGAACTTGTGGACTGGCGGTCCCTCCGGGATCGGCTCCAGGAAGCGGAGGTGTCGTTTGTGATTGATCCCTACATCCGGTTTGAAGGGCAGCCAGGCGAACAGGCGACCATGTTCTTTCAAGACCCCTCAGGGCATTCGCTCGAGTTTAAGGCCTTCGCGAATATCGAGTCGGAACTATTTAAACGAGACGATGCGATCTAAGAGCGGCTGCTCCGTACCGGTGATCCACGCATGGAGGTGCCAAAGTCCAGAAGAACGTTGGAGCCTTGGAAGAGTCGCGTTGCATAAGCCTGGAGGCATTTCACAACACGTCCGCTCAATCTCGCTGTAAACGATAGAACCGCGTGACTCGCTTTCTGTTGAGTTGGTGTTGTTGGGTTACTTTCCTAGGGTTACTTTCACTGGGTAATTGGATGCGTTGCTTACGCTGGCCTATAAGCCGCGAGGAGTGATACCTGCGCCTTCGATCGTAAGGAAACTGCCGGTCTGTGTTGATTCTTCATCTTGGTGTGTGTCTTGAATGGTGCACCCGGCCTTTCACAGGGACTTTCGTTTGCTATGATCCAAGAGCGGTGCCGAGAACTTCAATTTTTTCTGTTTGATAGGGATCGAGCAGAACACTCGGCTTCGAGCGCTGTCCGCCCAAAGTTGGCGTTGCTCTTCGTTCGCTCACGGTACTGTGGCGTATCGTTAGTTGCTAGAGGGATTTAGGGTCGCAAGAGGGGATCACTATGCCGGCCCAATTAA
>Ga0255759_10003751_pt1 | contig 13233 bp, 9 predicted proteins | sample 101ome_20_FD_179959 | JGI IMG/M metagenome (GOLD analysis project Ga0255759, IMG submission 179959) | Coastal salt marsh microbial communities from the Groves Creek Marsh, Skidaway Island, Georgia - 101404AT metaG (version 2) | ecosystem: Environmental > Aquatic > Marine > Intertidal zone > Salt...
CTTTCTTGTAATATGCGGGTTTTGATCCGCTACATTTTTTTGTTCCCCGGGATCTTGCGACAAGTCATAAAGTTCATACACATTACTGGTTTTATAATATATTTTTGGAATTTCCAAAAGTCCAGCATACAATGATGGATTCTTTTTTAAAGCGCTATCCGTTTCAAAAAAGGCTTCAACTTTTGCCATTTCTTCGTCATTTGGAAAAAGGTCGGGTAGTTTGTGATGCCTTGTACCTTCAATCATTGGACGCACTAATTTCCATTTTCCATCTCGAACCGCCGCATTTGTATGAATATTGGGGAAATAAAAATTCCACTGCCAAAATCGTCGTGGAGGGTTTTCTGGTCCCAACCCTTTAAGCTGGGCTGACAAATCATGCCCATCGATAGGTTGATCCCCAATCATATCAACATCACACATTTTGGCTAATGTTGGAAGCCAATCAGTAAAATGGGCCAAGTCATAATTCATCACATTTTGAGGTAAACCTGCTGGGTGGCGAATGATGAACGGTACCCTGATACCGCCCTCGTAAATCCATCCTTTTGATCCTTTCATGCCCGCATTAAATCGTTCATTGAAATTACTCTCACCGGGCTCCATCATGTTGATGGGATTAAAAAAAGCGGGTCCATTGTCACTTGTAAATATGACAATTGTATCTTCGGCAAGTTTCAAATCATCAAGTCTATTAAGAATTTGACCGATCCCCATATCCATTGCCTCAATCATAGCATAGGTGGTGGCAACCACACGGTTGTGGCCCTGTTCAAGATAAGGTTCAATCAGTTTCAGTGGCGCCTGAAAGGGTGAATGTGGTGCGTTATAGGTCAGCATCAAAAAAAAGTCGTCTTGCTTGTGGCGATCCAGATAATCGCATGCATATTCGGTTAGAACATCGGTTAAATATTTACCAGTTCCTTCACTAATTGTGTCGTTGGTTTGCATTTTCCAGTCATAATAATCCGACCAGCCTGCGCAAAAGCCTGAGAATTCTTCAAATCCTCTTGCATTTGGTTCAAACCTTTTATCAAAACAACCATTATGCCATTTCCCCACCAGACCGGTGCGATAGCCAGAAGATTTAAAAGTGTCAGCAATGGTTGTCTCACGCAAAGCGATGCGATCAAGGCCAAAAAGATAATATTGCCCCAAAGACCCGGTTCTTTGCGGGTAGCGTCCTGTAAGAAGAGCTGCTCTTGCAGGGGAGCAAATTGGTGAGGCCGTATAATGTTGCTGCATCGTCACACCTTCGCTGACCAAACGGTCAAGATTAGGAGTTTTGACGCGACCTTCGCTAAAAATCCCAAGATCACCATACCCCATATCATCAGCAACTATAAGCAAAATATTTGGTCTTTTTGTCATCTTTTACTCCCATTCACAATTTTTTTTAAATAAAATTAATGTTTATTTTTAAATTACTTTAAAATTTTTTCAGGAAAATCTAGTCCTACTCCTTTTAAGTGATTGAAATATTGGTCAATATTTTTAACTGTTGCCAACGATAATTGTGGTGACAAGATTGACTTTATGTTGTTTTTAAGGTGTTCAATACTACTTGTTCCAAAGAGTACACAATCGATACCTTTTTGGTGCCTGGCATATCTATAACAAGCATCAATTATATTTTTAGCTCCACTATTTTTTAATAAAAATTCAAGTGGTTCTGTTTCATCCAATAACCACTTTGGTAATTTTTGATCATTAACTAGTTTAGTTATTTCATCTTTAAGTCTTCCAGGTACTGAAAAAAGACTTCTAACGACGAACATACTCATAGTCCCAATATTTTTTTTGGAAGTTTGCTGTAAAATTTGTTTTTTTGCGTTTTGGTTCATAATTGAAAATGCTAGCATAACCACATCAAAAACATCTGTATCTATAGCCTTTGATATTGTTATCTGTTCTGGGTCAACAGGTGCAGATTCTGTGATACCTAAATATCGAAACTTACCTTTCTTTTTTTCTTTTAATAATCCTGGAACTAGAGACATTGCGTAATCAAAGTCTCTAGGAGAAACGCCATGTAAATGAAAAACATCTATATAATCAATATCCATATATTTTAATGAATTATTAAGTCCATTTATTACTTCTGATAATGAATATTTTTTTTTATTTGTGGTAACTTGATGTTTTGTTGATATGACAATTTCATCACGATTTAAATTTGTTATAGCTTTACCAACGATTTTTTCCGTTCCATAAATATTAGCAGTATCAATAAAGTTTACCCCTAAATTCAGTGCTTCCTTAACAATATTAACTGATTCATTTTCAGATTTACCTAAGGTTACTCCTAGAGCACTAGATCCACCACATCCAAGACAAGCAACACTTACTTTGAGATCAGTTTTGCCAAGTTTAACGTAATCCATCATAAACTCGTAAAAATAAAAATAAGCCTAAATATAATAAATTATTTCTTATATAAATATAAACTATTGTTAAAAAAAAGATATATTAGCGCTATTACTTATTTTAATTAATTTTTTGTGTTAAATAAACTTTTTTGATTTTTTTAGTGCTTTTTCAGCAGGTTCAGATTTTATTTTAAAAGATACAAAAAATCGTGTTTTTTTAGCTTTAATCACTATTGATCAATGGGGGGTGGAGGATATTGAAGCCCTCTTTGACCAAGTAACTCTCTTTCACCAAGAAGTCCTAAGCCAGTTTTTACGTCATCAGACTTTATCTCATCTGAAGAAATGCCTATTAGCTTGCCTTCTTTAATAAAAGACAAGTCTTTTCCATATAAGTTTTTAATTAAAATATTTTTTAGTGTCTCTATATGACTTTGAAATTTAGATTTTTCATAAACATCCTCTAATTCTTTTGGGTCATTTATTAAATCAAAAAATTGAAATGAATTTCCATATGGATACCAAACTAGCTTATAATTATTACTTGTTACCATTCGCGTTGCATTAATGTTTTCATTAGCTTCTGCATATAGAAATGTTCTAGGATTTTTGTGAAACATACTTTGTCCGTCGCAGCTTGATGGTATTTTAATTTTGGCAAGATCTAGAAGAGTTGGCATGATATCGGCCAGTCCGACAAGACGATTTGAAACTTCTCCTTTACCAACTATTTTATCTTCTTTTGTTCCTAATAAAATCATTGGAACTCTGGCAGAGTTTTCATACATAAGTCTCTTTGCAAACAAACCAAAATCTCCTAGCATATCCCCGTGATCAGAAGTGATCATAATTATAGTATTGTCGAGCAATTTTTCTTCTCTTAAAGTACCAATAACTAATCTGATTTGTGCATCTATATGTGTGCATAGCGCATAAAAAGCTCTTCTAACATCTGCAATACCCTCTGCAGACATTTCAGGCCATCTGTTTTTAATATTATTTAAAAATGTCAGCTTTGTTTCTTTCGACCAATTGCTCTGCAGGGGTAAAGGTATATTTTTTCTTATATATCTATCATAGTATGTATGAAGGGGAACTAGAGGGGGATGAGGGTGAGTGTAAGACAAATACCAAAATGATGGTTTGTTAGGGTTCCGTCTTTTAATAGTTTTACACATTTGTTGAGTTGCCCAATTAGTCACATGACAATTTTCAGGAAGTTGCCAAGTTCTCCACGTGTAATCATTGTTAGACACTGCATGAGTAAATTGTTCACCAACGAAACCTTGTTCCGCAAGAAATTGGTCGTAATCATCTATGGATCCATAATAAGATCTACCTTCTTCGGATATATATGCGTCATCAAAGCCTATCCTATCTCTTTGTGGCATTACATGAAGTTTACCGACGGCAAAAGCTTGATAGCCATTATCACGAAAGGTTTGTGCAATCGTTTTACTATTAGATGGCATTGTTAAATTTTTTTGAAAAATTCTATCCCCATGTAGTTTAGGGGTTTGGCCTGTCATAATAGTTCTTCTAGCAGGTATACAGATAGGGCATTCAGAATAAGCTCTTGTAAATCGTGTTCCATTCCTTGCAAGACGGTCAATAGTTGGTGTTTCAATAACTGGATGACCTTCACAGCCTAAAAAGGAGCCTGGCCATTGATCCATAGTTATCAGAAGCACATTAGGAGAATCTTTTTTATTTTTCATATTATTTTCTCAAAATTTCACGATTTCATTTTCTTTTATTCTAGCCAGTTATCCTCGGCTTTTGTTTTCCACTTATAATTATCTAGAGGTTGTACAGATTGTGCCCATGCTTTAAGTATTTTTTTATCGTTGATTTTACTGTCCATAATTTTTTTAATTTTAAGAGGTCTCCAATCCTTTAAGATTTTATTAATTAATTTTGTTTCAATTTTGGAATATTCTTTTAAACCAGATAAATTGATCATTTCATCTGGATCATTTTTTAAATTGAATAGTTGATTATTATATCCATGATAATAAACAAACTTCCAATCATTACTTCTAATCATTCTTGATAAATGTGGTTCTTTTGTATCAGACCAAGATAAAGAATTGTCCATACAGAATTCTGAGAAAGTCTCATTTTTTCTTCCGTTTTTGTTACAAATTGCAGTACTTAGAAAGCTTTTACCGTCAATACTAGATAATGCCATTCCTTGTCCAGCATCAATGATTGTTGCTGTTAAATCAACTAAATTTAAAATTTGTTTTCGTCTTTGGTTACAGGGTAATTTGTCTTTCCAACTCATAATTAATGGAACTTTGACTGACTCTTCATAAAAAGTTTGTTTCCACCACAAATCTCTTTCACCAATCTGTTCGCCATGATCTGAAGCATAAATAATTAATGTATTTTCAAAAAGGTTATTTTCTTTCAATGAATTAATAATTTTTCCTATCAAGCCATCTAAAGTTTCTACAAGAGCATAATATGCAGCTCTAGCTCTTATTTCATCCTCTTCTTTTATTTCATTTAATCCAGTTTTTTCTCTCCAACTATCAAGCCAATCGTTATTGCTTGACAGTGCTTTTTTTAATTTAGGTGGTCCTACTTTGTCCTTATAATATCTAAATAAATCTGGATTTGCTACATAGGGTTGGTGAGGTAACATAAACCCAACTTGAAGAGCAAAGGGTTTTTTATTCCCATTTTTTCTTTCGGATCCTATTTTTTTTAGATACTTTATTGTTTCAGCGGTTACTTCTTTATCAAGAACCTCATAACTCATTTGTCCTGGTCCTGAATTCAAAATTGACTCCTTAAATGGTCTTTGTGCTTTATCTAAAATACCTAATGTATACTCAGAACCTCCGTACCAATCACTTGAATGATCAAACACTTTTCTGGATGCAAACCCATGTAACTGATCAGGACCTATAGCATGAAGTCTTCCTATTAAAATTGGATCATACCCTACAGCTCCAAGAGAATGAGCCATTGTAGGAATATCTGAGGCTAGTGAGTCACTATTAGTCCAGCAATTTTGTCTAAATGGATATTTACCAGTTAACAATGACATTCTAGCAGGTAGACAAATCGGTGAAGGCGTATAAACATTATCAAAAGAAACACCATTGCTTGCTAATTCATCTAAATGTGGTGTTCTTATAATTTTATTTCCATAACTGCCAATGATGTTAAAAGCGTGCTGATCTGAAAGAATAAATAAAATGTTGGGTCTATCTTTTTTCATATTTTAAAGCTGGAAATTAAACTAAATGACAAGCTACCTCGTGTTCAGTGTCTATCTTCTTTAAATAAGGTATTTGTTCTGTACATATTTTCTTTGCAAAGGGACATCGGGTATGAAACTTACAACCTGATGGTGGATTTGATGGACTTGGAATGTCACCTTCAATAAGAAGATGATCTTTTTTTCTGGATTTAGGGTTTGGCATTGGGATTGATGAAAGCAATGCTTTTGTGTAAGGGTGTTGAGGATTACTAAATAATGTATTTCTATCTGTAATTTCAACAATATTTCCTAAATACATCACTCCAATTTTAGAACAAATTTGTGCAATTACTGAAAGATCGTGGGCAATGAACATATATGATAATTGGAATTCTTGTTGAAGGTCCATGAACAAATTGATTACCTGTGCCTGTACAGAAACATCAAGTGCTGAAACAGGTTCATCAGCTATGATTAAATTAGGATCTAAAGCTAATGCTCTAGCTATACCTATTCTTTGTCTTTGACCTCCAGAAAATTCATGAGGATAGCTGTTAAGATGAAATTCACTTAGACCAACTTTTTCAAAAATTTCTTTTAAACGTTCCTTAATTTCTAATTCATTACCTATTTTATGTAAATACATTCCCTCAGAAACTATTTTACCTACTGTAAATCTTGGATTTAGAGATGAGTAGGGGTCTTGAAAAACAATTTGGACTTTTTTTCTAATTGGAAACATTTCCTTTTTTGATAACTTTGTTATATCTTTACCCTTAATTTTAATCATTCCTGAGGTTGGTTTAACAAGTCTCATGATTGATTTTCCTAAAGTTGATTTTCCAGAACCACTTTCTCCAACTATTCCTAGAGTTTCTCCTGATTTTATTTTTAAACTTACATCATCAACTGCCTTAACATAATTTTTTTGTAAACTAAAGATGCCTTTTTTTATTGGAAAGTATGTTTTTAAATTAACTACTTCTAGTATTATTTCATCATTCATATTCATTAATTAAATTCCTTAAAACAGGATGCCCAATGACCAGGTGCTTTTTCTTCAAAATTAGGACTTTTATGTTTACATTTTTCCATTGCAAAAGAACATCTATTCTCAAAAGGACAACCTTTTGGTAAATCATGAAGTGATGGCACTATTCCTTTAATTTCTTCAAGGCGACTTGGTTTTGAATTATTTTTTGATATCTCTTCTAAATTTGGTATGGCTTTCATTAGACCTTGTGTATAAGGATGTTTAGGATTTTCAAACAAATCTAAAACACTTGCTTCTTCAACTTTTTTTCCTGCATACATTACAATAACATGATCAGCTGTTTCTGAAATTACTCCAAGATCATGTGTTATCATTACTACTGCTGTCCCTAATTTTTTTTGTAAATTATTTAACAACGCTAATATTTGCGCTTGAGTGGTAACATCTAATGCTGTAGTAGGTTCATCAGCTATAAGTACAGCTGGTTCGCATACAAGAGCCATAGCAATCATAACTCTTTGTCTCATGCCACCTGACATCTCATGTGGATATCCATTTAACCATCTTTCTGCGTCAGGTATCTGAACTAGATCAAGTATATTTTTTGCTTTTATAAATGTCTGTTGTTTTGATAGTTTAAAATGTCTATCTATTATTTCTGATATTTGTTTTCCAACAGTCATAAGAGGATTTAAAGAAGTCATTGGTTCCTGAAAAATCATTGATATCTTTCTACCTCTAATATCTCTTACATTTTTGTCAGACATTTTCATTATATCTTGTCCATCATAAAGAATAGAACCAGAGGTAATTTTACCAGGAGGGTCAGGAATTAATCTTAAAATTGCAAGAGAGCTTACTGATTTACCACATCCAGACTCACCAACAATTCCTAGGGTATGTCCTTTTTTTAATTGCCATGATAAGTCATTTACGGCTTTTACTGTCTTGCCTCTAATATTAAACTCTACTGCCAAATTTTTAACTTCAAGTGCTATATCTTTCATGACATTGCAACCTGATCTAATGGGTCAAGGGCATCATTAGGTCTACTTTTAATCATTTCCATTAATTCTTTTTGGATTTTTGAATAAGATGGATCATTATAAACATTATCCATTTCACCAGGATCTTCAGACAAAATGTACATTTCTCCAGTATCTGACAATTCTTCATAAACAAGTTTTGCTGTCTTTGTTCTAGCAACTCTTAAATTTAATTCTAAACCAGTTCTTGAACTCCTTAAATCCCATTCATTATAAGCAAAATCTCTTTTTTCTTTTTTGTTAATTAATCCAATTAAACTTTTTCCATTTAGATCCATTGGTTTAGAAATATTAGCGTAATCATAAAATGTAGCAGGAATGTCCATTGTTGAAACAGGATCATCAATAATTAAATTTTTAGGTATTTCGGGGCCTTTCATAATGCATCCTACTGTTAGTAAACTTTCATATATAATTGGACCTTTTAGCAAAAGCCCGTGGTCTCCAAGCCATTCGCCATGATCAGCTGTGTAAACAACTAGTGTGTTTTCTGCAATGCCAGCGTCATTTAATGCCGTCAAAATTCTTCCAACATTATGATCAATTAAAGAAATCATCCCATAATAATTAGAAATAATATGACGTAATTTTTTTTCATCTGGTGGAAAAATTCTGGACCATTTTGCGCGATGCGAAACAAGGCCTTTATCAGGCATATTAGGTTTTCCCTCAAAGCTTTGTTTATGCCACCAAGGTCTTCTTTCAAAGTCTCTTTCAGGGTTTTCTGGAAGATCAATTTCATCTGGATGATACATGTAACACCAAGGCTCTGGACAATTAAAAGGTGTGTGTGGATCTGGAAATGAGGTCCATAATACGAATGGATTATTTTTGTTTTTATTTATAAATTCTATTGTTTGATTACCTACCCAAGTTGAATTGTGAAATGCCACAGGTAACCCTGAGTTCCAGGTTTGAGGTATATCTAGATCAGGTGGTAATTTGGTTCTATATTGTTCATTTCTTTTGTCGCCCATACCTCCGGAATAGAGCCACCTTTCATAATGATGTGCGTTAGGAGGAGCAGGGATGGCTGCATCCAAACCTGCATAGTGTCCGCCGACCATAGTCTCAACATGATCGAAACCCATATAGGGACCAAACCAGTTAGGACCTAGTTTAGAAATACTAAACCTGCATTCAGGTGTACCTGTTGGTTTAAATGTTTTATTGCTTGAAAAGTGTAATTTACCAATAAACCCACTTTTATAACCATTGTTTGCAAATGTTCTCCCAAATCCTTTTTCACCAATTTCAGGATTTAAATCTATACCATTATCACTCACTCCGTGAGTCCTAGGCAATAAACCTGTTAACATTGAACTTCTTGCGGGCATACAAACAGTATTAGGTGTAATACAATTTTTAAACCTTGTTCCCTCAGAAGCTAACTCATCAAGATGAGGTGTCTTAACTTTTCTTTTTTCAAAACCATAACAATCACCTCTCTGTTGGTCAGAAGTGATAAATAAAATGTTGTAAGGTTTTTTCATATTCATTTCTCCTTATGTTGCCACCTTATCTTTGGGATCCAAGTGATCTCTAACACCGTCTCCTAATAGATTAAATGCAATCATAGTTAAAAATAAAAATATACCTGGAGAAATTGAAACCCAAGGTGCAAATGTTAAAAACTCGTTACCTTTTGCAATCATTGTTCCCCAACTTGGTGTTGGTTCTTGTATTCCCATTCCAAGAAAACTTAATGTAGACTCCATTAAAATGACATTTCCAATTAAAACGGTTGAAAGGACGATAATAGGTCCAATACAATTTGGTAGAACATGTGCAAAAATAATTTTTGTATTACTTACCCCTATTGCATGGCATGCAGAAATATAGTCCAATTCTTTAATCGACAAAACTACTCCTCTTGTCACCCTAGAAAATTGAATAATTCTTCTTATTGATAGTGCTAATACTAAATAAACAGGACTAGGTCCTAAAATAGACACCATAGCTAATGCTAAAATTACACCAGGAATAGACATAAAAACGTCAACAATTCTCATTATAATTTCATCAACAATTCCAGCAAAGTATCCTGACACTGCTCCAATAGTAACACCAGTTAACAAACCAAAAATTATAGTTGTCAAGGCTAAAGAAAGTGATGTTGTTGTTCCATGAAGAACTCTTGAAAAAATATCCCTGCCAGTTGTGTCTGTACCCATAAAATGTTCAAAGCTAGGAGGGGCTAGTGCATTTGAAGGATTTACAAGATCATATTGATAAGGAGCTAATATTGGTGCAAAAATAGCAATAAATATTAAAAATACTACTAAAGAGAAACTGAATATATTCAATTTTTTTTCAAAAAATATCTTTAAGTTTTCAATAAAGCTATTCAATGATTTTTTGAATAAATTTTCTTCATTATATTTTTTATCAATCTGTATCATTTTAAAATCTTATTCTCGGGTCAATTAATAAATAGATTATGTCTACTAGTAGATTGATTAAAGCAAATGAGACACCAATGACTAAAATTGCACATTGCATAACAATAATGTCTTTATCATGAATAGAAGTTATTAAAAGTTCTCCCATTCCTCTCATTGTAAAAATAACTTCTATAGCAACTGCACCGCCAACAAGATTTCCTGTTTGAAAACCAATGACTGTTATAACAGGGTTAATTGCATTACGTAATGCATGTACAAAAAATATCCTACCACGAAAAAGACCTTTTGATGTTGCAGTTCTAATCATATCATGAGAAAGAACTTCAAGCATACTTGATCTAGTCATTCTTGCTATAAGAGCAGCTGGATGTAAGGCTATAGAAGCAACAGGCAAGAACAGAGCCTTTGCACCAAATTCTTCTACTGACCCACCAATTGGAAACCAATCTAAATGATATGCAAAAATTAAAATAAGTATTAACGCAAACCAAAAAACGGGAGTGCTAACTCCGATAATTGAAATTAATCTAGCTAATAAATCTCCAAAAGTTCCTTGGTAAATTGCAGAAATCATTCCAATTGAAACACCGATGATTATTGCCACTATCATTGTTAATGCTAATAAATAAAGTGTGTTTGGTAATGCTTCTAATACAGCATCCATTACAACGTAATCATTTACATAAGATCTTCCAAAATCACCTTGTAATGCATTCCATACCCAATTTATATATTGAACTATAATTGGTTTATCCAATCCAAGCTCTTTTCTTACTCTCTCAACTTCCTCAAGGTCAACACCTGAATATCCCTCAAGGTCGATTCCTAGTGCCGCGTAAGCTGGATCTCCAGGAGTAGCATGTCCAAGTATAAATGCAAAAGTAGCTATGCCTAGTACCGTTGGGATAAAAGTAATAAGCCTGCGTAGAATAACTTTTAAAAACATCTATAGTCCAAAAGAAACCCCATCAATAAGATGGGGTAAATTTAATATTATTTATCAATCCAAACTTCTCTTAGGTCTTCCATTCCTTTCAGTTTCCCTGTTTTGAAATTTTTTACCCAAGAATTTCTGGCTGTTCTGTGATTTCTCCAATTTGCAAAAATAACTGGAACATCTTCAAAGATAATGTTTTGAAGTTTGATCAAATTTGGTTTTGCAACAGCTGGATCATTCGTTTTTACTATTTCATTTAAAAGCTTTTCTGCTTCAGGGTTTTGATATCCACCATCTTTGTTATAACCACTTGGATTATTAGATCCTCCACTATGATACATGTTCCAAGTATAATCTTGGATTGTTGGTCCACCAAGCATTTGCCATAAAGCCATTTCATATTTACCTGTATACATTTGCTTAAGAAGTGCGCCCATTTTTGACTTTACAATGGATAATTCAACTCCAACTGCCTTCAATTGTGCTTGTATTAAAACAGCCCTTTGAACATGAGCGCCACCATTTCCATGTAACATTGTTAATTTTAACTGGTTTCCACCAGGGCCATAACCTTCTTCTTGTAGAAGTTTTTTTGCTTTGGACACATTTTGTCGAATTGCTGATAAATCACTAGCTTTAGTAAAAGCTGGATGCCAAGGTGGAAAAATACTCTCAACTTGTTCGCCAGCTCCCCTATAGACGTTATCAATCAATTCTTTTCCATTAATAGCATATTGTAAAGCTTGTCTTATTTTTTTCTTTTTAAGAACAGGATGCTTGGTATTCATAGGAATTAAAGTGAATGTAGATGCTTTACCTTCTTGGAGGATTAAGTTACTTCCCTTGAATTGTGGAAATTGAGATTCTGGAAAGGTATTAATGGTATCTAATTCACCTTTTTTAAGTTTTAAAATTCTTACACTTCCGGATGCAATCATTTGTGCTCTAAAACCATCAAGGCATGGTAATCCTTTGCGATAATAATTTGGATTTCTATCTAAATGTAAATGATCTTTTGCCTTGAAGCTTTTCATAACAAATGGACCGGTTCCAACTGCAACCTTTGTTCCGTAATCTCTGCCTGCTTTTTCAACTGCTGACGGTGAAGCAACTCTCAGAGAAGCCGCTACATCCCATAAGAAAGTAGGCCATTCACCTTTTGGAGTGAATTTTATTGTATGGGAATCAACTATTTCATAATTTTTTAAAAAGTTTTTCCACATACCTGAATAAGGGGAAGAAATTTTTCCAGATTTTAATCTATCTACATTAAATGCAACTGCTTTTGCGTTAAATTCCGTTCCATCATGAAATTTTACCCCTTTTCTTAATTTAAAAGTATAAGACCCATCAGAGGCTTTTTTAGGAACTTCTGTTGCCAAACCAGGCTTTACACCTAAATCATAAGTCATATCTAATAAACTATCGTAAATTAAGAAAGAATAATAAACAGGGTTTGCTCTTACTCCAGCATCCATTGATGGATATGCTAAATCTACAGTTTTAAATATTCCACCTGTTTTGGGACATTTAAATTCTGCATAAGCACTGTTATTGCCAATCAACATTATGACAAATCCATACAATAAAACCTTAAGGATATAATGATTTAGATTTTTTAATTTTTGAAACATTTTTACCTCCCTTTAAAATCTTCCTTTACGTCGTATTCCAGCCGAGCTGGTATTCATTACAGCATCAATATGTGAATGCATTAATTTTAATTTTAACTTATCATCTATTCCTTTATCCCAAAGATCGTTGAATTCGCCCGGATCATTTTCTAAGTCATAAATTTCACCAAAACCAAGTCCATGATAAATTATTGTCTTGTATCTGCCATCAAAAGTCATTGTAGCGTGTGTGTCTTTTACAATTCTTGGAGATCCTAAGGAGTCATTAAACTCAGCCACAACAACAGGTTTATGAAAGTCAACTTCATTACCTGAGCACATTTTTTTAAAAAGAGACTGACCTTGCATATAGTAAGGTATATCTATACCTGCAGCGTCTAAGATAGTTGGAGCTAAATCAACTAATTCAACTAATGCAGAACTAACAATGTCTGACTTGATCTTTCCAGGCCATGAGAATATTAATGGCACATGAACCAAACCTTCAAAAAAACGACTTCCTTTATATATTAGTCCGTGGTCTCCCAACATTTCGCCATGATCACTATGAAAAATAATTAGAGTATTTTCAAGTTGGCCTATTTCTTCTAAATGATTAACAAGTATACCAAAATGTTTATCTAAAAGCTCAATC
>Ga0255759_10003755_pt1 | contig 13227 bp, 13 predicted proteins | sample 101ome_20_FD_179959 | JGI IMG/M metagenome (GOLD analysis project Ga0255759, IMG submission 179959) | Coastal salt marsh microbial communities from the Groves Creek Marsh, Skidaway Island, Georgia - 101404AT metaG (version 2) | ecosystem: Environmental > Aquatic > Marine > Intertidal zone >...
TGAAAAGAGTTATTGATTGGGAAGAAAATCTCATAAATACGGGTGTTGAAATAATTAAATTCTATTTTTCTCTTTCAAAAGATCAGCAAGAAAGAAGAATGAATGCACGAAAAAATTCACAACTAAAGTATTGGAAGCTTTCTAAAAATGATGAAAAAATCGTTACAAAATGGGATGCATTTACTCTTTATAAAGAACAGATGTTTAATAAGACTGGTACTGAGATATCACCTTGGGTATCTATAAACTCTAATAATAAGATGATTGGAAGATTAACATCATTAAGATATTTACTAATTAAAACTGACTATGAAAATAAAAAAATACTTAAGCCGGCAAAATACTCAGAGACTTTATCAAATTATTCAGCAACCATAGAAGGTGTAAAATTTGATAATTTATCTTATGAGCAATTTATGATAATTACTAAATACAGCGATGATACATAATGAAAATTGCTTCAATAGATATAGGCACTAACGCTATAAAATCTAAAATCTTTAGAACTACACCAGCATCTATCGAGTTTATCGAAGGCATTAGGTCGCCAATTAGATTAGGTGCGGATGTTTTTAAAACAGGCGTGCTCAGTAAGAGAAAATTAAATGAGCTGATTAAAACTCTAAAAGACTATCAACTTAATTTTATTAAAAATGATATAAAAATGTATGAAATAGTTGCTACAAGCGCCTTTAGAGATACTCAAAACTCTGAGGAAGCTAGAAGATATGTAGAAAATGAAATCGAACATCCCATAAGAATAATATCTGGATTAGAGGAAGCTAAATTAATAAGGTTCCATCCTAAGGCACAATCAAAAAATATAAATGCTTTTGTTGATGTTGGTGGAGGCAGTACTGAAATCTATATTTATAGAGATGACCAACACATTATTCAATCATTTCAACTTGGCGCTGTGAGAGGAATGTTAGGACAAAATAATTCATCTGAATGGAAAAGACTTAAGACTTGGTTAAATAAACAATCAGATGTTGACACGCTTATAGGTTTGGGCGGTAGCATAAGATCATTTTTAAAAATCTTTGATAAAAATAAAATGCAAACTTATCATTTTCTTAGTAATGCACAATTGCTAGCAAAGCTAAGTAATAAAGAAAAAATTAAAAAATACTCTTTAGCATCGGATAGAGCTGATGTTATTGACCATGCCTTAAAAATTTATTCCGAAATATCAAACCTATTAAAGATTAAAAACATCAAATCAACAAAATGGGGAGTGTCTGATTCAATCGCAGTAAAAACTTTTCATGAATTGTATTCAAAAAAAATAACGATCTCTAGGAGTTAATTAAACTTTAATTCAGTTTTTACTTTCGAATTAAAGTTTTGATACTTAATACTGCTTACTTGATCAGAATGGTTATTAATAATTTTTTCAGTAATAGAAACTGCATCGTTGATATTCGATGATGAAAAATTTATTAGAATTGAAGAGTCAGTCATATTATATTCAATATCAGTAATAGAATTTTCAAGATTATTGTTGATAATAATACTGTTAATTGAATCTCTATTTAAATTCTTTTTATTTATCGATTTTTGAAAATTATCAACTTTATTAAAAACATATTCGTAATCAGATTTTGCTTTTATTAAATTCAATGTAGATCTTGAGTAGTTTTCATGCATATTTTTAACAAAGAAAAAAAGAAGCAGTAAAATTAAAAGGAACAAAGATAAAAGGAGTAATTTTTTTTCTCTTTCTTGAAGGTTTTGAAAAAAATTAGACATTTTGATATCTCAAAGTTAGGACCCCATTAACACTTCCATCTTTAATCTCTATGCTGTTTTCTAAAATTGAAATATTTAATTTTTCAACGCTTGTTTTTAAAATATTAAATTGAAATGAAGGCATTGAGTTAATTTTTACTTTTGCAGATGAATTTGTAACATCAATTGATATATCGGAAATATATTTTTCGCCGTATTTAAAAAATAAATCAAGATTTGGCAATTCAATATTAGCTTGATTCTTTTCAGGTATATTTTTTAAAATTTGATCTATTTGGTTTCTTGGAGCTACAACCCTATTTATATCAGTGCTGATGGAGTTAAAAATATCAAAGGTAGCCTGATTATATAACTTAGTATCTTTAATATTAGTTTGTATAAGGTAGTATGGACTACCAATTAAAAATAATATTGCTAAAGCCGAACCTAGTATTTGTGTTCTTGAGAAATTCATTTTTTTAATTAAAAAGCTAAGTGACATATTAATTTTAAAAAAGTTCGGTACTGAGCTAACTAAATCTTTACTTACATCATTGAAATTAAACTCATGGTTATCATTAACAGATTTAAACCTATTGTTTAGTTCTTTATTAGAACTAAATATTTTAGGTTCGTAATTAGGGTTATTATTTATAACTAAATCTAAATATTGATTAAGACTTTCTTTATTAACGGAAAAACCATGATTATTTTTATATAAGAAGATGAATTTATCATCTATTTCGGTAATTACATCTGAGTTTTCATATAAATTAATAAGATACTCTGGAGTTACAAAAACTTTATAGCTTAAACTGCTTAAGTGCTGATTTAGATTATCCAAAAAGACTTTATTTACAACAAAGGCCGCATCATTGTTTAAAAAATATTCATTTTCAGAAACTGAATCAATAAAGTTTATTTCTACATCTGATATAAAATTAGCAATATTAATCTGATCCGATAAAGATTCATTTTTAACGAATGGGTATGAAGTAACCTCAGTTGCTGGAATTAGAACAAGAAGTAGCTCAGCATCATTAATTTTTTCAAGATCACTTATAGAATTAAGAATCTTTTTAGAGCTATTTTTGTCAGTTACATTATATAAATTAATTCTATCTAAATTGGTATCAAGAATATGTGCTATGTAAAAATTCATTTAAATACCATTATAAATTCTTGAGACAATATAGCTATTGTTATTAGCACCATAATATATTGAGCTTATAGACTCTGAATAAAAGTTTTCATAAGTAAATGTTGTCAGTAACGAAAAATTAGAAGAAGAAAAATTTATATGTATATTTCCACTATCAAAATTATAAGATGGAAAAGTTCTTTTTAAATCCGTCATATCGCTAAAGCCTTCTTCAGGAATATTATCTAAAATATATTGAGCATCTGTGTATGACATATTTTTAAATATAGAGGCGAGTAGCAGATCATCACTCATCTTTAATGTATTGATATTAATTTCCAGTGAATTATCAGGCAAAGCGCAAAAGTTATTATTAAAAAAATCCCAACCTATAGTTTTGATTGCGGGTAGGCTTTTTAACTCAGCAACAGAATAAAATAACCTGCTAGCTGTATATTCTTTTGGGTTATTTAGAGGACCTGAATAATAATAATCTTCAAGACCATATGCCCTTGGGTTTGAGTCTTTATCAATCCAATCAATTATTTGATCTATCGCTTCATCTACTATATTAAGATCAATCTCATTAATAGTCATTAACCTCTTAAAAACTTCAATATTTTTTTCGTTTGGCTTGAAGTCATTTTGTACTTTTTTAACAATAGAATTGATGTTAAAGCAATTAGATGCATCAGATATTTTCCCTGTTACAACTCCTTGATTTAATTCAAATATAAAGTCGTTTGTAAATAATGCATTATTGACTGAATGAACTTTAGTATTAAATCTTAATTCATTATCTATTTTTCTTAAGGCTAGAGATTCGATGTTTCTAAATATATTTAAAGATACATTTTGAAATTCTTGATATTGAGCTCTTTTGAATGAGATAAAATAATTATTACCAATTAAGACTGCTACCGATGAAAGTAATAAAACTATCATCAGTACCGATATTAAAACAACCCCTTTATTTCTATAATACATGGGATATATTTGGATCAACAATCCAAGAATATTCTTTACTTTTCTTTGTGAATTCAATTTTGACTAAGATTGGGATTTTGTTCAATGTAACTGAGCTAACTGGCCATGATTCATGCCATGAATTTTCATGAAAAAATGAAAAACTCAAATTATCGACATCCTTTATTAACTCAATTTTTATGAAGTCATCCTGACCATATGGATTAGATGAAAAATACTGTTTTCTAATAAAGTTATTGCCATCTAGTTCGTATTGGATTCTTTTAATTGGAGATACCTCATTAGATAAAGACTTGATATTTGAATTAAACATAAGGCTCTGTGAATTAATCTGACTTATCAAAGTACCAGAAAGGTTGTTACCATAAAAATCTTTTGAATTAATGTTTACTATCTGTCTTAGATCTCTTCTAAAAATGGTTGAGGCTAAATTAAGCTCTTTGATTGAGTCGAGTTGAAGAGAGGTCTCCTGCTCTGTATCTAGTGATGATTTAAGAATATTGGATGAAACTATTGCTATCATTGATAAAATAACAAGCGATATCAAAACTTCGATAATTGTAAAACCTTTATTATTCATTAACTAAGAACCCTTCAGATCTATATGAATATTGATTGGCACCCTTTTCTTTAATCAAAATTTCATATTTTATAAGCTCTTCGGAATTTCCTGATTCAAAAGTTTCTTGCCATTGCCATTCTTTACCACCCATTTTCATATAACCCGAGCGAGTATTGCCATACGAGGGTTTTTCAATTGTATGTAGCAAAGCAACTCGATTATTTGCTACCTCTTTAGAATGATAATGATCGTCTAAATTAAATATAGAGAGGCTTGTAGATAGAATTAAATTATATAGAACAAGTATTGAAGTACTTAAGATAACTAAAGCTACAACTATCTCAATTAAGCTAAAACCTCGTTTAATAGTTAATAATTTGTGATGTGATATTTCCATTGGAATTAATTTCAATTTTTTGAATAAACTCGTCAAAGTATATGTTTACAAAACCTCCAGAACTTTCACCTGAAGGATAAAATATAAGTAATGGTATGTTTTCATCGTACAATTCAAAATCAATTTCTGATCCATCTGATGATCTAAAAGTTTTTTTATAATTCGTAAGGTTTTGCCAATTTCTTAAAAATGGATTTTCAATCTTTGTAAGAATTTGATTTTTGTTATCTAGAAAATAAGAGAACTGATTCTCATTATTGGCATGCCAGCCTACCATATTACCTGTGATAATACTTTCCTCAGACAAATAATTAAAAGATTTACTAAATGTGGATTGATTTTTTGAAATAGAAACTACTGAGCTAAAATTTAAAAATATTAAGGAGGAAGTAACGCCTATAACAACAAGAACAACAAGAATTTCAATTAAAGTGAAGCCACTTTTAAAGTTATTGCATCCAGTTACCGATGTCTGTGTCCTCACCAGTTCCGCCCTCCATGCCATCAGCTCCTAAAGTATATAAATCAAATTTCTTAGATTTACGAGGTGGGAATTCATAAAGATACTCACGACCCCATGGATCTAAGGGAATTGAGGAAATATAACCCTCTTCTGGAAATAAATAAGGATTTTTAAGACCGCTATTTGGAATAATAAGAGCCTCTAATCCCTGAGAAGTTGTCGGATATTGAAGCTCATTAAATTTGAACATTTCTAATGCCTTTTCAGTTTGGGCCATATCTGCTTTAATTTTTTCTAGATTAGCTCTTTGAAAGACAGGAGCAACATTAACTACGACTATAGTTCCTAAAATACCAAGTATTACTAGAACAGCCATTAACTCTATTAGCGTAAACCCTTTTTTGTATCTTTTCATAATCTATCCTAATGAAAGTGTATTCATCTGCATTATTGGGATTAGTATAGCTAGAACAATCAACATTATAAAACCTCCCATAAAAATTATAACCAATGGTTCGAGAAGCGATAAAAATATAGACCTCTTTGAATCTATTTCATTTCTTAAGAAATCAGATGATTTATGGAACATTTTTACCAAATTTCCGGACTTATAACCACTGGAAATTAACTGTATAAATATACTTGGAAATATTCCAGACCTATTAAGTGAAAAAATAAAATCTTTCCCCTCCACCACATCTTTTTTTGCATTCATTACAATATGGTGTAAATATTTATTATTAAAAACCTTTGAGGACTCTTCTATTGCAATGTCTAAATTAGTTCCAGATTCCATAATAAGAGCCATAGTGCTTGAGAATCTTTCAATTTCAGATATTAAAATAAAGTTTCCTATAAGTGGTAATGTCAAAAATTTTTTGTGAGAAAGAATAAGATTATTAATATCTGAAGTGTATTGTCTGTAAGCAAAAACAGTTACGGAAACCAGCAATATCATAGATATAATTATTATAAAAATATTGTTTGAGAGTCCTATTAACAACTCTGTGATTAAAGGCAATTCTGCCCCTGCTTTTACAAACTGACTTATTACTTGGGGTAAGACAAAGGTTAATAAAGCAAATATTACAATAATAGAAAAACCTATCAAAATAATTGGATAGGTCAGCGCAGAAATCACTTTTTGTCTTATCGATGCACTTTCTTCTAAATAATCTGCTAATTTATCAAATATAACGTCTAAATTCCCAGAAGAATCTCCAGCAGTAACCAAAGATGAATATGTATTATTGAATACATCAGGATATTTTTTCATAGACTGACCCAACCTTTTTCCTTGGACAACATCCTCTCGTAAATTTAAAATAATATTTATCAAGTCTTTATTATTTAACTGATCTGCGGTTATTTTTAAAGCATCAACAATTGATGTGTTTGCCTCTAGAAGAGTGGCTAACTGTCTAGTCATTAGAACTATATCCTTGTTTTTTATCTTAGTTCTAAATGACGATTTATTTTTTAAAAGAGAAACGTTTATTGGAGTCAGTTGTAAATCTTTAATAAATTTTCTTGCTTCTCTTTCAGATGCTGCACTCAGGATACCCTTTTTCTTTGACCCATTATTGTTTATAGCTGTGTAACTATATGTTGGCATCTTCTTTTAAATTTCCAACTCTTATAAGCTCATCAGCTGAAGTAATTCCATTTATTAAAAGGTCGTTTGATGCCTGATCTATTGACTGATTATCTTTAAATACATAATTAGCTATTTGGTTTTCAGATGAGTTGTTATGTATCATCTCCTTCAATTCTTTATCAACCTGAATACATTCAGCAATTGCAATCCTTCCTTGATATCCGGTATTTGAGCAATGTTCACATCCTCTTGAATTAGATATTTTTTGATTATGTTTTAGATCAAATAACTTTGATACTTCTTTAGTAGGCTCTTCTTCAAAAGAGCAATTTAAACACAATCTTCTAACAAGCCTTTGAGATATTATTGTTCTTAAGCTTGATGCCAAGAGAAAAGATTCAATACCCATATCTCTAAGTCTAGTAATTGCAGCAATAGCACTATTGGTATGTACTGTAGAGAGGACAAGATGCCCTGTTAAACTTGCTTGTATACCAATTTGTGCAGTCTCAATATCTCTCATTTCACCAACCATGACTACATCGGGGTCTTGTCTAAGAATTGCTCTTAGACCCTGAGCAAATGTATATCCTGTTTTTGAATTAACTTGAGTTTGCCCTATACCTTCGAGAGTATATTCTACTGGATCTTCAACTGTAAGAATGTTTTGTGAAGAGTCACTTAAATACCTTAAACCTGCATACAGAGTTGTAGTTTTTCCTGAGCCAGTTGGGCCTGTAAATAATATTATTCCTTCTGGGTTTTTTAATGAAGATTTATAATTAGATAAAATTTGTTTTGGTAAGCCTAAGTCATCAATATTTATTTGAGCAGTTTGCTTATCTAATAATCTTAAAACAACTCTCTCGCCATACGATGAAGGCAATGTAGAAACCCTAACATCAACACTCTTATCACCAAGAGAAAGTGAAACTCTTCCATCTTGGGGCAATCTTCTTTCAGAAATATCTAATCCTGAAATAATTTTAATTCTGGAGATTAGCACAGAAGATATTTTACTGTCTTGAGATAAAACCTCTCTAAGAATGCCGTCAATCCTGAACCTGATTATAATTTTGTTCTCATATGGTTCAAAGTGAATATCAGAAGCTCTATTTTTAATAGCTTGACTTATAACACCATTAATCAATTTAATTATTGGGGTATCATTACTTCCACTTAAAAGATCCTCTGTTTCAGAAATTGAACCTGCAAATGATTGAAGATCAAACTCATCAGACAACTCTTCAGATATATCATTGCTTGTATTATCAGCAGTAAAAGTATTTGTTAAAAGCTCATTAAATTTATCAGAATTACATTGATTAAATTTAAAATCAGCTTTTAAAAACTTGTAGAGTTCATGATATAAAGTTGGTGTAATTTTATTTGGAGAAATTACTTCATACCCACTAGCTTTATGCGATGCAATAATTTGATTTTCTTTTACAAAATCATAGGGAAGAATATTAAATTTTTCTTTATCTATAATTGAACTTGGCATCGCTTATTAATCTTTTGGATTAGTTAAGTCAATTAATTGTTGAGATTCGCCAGTTAAGATTTGTCTAGCTTTAATATAGTTATATTTATCACTAGAAGCTGATGTTGCTGACTGAGAGTCAGTTATTATTGTTGGTCTTAAAAAAACCATTAGATTTTTTTTAACGGTAGTTTTAGATGAAGATTGAAACAACCGACCTAAAATTGGAACTGAGCCAAGAAATGGTACCTTTGAAACACTATCTTGAGTATCTTCATCAACAAGCCCTCCAAGGACAATAATTTGATTATTATCAACAAGCGCTGTAGTTTCAATGGCTCTTTTATTAGTAATAATATCTATGCCGCTCATAGGAACACCTGCAACACCTGATACTTCAATTTTAATTTGCATAACAACAGAACTTCCCTCATTAATTTGAGGTGTTACTTCCAACTTAATACCAACCTCCTGCCTTGATGTGGTTCTAAAAGGATTTGAATTATTGGTTCCTAAACTTTCACCTGTTGTTATTGGGATTTCTTGACCGATGATAGATGTGGCCAGTTCATTATCCATTGCCATAAGTGATGGAGTTGCTAGTATGTTTGAATTTGAATCTTGAGTTATTGCATTAATAATACCTACAAAGTTATCTTTGCCAGGAGTTAAATCACCAAACCCAGCTATTAAACCTTGCGTATTCAATAATGAAGCTGATGCTGTTGATGATAAATTTACATCAGTTTCATCTGCTGCTGAACCAACTATAGATAATAAATCTGGTCCTGATCCACCAAAACGAGTTACACCAATTGGAACACTATCTTTATCTGTTCCATTAAAAATAGTTTCAACACCAAGTGAATTTGCAGCAGTTTCTGATAGTTCAACAATTATAGCTTCTACTAAAACCTGAGCTCTTCTAATATCAAGTTGAGAAATAATATTTCTTATAGTTGCTAAATTCGATTCGGCAGATGAAATGATAAGTGAATTAGTTTTCTCATGGTGAGTTATAACTGTTTTTATACCATCATCATCTGACATAAAACTTCCTGAAACAGAATTAAGAATCGCAGCAATATCTGAAGATTTTGCATATTTTAAATATACAACATCAATAGAATCATCAGACTTAACATCCCTATCTAAAGATTTTAATGTTTGATTGATATTTGCAGTTACGTATTCATTTGCTGAAATAATGATTGAATTTGAAGGTGTGAACGGAATCGCAACAAACTTACTTAAAGTTGGATTATTTTGAGATTTCAATTTTTCAAGTATTCTTGCAGCTTCAATAGATGATAAATTTGTTAATTTAATTATCGATATTATTGCTGAATTATTTTTATCTAAATCTCTTATCAGTTTTGCAATTCTCTCTACATTACTTACTCTATCAACAATTAAAATAGAATTTATTGAGGAAATGCTTGAAAGATGTGCCTGTCTACCTGTTATTGGTTTTATCATTGGCAATACTTCTTCAATTGATCTATTTTCAAGAGGAATAACTGAGGTTTGATAATCACCTGATGAAGAAATTGACGAAACATTGTTATCTCTTGTGGCCTCATTATCAGGGACAATTCTTACAAAACCTCCTTCTGAAATTGCGCTAAATCCATTAACTTGTATAGTTCTAAGATACACATCCCAAACTTGATTTCTATTTAGATTAGCATTTGAATAAATTGAAATTCTGCCCTTAACTCTTGGATCTAAGATAATAGTTTTTTTTGAGAATTGTGCTATATCCTGGGTAACTTTTTTAATATCAACATCTTCATAATTTAGGATATAGGTTTCTTGCGACTCAGCATTATTAACGCTACTAAGAAATAAAAAAAATATTAAAAATAGTTGTTTTGCTAATTTCATTTATTTGATGTCCTCTATCTCAATTCTAACTATTTTTTGACCATTACGAAATACTGCAGTATTGGGTAACACTTCAACAAGTTCATAATTATTATCCATGGTCTCGCCTATTCTTACTAAATATTCTTTATTAGCTTTTTTTAATATCACCGATGAATCAATGTCTCCGGCTCGAATACCTATTAATTTATATTCAAATTTAATCTCATTATTACTAGTAGTAACAATATTTTTATCAGGTTGATTTATGAATTCAGAGATATTAATTTCATCTAGATTCATGATATTGATATCTTTTATAACTGGCTTGTTGATAAAAGAATTAGTAATTAATAATAAAAAATATATAGCTGCGATTAAAAGCAGCGTGAAGAAAAGTCTTTTTATAATTATGTAGTTATTCATATTGTAAGTTTTTAATTGTAGCTGATAAACCACAATTTTAATGAAAAACTAATTGATAATTAAAAAGGAAGAATTGGCTGCAGAAATATATGAAAAGGCTATTTATTAATTTATTTTAAGCCAGATATTTCCATAACTTCAGTAAGTCTTCCGGCCTTCATGAAAGAATGAAATTTATCCCAAATACTTTTAATCATATTTACTCCAATATTTCAATAATGAAACATTTATGTGACATTTGTGTGACATATTAGCTTAAAAAGAAATCTAAGTAAAGCTGAGATACTTTATTTTCTATATATTGGAAGAGTAAACCAGAAAATTGAGCCGCCTTCAGGTCTATTTGAAACACCTACCTCACCATTGAGACTATTTATAAGGTTTTTAACAATTGCTAAACCCAATCCGCTACCTTTATTTTCAGAAGCTCTTGCTGAAGCAGTCCTGTAAAATCTATCAAAAATATATTCTTGATCAATTTCTGAAATACCAGTTCCTTCGTCGGCAACATTTATTTTTATATGATTATTATCTGTAATAGTCGATATCTCAATTACTGAGCCCTTTGGTGAGTATTTAAATGCATTATCTATTAAGTTATTCATTACTCTTTCAAGAGCTTGAACATCAGCCATGATATTTTTTTTATGTCTAGGCCGATATTCAATATAAATATCTTTTTTCTTAATGACGCTCTTCATTGAATCGATAAAAGATTTAATAAAATTATCTAAATTAACTTCAACAATATTTAACTTTAAATCACCATAATCAATTCTGGATAAATCAATTAAATCAGAAACCATAGATGTCAGTCTCTCTGCATTATGTAATATAGCCTTAGAAAAAATCTTTGCTTCTCTTTTATCTTCTAATGCCCCATCTAGCAAAGTTTCTGAGTTTGCCCTAATAACACTTACAGGTGTTCTAAGTTCATGAGATAAATTTGAAATAAAATCTCTTCTCATGGAGTTTAATTGTCTTAATTGAGTTATATCATGAAGAACCAAAATAAATTGACCTGTTGTTTTGGATTGGTTCATTGAGCCAAGGACCCATTTTGTAGTTCTTCTGTTTATTTCAATTTCAAATTCAATATCCGCTCTTTTTTTATTTTTAACTCTTTTAAATAAATAATTAAGAGCTGGTATATCAAATTCCTTTATATTCTTGTCAAAAAGATTTTCCGTATTCAAAATTACTGAGGCTTGTTCATTAGTAAATACCACCTTGCCCTTCTTATTTGTAACAATAATGCCCTCACCTAAATCATCAAGAACCAAACCAAACTGATCTCTTTGTTTAGCAATAATCTTTATTTGATTTTTTAAATCCTCTGATAATTGACTAATGGATCTCGCAACTGTTCCAAACTCATCATCTCTTTGTATTGGCAAGGCATCTATGTCATCTGATATTGTTTTACCTTTTGATATATTAGAAGCTACATTTGCTAATTCTTGAATATTTGAATATAAATAGTTTGCAGAAACACCGCTAGCAATTACAGATACAATAAAAACAACAATAAATAATAGTAGTACAGATAAGCCTAAAGTATCAGTAATATTATCAATATAAGTAATTGGGACAGATATTCTAATAATATTGGGATTTGCATCTTCATTATCTTGAATCGCAAAATATAAAAGATCCTGGTTTAAAGTACTGCTATATCTTGATGACCAACCTGTTCCATTCTTTAATGCATCTACTACTTCAGACCTGTTTCCATGATTGTCAATAATACTAATTTCATCAGAATCTAATTCTGAATCTCCAATAACTTGACCATCATTTTTTATAAAAGTAACTCTAGAATTTGATGCACTTCCTAGTTCATTTGCAAAAAGATCAGCTGCGCTAATGTCATCAAATCTATTTAAACTTCCTACCGATATGACAAATAGATTTGCCTTTTTTTCAAGCTCATTTAAAGTTTCTTGTTTAAAAGTATTGTTAAGATCTCTTTCAGCAACTACATAAGTTACCGCAATACTTATGGACAGCAATACAAATACAATAAAAAAAATTCGGGATCTTATTCCCATCTAATTACTCAGGAGTTCTTGTAAATTTATAGCCGACACCACGAATCGTTTGGACGTATTTACCCATATCACCAAGTTTTTCTCTTAACCTTTTAATATGAGTATCAACTGTTCTTGTAGTTACATCAGAGCTATAACCCCAAACATCTGAAAGCAATTGATCTCTTGATTGAACTCTACCTCTTCTATCAACCAATTGACGAAGTAACTTAAATTCTAAGGCAGTTAAGCTAACCTGTTCATCATTGACAAACACTTCATGAGAATCAACATCTATTTTTAATTCTCCAAATTGCCTTTGAACCTCCATATTATCGGACTTTCTTTCACCGCGCTTTAAAACAGCTTTTACTCGAAGAATAAGTTCTCTAACGCTGAATGGTTTTGTGACGTAATCATCTGCTCCCAACTCAAAACCAACAACTTTATCAACTTCATCATCTTTTGCTGTAAGGATTATCACGGGCATAGAAGATAGGGATTTATCTTGTTTAAGCTCTCGACATAAATCTAAGCCAGAACC
>Ga0255759_10003756_pt1 | contig 13226 bp, 13 predicted proteins | sample 101ome_20_FD_179959 | JGI IMG/M metagenome (GOLD analysis project Ga0255759, IMG submission 179959) | Coastal salt marsh microbial communities from the Groves Creek Marsh, Skidaway Island, Georgia - 101404AT metaG (version 2) | ecosystem: Environmental > Aquatic > Marine > Intertidal zone >...
GCAGTATTTGGACTACCAACAACAACAGTATGTAATGGGTTAAATTTTTTTTTTTCTAATGAAGCTAATTTTTGCCCTAAATTTTTACGAATATTATAAATAGATTTATTATTATATGTAGAATTTTCCTTCATAAAATAGATATATTCAAAAACACATTTTGTTTTTATGAAATTATTTTTTTGATAAATAGTTTCATATTTTTTTTCAGTAATTTTTATTATTTCACCAGGATTTACCTCACGAATTTTATTAAAATTAGTTATATAATCTTCCGAACTAACACAATATTGATTATTAATAGTACCAAGAAAAAGAGGTTTATATCCATATCTATCTCGTAATACATATAATGAATTTTGAAATAAAATGATAATATTGTAAGAACAATGAATAGTATTTATAAAATCAATTAATAATGATTCAAATGTGGTTGAGGTGGCATTATTAAAAAATGTAATAATATTTTGGGTATCAGATAAATTAGTATCATATGAAATATATTTATGTATATTAGCTATATTTCCATTATGGATTAAATCAAATTCAATAAAATTATTTTTAAAATGTAATGGTTGTATTTCATCTAAAAAAGCTTGTGGAGATTTATTTTTAGTAGTAGAATAACGATTATGTGTTATACCAAGTTTTATATTATTATAGTTTTTACTACTATATTTTTGAATTTTCTCTATGGATTTTATTCTTTCTATTTTATTATCATGTGTAATAAAAGTAATACCATATGAATCTTTACCTCTATGTTCTAATTGTTCTAATATAGAAATAAATAAATTTATATGAAGATTTTCATTAGAAATCATACCGAATATACCACACATAATAAATATATAAAATTATATATATTTTACTTTTTAAACGTAATATTTATGTAATATATATAAAAATTTATTAATAAAATAATTTAATTAAAATGAAAATAGGAATATTAGGAGGAGGTCAATTAGCATATATGATGGGTGAAAATATTGATAAAAATATTTTTAACAGTATAGAAAAAATTTATATATTTTCTGATAAATTTGATATACCGTGTAATCTTTTAAAAGATATGGATAAAGTAGATATAATATATGGTGAATATAATTTGGAAAATATAATAAAATTTAGTGAAAAATGTGATATAATAACATATGAATTTGAGAATATAGATATAAATATATTGAAAAAAGTAAAAAAACCAATATATCCAGATATAAAATATTTGGAGATAGTCCAAGATAAATTTATTCAAAAAGAATTTTTAACAAAAAATAATTTAAGTGTTGGTCCATATAGTGTTATAAATACCGAAGCTGATATATATAATTTTATAGAAAAATATAATTATCCAATAATATTAAAAGCGCGCCGTGGTTCATTTGATGGTCGTGGAAATATAGTAATAAAAAATAGCGCAGAATTAGAGATTTTTATAAAAACTAATAAAGATATAATTGAAAATTATTATGTGGAAGATTATATAAATTTTGAGAATGAATTATCTATAGGAGGATGTAGGAATAATGGAATAATAAATTGTTATGAACCAGTAAAAAATATACATAAAAATAATATATTAATAAAAACAGAATATAAGAATGATAATATAAAAAAAGATATAAAAATAAAAATAAAAAAAGTATATGAAAATTTATTAAATTTATTTGATACAAAAGGTGTAATATGCTGTGAATTTTTTGAATATAATAATGAAATATATATAAATGAAATAGCATTACGGGTACATAATACATATCATATTAGTATAGATTGTTGTAATATATCACAGTTTGAATTACATTTACGTAGTATATTAGATTTAGAAATACCAAAGTTAAATTTTATTAAAAATGGATATATGTATAATATGATAAGTAATTTGCAAACAGAAGAAGATATATTAAAAATTTATGAAAAAATAAAAAAAAAATATGAAATAAAAGTTAAAAAATATAATAAGAAACCGTTGGGTGTGAGAAAAATAGGGCATGTTAATTTTTCAGAAATATAGTTTTTTATTGTTCTATAAAATCCTGCATATCACACGATCTTAAATTACAATAACTTTCATATAATTCTTTTTTCTTTTCATACATAAAAAAGTTATTTAATTTTTTTAACCATTCATATTGCGTATCATTCCAATATTCCGGATTATGAAATACTAAATGTGGAAGAACATGTATTTTTTCATTATTGGCTCCTGGTTTATATACTTGAGGATCTTGACCTAATATATAATGACCTTGTATGTATCCCCACGTCCCAGACCATGGAATAGAGCGTGAAATATCTATATCATATTTACATAAAAAATCTTTGAATTTATTGTGATGACTCTTTATTTTATTTAAAAGTTCAATACATTTATCCCTATCCAAGCGTATGTTCTGTCTGTTATAAATCTCCACATACTCATCAGCCTTTTTTTCACTAGATTTATCATATAACCAATAACCTGATGGACCATTACTTTTTTGATTACTTAGAAAAGCAAATTTGACTTTAGATTTTTTCATTACTTCGCTAGAAGTTTTGTCCCATTCTTGAGGCTTACGTACACCCGATGGTTCCCATAGTATTTTTTCTGTAGATTGTTTGTATCCTTTATTCATATCAGCAAATTGATGATTATCACCAACTGTCCAAATCCATGAATAATAAGTAAGATTAAATAAATGAAATCCAGCATCTAATATTTCTTGATGTAATTTTTCCGCTTCTAAATTTAGTTGACTAAGTTCATAAAATAAGTTCATAGTTGTTTTATAATCTTCAAAATCGGAAAACATAATACTTGATATATGAACATCTGGAGGAGGAGGTTTTCTTCTAATAGGATTATTACTTCCATTTTTTTTATATGTAGTACTATTTTTACTATGTATTGAACCACCATATTTTATAGTTTTATATTTTTGTTTATATTTTATATATTTTTTTTTATAGTCCATTTTATATTTACATATAATAAAAAAAAATATGAAATAAAAATAAAAAAATATAATAAGAAACCATTAGGTGTAAGGAAAATAGGACATGTTAATTTTTCAGAAATATAGATTTATATAAAAGTAAATTGATTTTACTAATCATAATTTTTATTATCTGTAAAACAGAAAATGAATAGCAATCGTGGGTGGAGAATTTATAATAAAATGCCACGTGATATACAAGATTTAATGTCAGTACATTTAATGAATAATACAAAAGAATATTTCAGGAATAATGTAGCACCATATTTAATAGAAAAGGGTATAAAAAAAAATAAAATATATTGTATAATAGATTATTATAAAAATAAATATAATGTATTAAATATTGATTATATTTATAATTTATTAGAAAGAGACTTATTAGAATGGATTAAAGATATTTGTTGGAGTGAAGACCAATTTGAAATATTTATAAATAAAATTTTTAATGATAAAGATATAGATAATATTAAGGAAAAATATGAATCTACATATGTAGTTAATAAAATATTAATGAATTTATCATATGATAATATGGTTAAATTTGAAAAAATGAATACATTATAATTAATCATAACAACAAAAACAACAAAATACTGTATTAAAAATACATTTTAAAAAAACAATGACATCATCCATTATATTAATAATAAAATTTATTTTTTTAAGATTATAAAATAAAATAATAATTATTATATATGAATAAAAATTATAATAAAGATTGTACTAATATTTATATATTAAATCATATTTTAATAGGTTTTTTTGTAGGATTAATAAAATATAAATATATATTAATATTACTAATAATATTATATCAATTTATTCAACTTATATTTAATGTGCGTTTTTTTATTTACGATTTTAAAATAAAAAAAGGGAATTCATTAAAACATACATTAAATAAATTATTACAATATTTATATGGATTTTTAGTTAGTATATTAATAATTAATTAAGATCGCGTTTTTTTAAAACATATGCCCAATGTTGTAGAGTTTGTCTAATTTTTGGACTAATTGTAAAATCATTATATTTTTTACGTTTTTTTTTTAACATATTAATTAATTGTTTTCTAAAACGACTATTAGGACCTGCGGTTTTTTTCCATCTACTTATTTGCCATTCATCATCTTCACCACGTTTACCATTATAAAAATCACAATACCATTGAACCCAACCATATGGATGATTTTTGGTAATCCATTTTTTTTGTTGCCAAAATTCTAATGTAGTGCCAACTTTTACATTATATTTATTAATAGATTTATCATAATCTTCCCAATCTCGTGTTAAATGATCTTCAGGAATATTTTTCCACCATGATTTAGGATATTTTTTGTGTTTATTGTTATAATGTTTTTTTGTAACAGCGGAATAAATAGGTCTCCAATAGGTGCCTCCAAAACTACCTAATTTGAAAATTTGACGTGGAGTTAAATTAGGACGAAAATCAGGATAATCTTTAAATACAATTTCGCCAGATGCGTTTTTTTTTGGGGCCATATAAATTTTATAATAAAAAAAAAATAATAAAAAAGAAAAAATATTTATATTTTATAATAAATTAATTTTACCATAAACCTAATTCTTCTTGACCTTTATATGAATAATTTTTAGTAATTTTGTCATTATTATTTAATTTAGAATTAACGATTTCAACAACTTCATCTAAATAACTAATATCAGGAATAACAAAATCTGCACCAGATTCTAATAATTTATTTTTTGATGCTTCTTCTTTATGTTTAAGAACATTTTTATTTATAATTTTGGCTTCATCTACAGAAGAAAGATTTACATAATTACCATATTTATATACACCAACAGTCCAACATCCTGCATTAATTCCTTCTTCAATTCCAGAAACAGTATCATCAACTTTAATGACAGATTTAGGGGGCCATGTTCCTAATAATTTCATATTTTCATAAATCATAAAAGGAGATGGTCTAAAACCCATATTATTAGAAATAGCATCACCACCAACATATGAATCAGGAATAAAACCTTGTTTTTTTGTATTATCTACAATAATATCACACATTTCTTGATTAAATCCGGTGGTAACACCAATAGATAAATCATATTTTTTTTTTAATTTATTTAATGAATTTTCTGTACCAGGAATTAAATTGCTATATTTGGCTAAACAATCTAATTGAAGTGGAATAAAATCATTATAAATATTGGTAATATCATTTTTATTGAACGGTCTATTATATACTTCACTCCATTGATAGGATATTTCAGGATTTTTTAGTATTTGTTCTATATGAATATCCTTACGAAGTCCCATTGGTGCACGTGCTTGTTCCATATTAATAGAAATACCGTGTTTTTTAAATACTTCTACAAATGTAATAGCTGGTGCAATTACATATGGATCTACTGTAGTTCCACTAAAATCTAAAATAACAGATTTAATTCTTGAAGCGTTTAAACCGCATTTTGAAAATTTATTTATATTATTTATTATCATTTATATAAATATAATAAAATATAGTTTTTAAATAATTTGATAAAATTTATAATTTATAAAAAATTAATTTAATTGAAAAAAAATTTAGTATTAAATAGTATAATAAATGGATAAATATACAAATAAAAATAAATTTTTTGGTGATATAATTGATGAAAAATTAAAAAATGAGAATTTAAATAAGGATTCAAATGATTCTGTAAATAATTATTTATGTGATATTGATTATGTATATCGTTTTAATTATGGTAAATGTAATATAGTTAGTCAATTAAAACAAACAGGAATATTAGGTAATAAATGGTATCAATATAAACATTTTATAGATTGGTGTAAAAATAATAATAAAACAGTACCAGATTATATACCTGTAACATATTTAATTCATAAAAATAATATGGATGAAAAATTTTTAAGAAAATTATTTATAAATAAAAAAAAATGGATAGTAAAACCGGAAAATGCGTCATTTAGAGCAGGTATTCATGTAGTAAATAATTACGAAAAATTAGTAGAATGGATTGATAAATATGTTAATAATAAATGGATAATTCAAGATTATATTGATAATCCATTAAAAATAGATAATAAAAAAATGCATTTTAGAATATATGTATTATTAATTAAAACTATAAAATATACTCAAGTATTAATTTATAATAAAGGATATATATTTTTATCAACAAAAGAATATAATAAAGAAATATTAGATGATGATTCTAATTTATCTGGTGGAGATTCTTGGGAACAAATGAGATTATATCCTCACAAATTAATAGAACAATATGGATTAAAAAATTATAGAAAAGTATTAAAACAAATTAATGAAATTGTAAAAACAACAATGAGGGCTACAATAGATGATTTAGTATGTGTTAATAATAAAATAAAAAATTTTAAATGTTATAAATTATTAGGATATGATATATTAATTAATGAAGATTTTAAATTATATTTAGGAGAAATAAATTCAAGAACTGTTAATGTAAAATTTCCAATTAAAAATATGTATGAGAATTTAATAGAAATTATAAAAACTCCTGGACCTTTAACAAATAAATTTTTAAATGAAAATAATTTAAATTATTATTCAATAATAAATGAATGTAATAAAAAAGAAAAAAAAATAAAAGGTGGTTTAAATATAAATAAAAAAAATAATATTAATACAAATTTAATATCAAAATTTAGTATTTTAATTTTATTTGTTATATTTTTATATTATTCTTTTAAAAATAAATTATTATAATTTAATTAAAATTTAAATTTAATTTAAAAAAAAAATATATTATATAATATATAATGGATATGGATACTCTTGCCCCAATGCTTGCCTTAGGCCTTTTATTTATGCTTGTTTCACACCAAAAAATGTATGAATTTACATCTGGTTTACTTGGAACTATCTTACCCGATTTAGAATTAGTTGATGAAGCCGGTCATCCTACTATGATGGGTCAAGTAGTACATGCTGTAGTACTTGTTTTACTTGTATGGGTTGTTAATACTTATTTTTTAAACAAAAACCAAATTATGATGGTTTAAATTTTAAACATAAATTATTTTTAATATAAAATACTTAAAAATAATTTTTTTTTTATATATAATGACACAACAATCACCAATAAAATTAGAATCTACACCAGCTGAAGAAGCACCAGTAACAGAAGAGGCACCAGCTGAAGAAGCACCAGTAACAGAAAAGGCACCAGCTGAAGAAGCACCAGTAACAGAAGAGGCACCAGCTGAAGAAGCACCAGTAACAGAAGAAGCACCAGCTGAAGAAGCACCAGTAACAGAAGAGGCACCAGCTGAAGAAGCACCAGTAACAGAAGAGGCACCAGCTGAAGAAGCACCAGTAACAGAAGATGCACCAGTTGAAGATGTGGTGGTAGAAGAGGATGAAGTAGAAGAAGAATTTAAACAACCATTACCAGATAAAAATATAACAAATATTCCTGAAGCTAATGAAACAACAACAGAAACATTTGCATTTCAGGCAGAGATTAATCAGTTAATGAGTTTAATTATTAATACTTTTTATAGTAATAAAAATATATTTTTGAGAGAATTAATATCTAATAGTTCTGATGCATTGGATAAAATACGTCATGAAGCATTAGTAGATTCATCTAAATTAGCTGCAGAAGAATCATTACATATTAATTTAATAACAAATGAAGAGAAAAATATATTTATAATAGAAGATACTGGAATAGGTATGACTAAATCTGATTTAATCAATAATTTAGGTACAATAGCAAAATCAGGTACTAAGGCATTTATGGAAGCTGTTAAAAATAATGCTAATTTATCTATGATTGGTCAATTTGGTGTAGGTTTTTATTCTGCATTTTTAGTAGCAGATAAAGTACAGGTAATTTCAAAACATAATGACGATAATGAATTTATGTGGGAATCTGATGCGGGTGGTTGTTTTAGAATTTCTCCTTCTAATATAGGTTTAAAACGTGGAACAAGAATGATTTTACATTTAAAAGAAGATCAAGAAAATTTACGTAGAGTAGATTGTATCCGTGAGTTAGTTAATACACATAGTCAATATGTTAATTATCCTATTTCCATTTTAGTTCAAAAAACAAAAGAAGTTGAAGTAGAAGAGGAGGAAGAAGATAAAAAAGAAGAGGAAGATAAAAAAGAAGAAGATGGTGTAATTGAAGAGGAAGATGATGAGGAAAATAAAAAAGAAGAAAAAAAGAAAAAAACGGTAACTGAAACATATGAAGAATGGGATAAAATCAACGTAAAAAAACCAATATGGTTACAGGATCCTAAAGAAATATCTAATAAAAAATATAATGATTTTTATAAACATATATCAAATGATTATAATGATGCAGGTGCTATAAAACACTTTACAGTAGAAGGACAATTAGATTTTACTTGTTTACTATTTATACCTAAACAGGCACCATTTGATATGTTTGAACCTAATAAAAAAAGAAATAATATTAAATTATATGTACGTAGAATATTTATAACAGATGATTGTTCAGAATTATGTCCTGAATGGTTATCATTTGTTAAAGGTATAGTAGATTCACAAGATTTACCATTAAACATTTCTCGTGAAATGTTACAGCAAAATCAAATAATGAAAATAATGAAAAAAAATATAGTTAAAAAAATATTAGATAAATTTAATGAATTAGCAGAAGATGAAGATACTTATATGGAATTTTATAAACATTTTCATAAAAATATTAAATTAGGTATTCATGATGATGCTACACATCAATCAAGATTAGTAAAACTATTACGTTTTTATTCTACAAAATCAGGCGAAAAAATGACATCATTTAAGGATTATGTTTCAAGAATGAAGGAAAATCAAGAACATATTTATTTCATTTCAGGAGAATCTAAAAAAGCAGTTGAAAATAGTGTATTCCTTGAAAAAATGAAAAAACATAATTTAGAAGTATTATTTATGTGTGATCCTATTGATGAATATTGTTTGCAAAAATTAAATGAATTTGAAGGGAAAGGATTTAAAAATATTTCAAAAGAAAATTTAGATTTACCATTAACTGATGAAGAGAAAAAAAATGAAGAGGAAAAACAAAAAGATTTTAAGGATTTATGTGGTAAAATACAAGATATTTTAGATGATAAAGTAAGAAATGTTGTTATTTCAAATCGTTTAAATGATTCACCTTGTTGTATAGTGACAGGAGAACATGCTTGGTCTGCAAATATGGAAAGAATTATGAAAGCACAAACATTACAAAATGATTCTATGATGGGTTATATGACATCAAACAAAATTATGGAAATTAATATTGATAATCCAGTAATTATTGAATTAAAAAATAAATTATCAGTAGATAAGAATGATAAAACAATTGTTGATATTGTATGGTTACTTCATGATACAACATTATTAAATTCCGGATTTCATTTAGAAGAACCTTCTTCATTCTGTAATAGAATTAATAGAATGATTAAATTAGGTTTAAGTTTAGATGATGATAATGAAATAGAAAATACAATTGAGGAAACAGTAGAAGAAACTAATGAAGTAGAAGCAAATGAAGATGAATCAAAAATGGAAGAAGTAGATTAAAATTTAAAAAATATAATAAATAGTAATTATTTTTTTTTTTGTTTTAATGTAATATAATGGATAAACAAAAAATGTCTTCATTATATTTAGATATTTATTCTAAAAAATTTTTAGTATTTGGTGCTATTAATTATTTTATTTTAGCATTATTTAATTTTAATTTTATTGACTATCTTGGTATAAAAATTCATAATAAAATTTCATTTATTATATATATTTTAATTGGTTTAGCAGGTTTATATCAATTTAAAAGACGTGATTTTTATTTATCATTTTTAGATAAAACAGTATATCCTTGTGGCAATTTAGTAGAAAAAAAACCCACTGATGCTACTATAAAAAAAACAATTAAAACAGCACCTAATATTAATATAATTTATTGGGCTGCTGAATATGATGATAAAATTTTTAAAGATCCTTATATAGCATATGATAAATATGCTAATAGTGGTGTTGTAAAATCTGACAGTGATGGTAATGCAGTATTAGAATTTAGAAAACCCCAAGGTTATAATGTTCCCTATAAAAGTAAAAGAATAAATCCTCACGTTCATTATAGAGAATGTTTTTATGATGGGATGTTAGATTCAGTAAAAACCTTATATTTATAAAATATATAGAGTTTATATTTTATATTTATAAATAAATAATGAATCATTTAGATGCCGACCCTCTTCTTATTAAATTTACATTAGATCAGACACGAAAAGAACGTGATAAAGCAGTAGAAGATTTAAAAAAAAGTAATGCTAAAGTTATGAAATCTATAGAAATAATTAATATGCTTACAAGTAGAATAAAAATGGAAACATATTTTACAAAAAAAGAATGTGAAGACGTCCAAAATTATATTTATTTAGCAATGAATAATTTTTAATAAATTATATTTATTTAAAACTGTTAATATATTCACATATTTTATTTAAATCATCTAATTTATTTTTTATTTTAGTAGAATTACTTAATTCTTTTTTATATGTAAAAATATATTCTAATTTAGGTAATACTTGTTGAATACTCTGCCCTTGTGAAAAATTCACAAATTCTCCTATATCTTTTTTTAACATATTTTTAGTATTTTCATTAAAATGTGGCATTAAAATAGATAAATATATTTCAGATGTATTTGAATCTTGTAAATCATTCATTTCAAATAAAAATCGTTCTTTATGACAATATTTCAATAATATATCAATATCCTTTACATATTCCTGTAAATTAGGACATAATCCACAAGCATCACTTATTACTTTTTTTTTAGCACAACTCCACATTACTTTTTTATCTCCATGATTTGTTTTGGCTATTCCTACACCAGAATATTTATCATAAATTTTAAAACAATGTGGCTTTACATCTTCATCTTCAGAATCGGATGTATCAGAATAAAATGAAGAATATTTTTTCTCATCTATATCATTTATTAATGGTTCTAATAAATTTCTTAATATTATATATGCGTTTGAATGACGTAATAAACTAATATCATATTGTTCTTTTAAAAACTTAAAATATATAGTTTCCGTAATAGTTTCTGTAATTTTTTCTCGTTCATTTTTATCTGTTGTATTTTTCAATTCTTGTGAATTTTCCAATACTTTATTTAAATCTGATTTAATCCATCCAAAACAATCTGGAAAAGTATTAGATTCTATTACTGGATCCATTATTGATTTAGAATAATCGGTTCTTTGAATATAAAAATGATCTGAATCTCCACGTTTTCCCATAAGATATTTATATTTACCATTATGAGTTGTTTTTGTAACTAAATGAAAAATAAATATATGTTCTTTTTTTTTTATATTAGTTTCATCGTTTTCAGTGATTGATTAGTAGACAGCATTTATTCTTAATATAGAATAATAGAAAAATCAATTTAAAGTATTTATGTAAAATATTTAAATATTAAATTATATATAATTATAATGTTAATTTTACAAAAAGATAATAATAATAAAGGTTTATTTGCCTCACAAAATTATAAAAAAAATGAAAAACTACATAAATTATATGGTATTATATATGATAAACCTTCAAGAACAACAATAGAAATAAGTGAAAATAAACATATTGATGATGACTTTGGTATTTATATGAATCATTCATTTTCTCCTAATTGTAAGATTGAAAATAGTTATATTGTTGCTTTACATGATATAAATGAAAAAGATGAATTAACGTTTAATTATAATGAAAATGAGACCTATATGGCTTGTCCTTTTATAGATTTTGAAACAAAAAAACAAGTTAAGGGAAAACAAGAATAAATAAATTTTTTATATATAAATATCCTAATAATATTTTTTAAAATTGATTTTTCTATTATTCTATAGCAACACAAAACAAGTTATGGGTAGTAAGTCCTCAACTCTTTCATCTCCAGTTTCTTCTGTTGTTATGCCACAAGCGAATGTTGTATTTATTGCATATAATTCTACTATTACTGGTGGAAAAGCTTTACGTGTATTGAATGAGATGGATTCTACACAAGAAATATTATATAAAAATGAAAGTAAAAATATGGTAAAATCATATTGTGAAAATTATGATAAGGCAAAAAAAAATGAGCCATTTTATGATGTTATTGCTTCACAAATTGCTACACTGAATCAAACTGATTTTGATAAAAATTTCACATATTGTGCGGTAGATTTAAATGAAGAAGGAAATAATATGGATAGTTTTCATCCTTCTCAACCCGATCCGCTTGTATTTAAAATGAATAGTAAATATATTGAAGGTAAGGAAACATTTACGCGTGAAGATTTTAATGATTATTATAAATATAATGATGCAGAAACTCAACATATCTTTATCTATGGACCTATTACAGATTCAATGTATGAGGATATTGAAAATAATATGAAAACTCATATTAATAATAATACACAATTAGTAATTCATCTTCAAGGGGAAAATTTCCTAAATAATTCCGGAAATGATGGAGATTTTATCTTTGGCATGGAATCAAAAGGTAATCTTTTCAAAAATGCATTTAATTATCAAAATTGTATGAAAAATGCTCAAAAACTACGTAGATTTATTCAATCTAATACATTTTGTGAATCATTTACAGTTCTTTGTACTTCCCCAGAAGAAGCACGAAAAACGGAAATTAATGGAACTCCTCTAATTTGGAAAAATAGAGATGGAACAACTGCTCCTATTGGAGGAGGAATTCCCCAAATTTATATTGATTTCTATAATGATATTTCATATCTAATTCAAGGACAATTAGATTATAGTGCTAAATTTTATGAAAAACTAAATATTACAAAAATTTATCAGGATATGGTTGATAAGGATAATAGTTCTTCTATTGTATTTCTAATTTTAAATAGTTTGAATAGTCCTGAAACATATTTAATTGGTAGAGAAGCATTTAGTCTTCTGTATAATAAGGAAGAAGTACCACATCATCAATTTTTAAATTGTGCTTTTGCACCTTCTTTCCTTAAACCTGATAGTATTTCTCAAACTCATAATAATATTGAATTAGATATGACTAAAGCTACTGATACATATTGGCCAGCATTTAAGGATACTAATTATAAATTAGAATATTCATCATATGACACAGTAAATCATTATATTTTAATGACACGTTGTTTTGAAATTAGTATTCATAATTTATTGGAATGTTATGATAAAACATATGATGGATTTTGTACAGATT
>Ga0255759_10003757_pt1 | contig 13225 bp, 12 predicted proteins | sample 101ome_20_FD_179959 | JGI IMG/M metagenome (GOLD analysis project Ga0255759, IMG submission 179959) | Coastal salt marsh microbial communities from the Groves Creek Marsh, Skidaway Island, Georgia - 101404AT metaG (version 2) | ecosystem: Environmental > Aquatic > Marine > Intertidal zone >...
TTTTCTACTTTTTTTATTAACATCAAGCACCCCATTGGAGTACATGGAACTAATCCCTTATAACCAGATGATAAATTACCAACATTTACTGGATTAAAACCATCTACATCTTTTGAAGGATGAATTGTGTTTATAATTTTTTCTTTATTGATTTGTTTTGGCAGCGGGAGTTGAACTAGGATACCTGAAACATTCTGATCATTGTTTAATTCTTTAATTTTCTCAAGTATTTCTTTTTCAGTAACATCATCTGAATATTTAATTACATCAGAATTCATTCCCACTTCTTTTGAATTTTTTTCTTTATTTTTTACGTAAATTTGGCTTGGTGTATAATTTCCAATAAGAATAACTGTTAAGCCAGGTACTTTATTTTTAGACTCTTTTATTTTTAATACTTCCTTTTTTATTTCGTCCCTTAATAATTCAGCTTCTTTTTTTCCATCTATAATCATCATTAAAATAAACTTGGTGCAAACATTTCAAAAACTAAATTTCTAATAAACATCAATGCTAAAATTAGAATTATTGGAGAAATATCTATTGAACCTAAATTTGGAAGAAATCTTCTTATGTAATTTAAAGGTGGTGCAGTTAACTTGTAAGAAACATCCAATAAAGAATAAACAAATCTATTACTTGTATTTAAAACGTTGAAAGCCACTAGCCAGCTAATAATTACATTAATAATTAAAATCCATATATAAAGACTGATAACGTTATCAAAAAGGATTAAAATAGATTTCATTAATTTTTCTCCACATAAATTGAGGTGCTTGGAAAAGCAAATGAAGCTTTATTTTTTTCTACGATTGATTTTATTTCAATCGCTAAAGTGTCTTTTACTTGCATCCATTCCAAATATTTATTCGTTTTTGTGAAACAAATTAATCTTATATCAATTGAGCTGGCTGCAAATTGATCTATGTTGACAGCTAAAAAAGTGTCTCCACCGGTAGAGAAATCTTTATTATTTTTGATGTAATTTTCTATTTGTTCTTTTATGTCAGATAGTTGTTTGCTAGTGGTTCTATATTCTAAACCTATCAACCAATTGATTCTTCTATTTGTTGTTTGAGAGTTATTAATTACTGCTTTCTCTGCAAACTGAAAATTAGGTATAGTTGCTAAGGACTTATCAAATCTCCTAACTACTGTTGATCTAAAACCTATAGACTCTACTGTGCCTTCTATAACACCGTCTACATAAATCCAGTCTCCAACTTGAAATCTTCTTTCAACAAGAACTAAAATCCCTGAGATTAAATTTTTAAATAGATCCTGAGCTCCAAGTGCAACTGCAACACCAAAAAGTCCTAGACCTGCAATAATTGGTCCAATTTTAATACCCCATAATTCTAATACTGCTGCGATACCTAAAATAAAAATTAAAACTTTAATTGCTTTAATTATCCAATTTAATAAATCCCTTGAAAGTAAATCTCCAATAGATCGTACGACTACTGAAAAGGGACCAACAATTTGATGGAAAGTCCAAAATATCAAAATAGTAATTAAAGATCTGTTGACCGTTTCTAAAAACTCAGCAGCCTGTGTTTCTATTGTTAGATAACTTGTTGAAACAAAAAATCCCAAAACGATAGGGAAAAATTTAGCCGGTCCCTCCATTGAAGAGACGAGAGAGTTATCAAAGTTATTTGAAGATTTTGAAACGTAATTTTCAAGTCGTTTTACGACAAATTTTGAGAAAATTCCTCTTAGGAGTAGAAAAAATAAAAAAATTGCTAATGCTATAATTATTTCTGAAATATTTACTCCGGAAATTCCTTTAGTCCAAACATCAAAAAATAAATCTTTAAAATTTTGTAAAACTTCCATTTAAGATCCCAATTTTATAATTTCTTCACCCGGTTCGAATACTTCTAAATTTTTCCACCCTAATTGCTTGAACACATTCAAAACTTTTTCACTTATACATAATACTCTTGAGCCTGTCATTAAACCATTCAAGGTGTATTTTTTTACCAATTCTACAAAGCTTTCTGCGCTTCTTTTGGAATAAACAAAAATTATGTCAGGAGGATGATTGTTTAGGATTTTTTCATTTTCGTTATTAAGATCGATAATTTTTTCAGAAGAATAGTTAATTACTTTATCGATGAAATATCCTTCCGTCTTTAGATCTGAGTCTAAATCTGTAGAAATATAGTCTCCGCAAAAATAAGCAATTTTTTTTCTCTTATCGAAGTCAGAGTTTAAAATGATATTCTTTAAAGCATTCACATTTCCTCCAGCCGAAATAGTATTAGAATAACCTTTTTGCCTAACTATTTTTTCTGTTATGGAACCAACACAAAAACAAAGTTTTTTTTTATCTTCATTTAATAATTTTAAATTTCTAATTGCATTTGCACTAGTAAATATAAAAGCATCGTAATTTTTTGCGTCACATTTCTGATTAGTAATGGGTTTAACTTTTAACGTTGGTATGTGAATAATTTTATGGCCTAAAGAAAATAATTTTCCCATTAAATCTTCTGCATCAATTAAAGGTCGCGTGATTAATATATTCATTTTTTTTTAAATTTATCTCCCGCTTTTAACAATATCTCTTTGCCAACTTTTTTTCCTATTGATATTGCCTCGTTCAAATTTCCAGTAGTTTCATATTCAAAACTCTCATCGCCCAAATCAGAAAACAATTGAGCTCTTAATTTTATCTTATTATCTTTAATAAGAGCTAAGCCTCCAATAGCAGTCTCGCAATCTCCTCCTATTGTTTTTAGTAACGATCTCTCGGCTTTTGCACAAAGTTCTGTCTCGTTATGATTAATCTTTTTCAAAATATTTTTAATATTATCATTATCCTTTTTACATTGAGCCGCTATTACTCCTTGACCAACAGCTGGCAAAACTTGATTTGTTTCAAATGTAAAAGCTATTTGATTATCCAAATTTAAAGACTTTAAACCTGCAGCAGCTAAAATAATACCATCTAGTTCATTATCATCTATTTTTCTTATTCTGGTATCAATATTCCCTCGAATATTTTCAACCGTAATTTTTTTACTAATCTTTTTTAGTTGTAACTCTCTTCTCCGTGAACTTGAGCCAATTTTTAATTGATTGTTTAATTCTTCTAAGTTTTTAATTTTTTTGCTTACGATGACATCTCTAAAATCATTTCTTTTTATAAAAGCTCCGATTAGAAGATTATTATTCTCAATTGACTCCATATCTTTTAATGAATGAACGGCTATATCAATTTCATCTTTTAATAATTTTTCTTCAATCTCTTTACAGAACAAATTTTTACCTCCAATTTCAGAAAGTTTTATGTCTTGATTAATGTCGCCTGACGTTTTTATGGTCTGAATGGTTATATCTTTCTCTTTAAGATTATTATGCTCTTGTAATAATAAATCTTTAACTTTAGCGACATAAGCTAATGAAAGTTTACTACCTCTTGCACCAATTGTAATTTTAGTCATTTATAGTTTATATATTTAAAAGAATTAATTTATACTATCTAATTAAAGAACGCACGATGACGAAAAAACTAACTTTTTTAGGAATAGAAACTAGTTGTGACGAGACAGCTGCAGCAGTCATTAGAGAAAATGATAATGGCACTGCAGATATTTTATCTAATATTGTCTCAAGTCAAATTGATGAACATAAAAAATTCGGAGGAGTTGTGCCAGAATTAGCAGCAAGAGCTCACCTAGAAAATATTGAATTTATAATGAACTCTGCATTATCTGAAAGTAAAGTTTCAATCGACCAAATTGATGGTGTGGCTGCAACTTCAGGACCAGGGTTAATAGTATGTCTTACAGTTGGTTTGAACTTTGGAAAATCTATTGCAGCTTTTGCACAAAAACCTTTTATAGGGGTTAATCATTTAGAAGGGCATGCTTTAAGCCCTGGCTTAGTTGAAAAAATAAATTTTCCTTATTTGTTATTGTTAATATCTGGCGGTCACACGCAATATTTAATAGTTAAAGATATAAACGAGTACGAACAATTAGGTACTACGATCGATGACGCTCTTGGAGAAGCATTTGATAAAACTTCTAAAATGTTGGACTTAGGTTATCCAGGTGGACCTTGTGTAGAAAAATTTGCAAAACTAGGTGACAAAGAGTTTTTTAAACTTCCAGAACCAATAATTAACCGAGCAGGATGCAATTTATCTTTTGCGGGTCTTAAAACTGCTGTTTTAAGGGAGTCCAAAAAAATTAATGGTGAAGTTAAATTAAAATATAATTTAGCAGCCTCGTTTCAAAACACTATTAATAAGATTCTTTTTAAAAAAACTAAAGTCGCGGTAGAGATGTTTAGAAAAAAAACTGAGAAAGAAAACTTTCAATTAATAGTAGCTGGTGGTGTTGCGGCCAATCAATCTATTAGAGCAAAATTATCTGAACTATCAAATGAAATGAAATTTAAGACTATCTATCCTGATTTGAAATTTTGTGGTGATAACGCTGCAATGATTGCGTGGGCTGGTATACAAAGATTTAAAAAAAATTTGATCGACAATGTTGATGTATCAGCTAAATCACGATGGCCTTTAGATAAAAATGCCCCATATATGAAAGGGCCAGGGTTAAAATTATAATAAGCAGTTTTTTACATTAACAAGCTATTTATAAAATCAATGCTTAGTGTGATGATTGTTATGAATTATTTTAAATTTCATTTTTTATAATTACATTAGAATCTTTGTCTTTAAATAATTTTTTTTCGTATTTTCTGCAATTCATATTTTCTATTCTTATATAACTACCGTAATACTCTTGCTTTTTATTATAAGCTGAAATGCATGTTTTAGTATTTTCTAAAAAAATCTTGTTTAAGGTAGTGATCGAACTATCTTTTGAAGCAACACCAGTACTAGAATTCTTAATATCTATTTTGTCTAGCTCTAGGACAGACTTTTCACCTATTGATAAAGCTTTGTCACCACAGTTTGAAAGCTGTGCTTGCATAATTTGATAATTACCATATGAAAAATCCAGACAGTCATTACCAGACTCATCTATTTCTAATTTATTTATTTTTACATTAGAAAAATCTATATCTAAGCCATCCATAAAGGAATTTTTAATAAATATTTTATTTACATCACCTTTAACATTGATAAAATTTACCGAGTCTTCACAACTAGATTTTTCAGAATTAATAGAAATATTCTTAATTTTTAAATTAATTAATGTTAGACAACCCGTCAATGTTCTTATATCAATAGGAAAATCAGGCACGTTGGTGTTAGTATTTTTTACACCAGTAAAGTTAATTGTCGTATCCTCAATTTTTCCATCATATAAAAAAACTCGTGCTCCTGCTAATAATTGATTAATATTTAATATCTTATTATCTTGGTCAAAATAAATCTCAATGCCGTTTGTGTAAAACAATTTAAAATTATCGTAAATTAATATTTTATATTTGTTATCATTAATAAAATTTACCTTATCTGCATTTTTACCTAAATATTGATACTCTATATTGTCAATACTTAGATTTCCTCCAATTAAATCAGCAAATAAATCTTCATTGATATTTATTTTATCACAAGAAAGATCACCAATATTGCATCTTTCAAAATTATTAATTTCACTTTTTTCCTCAATATTTTTTATCACATATACAGTTGAGTCAATATTTTTTAGTGATTTATAAAAATTATCCCAATCAGACAATTTGTTTTTTTTGTTTTGATTGTAATTTATTGTGTCTTTATCCAATTTATCATAATATTTTTTTAAGATTTTGAGATTTCTATTTATTAATCTTACTTTATTGTTAATAGACTCATTTGAAAAAATAACTCCCGAGTTTAATAGGTCATTATGTAATTTTTTTACATCAATATTTTCTAATATTTTTTCAAGATTCTTAAAGGCTTCTGCTGTTTGGGTTGTTATGGGAAATCGAATTTCATAAGGTTCGTTTTTTAACTTTATATTTGAGTCGTAGTTTATAGGCTCAAAATAATTTTCTATAGAATTCCAATAAAACTTTCTATTGATTGCTGCAATAGAATGTTGACTATTTGTTGATTGCATTAATAAATTGTAAATATCAAGTTTTAAAATATTTTTTGAATTATTAAAAGCTAGCAACTTGTTATCTAAACCATAACTAAAAAAATAGAAATTGTTCTTTTCATCTTTATAATTATTTGACCAAAGTAAATAAATTAAATTTAAATTTGATACAGCATTTTCTGAAATTAGTTTGTGTTGACTGCCTTTCAAAACATATTTAGAATTTGTTTGCTTGGTTAACATTGCATGAATGCCTTTTTCGACAAGCTTCATCATGCCACTTGGCCAGCTTCCCAACTGATTACTTTGCATTTGTTCAGCCAATCTATATGCATATCTTTCATCCGCTTCTAAAATAGGGCCTTCTCTTCTTAGATTATATTCTAGTAGTTCTTTCGCTGCTTTTTCTTGAAATATCATTTTAGACTTAACTCCATTAATAGAAGTATCAATTATCTTTGTTCTTGGAGCCAAATAACCAATTTGTCTTAATAAGGTTGTTTGAAAAATCTCATCTTCAAATAAACCTCTCGTTGTTGGTATTAAGAGTTTAAATTTTATAATACCTTGAATGTGACCATTTTTTAAATGAACATCTATACTTTGAGATATTGAATTATCTTTTGTCTTTATATGGTCCTTTTGATCTCCGCTATGTCTTATGCTTGCTTCGTAAACACAAGTAAAATTATTTTCATAAGTAACTATTACTTTTGCACCAAATCTTTTTTTATATTTAGAAGAGATTATCCTAAAATTTCCTATTAAAATTTTTAAACTGTTTTTTGACCACTTTCTGCTATTATTTAGTTTTACTTCAATAAATTTTATCTTTTGATTGTCAATGTTTTTGAGGTCCATTACCTCAGAATTTTTGCAATTTTTAGGGGTTGGTACGTTAAAATTATTTATTGTTTGGTCTGCCAACAAACTTTCTGATAGAAACAAAAAAAAAGTTAAGAAAAATAAAATTTTTCTCATCGTCTTAATTGTAAATAATATTAACTTTATCTACATTTTTATTAGCATCAATTTCTTTTTTAAAATTTTTTAGATCTTTTTTATTATTAAAACTCATTCTGTAAATATGTTCTTTGTTAATATTGTCGTTAGAAGAGTTTACTAGGTTTTCACTTTTTTCAATTTCCTCTATTTTTTCTTTTGAAACAATCTCTAAGGTATTTGTTACGTTCCCTTCATTAAAGGACATGCTATAAAATGATTTACCAAATTTATTAGCGATTATTTGAAATAGTTTTGCTAGTAAAATTATTAATATAGCACATAAAATTAATTGGATAGCCCATTTAGTTCTTACACTCGTCGCTATTCCAATTGTTATCAAAGCAAAATACATTACTAACTCAAGTGCACTTTTAACTGGATGTCTGAACCGCACTATCGATAAAGCTCCTATCATACCAAGTGATAGCGCTATGTTACCTGAAATAGTTTTAGTTATCACATATGTAATAATTGGAAGGACCATGAATGTAACAGTTTGAGCGTGTGATCTAGCCCAAGCTTGACCCGTAAATGTTAGAGAATATCTTAAAAGTAATCCGCTAACTATTAATAAAAATATTGGTTTTAGTTCATCCACAATATTGGTTTATATACTTTTTTTTCGTTAAATATCAAGAATTTATAAGATAAAATTAAGAAAATATAAAATAAAAATTTAAATGCAGTATTGGTTAATGAAATCTGAACCAGATGTTTGGTCTTTAGATCAGCAAGAAAGATCGGGAGCTAAAGGAGCAACCTGGGATGGTGTAAGAAATTATCAAGCTGCCAATAATCTTAAAAAAATGAGAATTGGAGATTTATGTTATTTTTATCACTCCAATATAGGTAAAGAAATTGTGGGAGTTACAGAAGTCATCAAAGAAGCTTTTACTGATAAAACTGACCTTAAAAAGAGATTTGTTGCTGTCCAAGTTAAGTTTAAAAAACGTCTAAAAATTCCAGTTACCTTAGAAAAAATCAAAAAAAATAAGGCTCTTTCTCGTTTACCGCTAATTAAACAAAGCAGGTTGTCAGTTATGCCGATTGTTTATAAAAGCTGGAAAATAATAGATAAGATGAGTAAAATAAAATCTGTTTAGGAGAAATTGTGGCTAAAAAGAAAAAAAAGAGAAAGAAAAAAGTAAAAAAATCTAGAAAAGCATCAAAGTCTAGAAAAAAAACTAGAAAGGTAAAAAAATCTAGAAAAGCTTCTAAGCCTAGAAAGAAAAAAAGAAAAAAATCAAAAACAAAATCTAGAAAATCTAAAAAATCAAGAAAATTAAGTTATAAAGCACCAAAATTAATTGAAGATGGAGATGGTAAATCTCTAATTAAAGTATCTGATAGCTGGGCTAACCACGCGTTTGTAAATAAAGCTCAATATTTAAAAAAGTATAAACTTTCAATAAAAGAAAATGAAAAGTTTTGGGCTAAAGAAGGAAAAAGAATTACTTGGATAAAAAAATACTCAAAAATAAAAGATGTAAAATACAGTAAGGATGACGTTAAAATTAAATGGTACTACGACGGAACTCTTAATGCTTCGGCTAATTGTATAGATCGTCATCTCAAAAAAAATGCGAGTAAAACTGCAATTATTTGGGTTGGAGATGATCCTGCAGATACTAAGAAAATTTCTTATAAAGAATTACATCAAAATGTAAGTAAAGCTGCTAACGGACTTAAAAGTTTAGGAATTCAAAAGGGTGATCGGGTAACAATTTATCTCACAATGATACCAGAACTAGCTTATGTAATGCTAGCTTGTGCAAGAATTGGCGCCGTACATTCGATCATCTTTGGAGGTTTTTCTCCAGACTCGATAGCTACAAGAATTAATGACTGTGAGTCAGATTATTTAATTACAGCAGATGAAGGAGTTAGAGGAGGTAAAATTATCCCTCTGAAGAAAATTGCTGATGAAGCTTTACAACAATGTCCAAATGTAAAAAAATGTGTTGTTGTTGAAAGAACTGGAAATCAAGTTAATTGGAACAATGAAAGAGACATTTCATACAAAAAATTAATTTCTTCAATGCCTACAAAATGTGATCCTGAAGAGATGAATGCAGAGGATCCTTTATTTATTCTTTATACATCTGGTTCAACAGGAAAACCAAAAGGTGTTTTACATACAACAGGTGGTTACATGGTTTACGCTTCAATGACTCATCAATATATTTTTGATTATAAACCTAACGATATCTACTGGTGTACTGCTGATATTGGATGGGTGACTGGTCATAGTTATATTATTTATGGCCCACTAGCTAATGGAGCTACAACAATAATGTTCGAAGGTGTACCAAACTATCCGGATAATTCTAGATGGTGGCAAATTGTAGATAAGCACAAGGTAAATATTTTTTATACCGCGCCGACTGCAATTCGTGCACTAATGAGAGAAGGTGATGATCCAGTAAAAAAAACTAGTAGAAAATCTCTAAAATTGCTTGGAACAGTTGGAGAACCAATAAATCCAGAAGCATGGTTGTGGTATTACAAGACAGTTGGGGACTCTAGATGCCCTATAGTTGATACGTGGTGGCAAACTGAAACTGGTGGAATATTAATTGCTCCACAGCCAGGAGCAATTGATTTGAAACCCGGTTCTGCAACTAAACCTTTCTATGGAATTAAACCATTGTTGGTTGATAAAGATGGAAGAATAATTAAAGGAGAAGGGCAAGGTAGATTATGCATGGCTGGATCTTGGCCTGGACAAATGAGAACTGTTTACGGCGACCATCAAAGATTCATCGATACTTATTTTTCTCAATTTGATGGCAAATATTTTACTGGCGATGGCTGTAGAAGAGATAAAGATGGATACTATTGGATTACAGGACGTGTTGATGATGTTATTATTGTATCCGGTCATAACCTTGGCACAGCTGAAATAGAAAGTGCCTTTGTTGCTCATCCAAAAGTAGCTGAAGCTGCAGTTGTTGGTTTCCCGCACAGTATTAAAGGTAATGGATTGTATTGTTACGTAACTTTAAATGCTGGAGAAAATCCAACTGGCGATTTAGAAAGAGATTTAAAACAATGGGTAAGAAAACAGATCGGTCCTATTTGTTATCCAGATGTAATTCAATTTGCACCAGGTTTACCTAAAACAAGATCTGGAAAAATTATGAGAAGAATTTTAAGAAAGATTGCAGCTAATGAACCAGATAATTTAGGTGATACCACAACATTAGCCGATCCAAGTGTAGTTGCTTCTCTAGTAGAGAACAGACAAAATAGAGATTAATCAAATCTTAAATTTTCAGTTAGTTTTTTAAATTCTTCAATTTTTAAATTCCACTTTAATCTCATAGAATTTAAAACTATCTCTTTATCTAAAGTTTTTAATTCATCTGCAATAGGTGCCCAATTATAAAGCGCCAAACAACTTTCTTTAAATGGATTTTCTAAATAATATTTATTAAAATTTATTTTATCGTATCGATTTAAAAATTCTTGTTTTGCTCTTTGATAAATTTCTTCGGTTAGACCGTTTTCTTTTTCATTTTCTATAATGTCTAGATAAATTTCTTTACAATCATTTTCTTTAAGATTTTTTTCTACTATTAAATATGAAAAAACATATAAGCTACAGTCAGCTATGGCAGTCATATAAATATTCCATTTAGCAATATTTATTGATTTAGAAAAAACATCATCTTCAACCATTGCTGTAAACTTGACACCTATTCTTGTCTTCAAATAACCGTACAAGGTAGTCTGTGTTACGTGGGCTGATCTTTGTTGAATAAATTTTTGAAGATCTTTTTTTGATTTTATGCTTTTAAAATAACTTGTTACTTTCTCTACAGGGAACAAATACTCTCCCATGGTTTTTAGTGTAACTCTAAGTTTTTCTAGATTCAATTTCACGTTGTATTTTAAAAACCCTTATTTTACTTAACTTATAGCACTTCAAATTGGTTTTAGGGTCCTTTTTTCGCTTTTAATTCAACTCATAATGGGTATGGTTTCACCAATTAAAGTACTTTTTACGTAAAAAGTTAAAAATAAATAGGGGGAAATATGTCAAATAAAGACGCATATTGGGAAAAGACTAAGAACCACATGTTTGTAACATTGGCTCTTTGGGCTTTCTTCTCGTTAGTTGTCTTCATGTTCGGTTCTGAATTGAACACGATGTCTTTTCTTGGCTATCCACTAGCATATTACATGACTGCGCAAGGTTCACTTCTTGCCTTTGTGATAATTTTGTTTTGGACTGCAAATAAACAAGAAAAAATCGACGAAGAACATGGGTTCTCAGAGAGAGGAGATGACTAATGTTTAAAGGTGATTTTATAAAAAACCTTCCTAAAATATACGGGACCTACACTGGTGGTTTCTTAGTATTCATCATTTTGATGGCTATTGCGGAACAAGCAGGTGTGTCAGCTAAAAACATCGGAGTGATGTTCGTAGCTTTCACGGTTTGTATATATGCCTTAATCGGGTATTTATCACGAACCATAAATGTAGACGCCTACTATGTTGCAGGAAGACAAGTGCCAACCGTATTTAACGGGATGGCGACAGCAGCTGACTGGATGTCAGGTGCTTCTTTCGTAGCCTTAGCGGGTGGAGTTTACTTTGGTGGTTATACTTATATGGCCTTCTTAGTAGGTTGGACAGGTGGATACGTACTTGTTGCAACTCTAATGGCTCCGTACCTAAGAAAATTTGGATGTTACACAGTTCCTGATTTTATCGGAACACGATACGGTGGTAATCTTGTAAGAGCTTGCTCTGTATTCGTGCTTTTCATAGCATCATTTACTTACGTAACAGCACAAATTAACGCTACGGGAACAATTGCTTCTAGAGCTCTTGGTATTCCATTCGAAGCAGGTGTATGGGTAGGATTAATAAGTATCCTTATCTGTTCAATGCTTGGAGGAATGAGAGCCGTAACTTGGACTCAGGTTGCTCAGTACATTGTATTAATCATCGCTTACTTGATACCAGTATTCTGGATCAGTTCTAATGTTGGTGGAGGAATTTTCCCTCACTTAATGTTAGGTGATGAAGTTGCAAGACTTGGTGAACTTGAACAACAATTTGGACTAGTTAAAAACAGCGCCGCAGATATGAAAGCAGCTGGGGTACCAGGAGGATTGAAATACATCTCTGGATCTCACTCTGGAGTACCTGAAGGTGGAATGGCTGTCTGGAAATACTTATCGTTAGCGATTTGTATGATGGTGGGAACTGCATCGTTACCTCATATCTTAATGAGATACTTTACAACTCCTTCTGTAAGAGCAGCAAGAAAATCAGTAGCTTGGTCGCTATTCTTTATTTTCTTACTTTACTCTTCAGCGCCTATGTTAGCGACATTGTCTAAGTTGGCATTGATGGATCCAAATCTACCAACTGGAATTATCGGAAAATCTATTTCTGAAGTTCAGTCGATAGAATGGGTACAAAGATGGTCTGAAGTTAAACAAGTATTTATCGCAGACTTTAATGGTGACGGTATACTTCAGTTGAACGAATGGTTCATGAGAGGTGACGTTGTAGTATTAGCTACTCCAGAAGTAGCGGGACTACCGTTTGTAATCTCTGGACTAGTGTTTGCTGGTGGTATGGCTGCTGCCATGTCAACTGCAGATGGTCTTGTGTTAGCGATATCAAATGCTTTATCTCATGATATTTATTACAAAATCATAGATCCAAAAGCTGATACAGCTAAAAGACTTTTAGTTGCTCGTGTACTATTAGTAATAATCGGAGCTGCTGGTGCTTACATAGCCTCTTTCAGGCTAACAAGTATCTTAGGTTCGGTTGCTTGGGCGTTTGACTTTGCGATGTCAGGCTTATTCTTCCCACTTGTACTTGGTGTATGGTGGAAGAGAGCTACAAGACAAGGTGCAATCGCTGGTATCATGGCGGGAATTATATCAGGAACATTATACTTAACGTGGGTGTTCCCTAAATTCTCAGTACCAATGTGGGGCGGAGTGAATACTCCATTCTTAGGTATCGACCACTTAAGATTTGGATTAATCGGTGCTCCTATCTGTTTAGTAGTAATGGTTGTAGTTAGTTTAATGACTAAAGAACCATCTCCTTCTGTACAGAAAATGGTAGATGATACTAGAATACCAACGGGTAAACCAATCCTTGGTAAACAGTAGTACCAACTAATTATTTAAAATTAAAAGGGGCGATTTTTTCGCCCCTTTTTTTTT
>Ga0255759_10003758_pt1 | contig 13225 bp, 13 predicted proteins | sample 101ome_20_FD_179959 | JGI IMG/M metagenome (GOLD analysis project Ga0255759, IMG submission 179959) | Coastal salt marsh microbial communities from the Groves Creek Marsh, Skidaway Island, Georgia - 101404AT metaG (version 2) | ecosystem: Environmental > Aquatic > Marine > Intertidal zone >...
ACATTAAGAACTTGGTAATCGAAACAATTATTGGAATATTTGATTGGGAAAGAGAAGTAAAGCAAAAAGTTTCAATAGACATGGAGTTCGAATTTGACTGCGCAAAAGCTGCAAAAAATGATTCTATCAAAGATACTTTAAATTATAAGGATATTACGAAACGAGTTATTAAGTTTGTTGAAGAATCTCAATTCCAACTGATTGAAACACTCGCTGAGAATATAGCAAATATAATCAAAACTGAATTTGATGTTGAGAGAGTTAAGTTAAGAGTATCTAAGCCAGGCGCATTAAGATTTAGTGATGATGTTGGCATAATCATTGAAAGATGAAATATTACCTTTCAATAGGCAGTAATATTGAGCCTGTTAAAAATATCATTTTTAGCATTAAAGAACTTAAAAAAATTCTTACTAATATTAATATATCTAATACCTACGTCACACCATCTATAGGATTTGAAGGGCCTGAGTTTCTCAATCTAATCATTTCAGGTAATGCTGAGTTATCTCTAGAACAACTGAATGCCATGTTAAAGGTTATAGAAGATAATGCAGGGCGTGATAGAACTCTTAAAAAATTCGATTCAAGAACTCTTGATATAGATATTGTGCTAGCTGTTAAAGAGGGAGCTATTATTTATAAAAGTGATGAGATTAAAAAATATAGTTTTGTTAATGTGCCTTTACATGATATCTACGAAGAGGAGGTCTCAATATTAATGATAGAAAAGGATTCACTAGCAATCTCCGAGGATAATCAAGAGATTCTTAAATGTATTTAAAGAAGGTTGTTTTTTACTATATCCCATGCAGCTTCTGAAAGTGGATAAACTGCCATACCTCTTTCTTTAGCATGTTCATTTGAAGCGGTACCGTCTCTAACCCTTCCCAAGATTCCTTGACATATTGCAGCAATTTTAAAAGTGTTAAATGCCATATAAAACTCCCATCTTGATGAAAGGTCTTTACCGGTTACTTCAGAATACATTTGCTTGTATTCATCTTCATTAGGTATACCAAGATCATTTAATTTATTCACATCTAATAAATCAGGGTTAGTTCGCCATGTTAAACAGTGGTAGCTAAAATCCGCTATTGGATGCCCAAGTGTTGATAGTTCCCAATCTAAAATTCCAATAACTTCATCATTTTTGTAAATCATGTTATCAAGCCTAAAATCACCATGAACAATACATGTTTCATCATCATTAGGTATGTTATTTGGTAACCACTCAATTAAGTTCTGCATTTCTTTGATATCATCGGTTTGAGATGCAAGGTATTGTTTTGTCCAAATTGATATTTGTCTAGCAACATAGTTGCCTTGTTTTCCATAGTCACTTAAACCGATTTTTTCATAATCGACATTATGCAAGAGAGCTAAAGTTTTATTTTTATTTTTATATATAAGCTGTCTTTGCTCTTTAGTCTTATTTGGCAAGAGATGATCCCATAAAACCGTACCATCTAGGAATTCCATTACAAAAAAAGTCGTTCCTATAACACTAGGGTCTTCACACAATCCATAGGTTTTTGGAACAGGCACATCTGTACTATTTAAGGCAGTTATAACCTTATACTCTCTTTCAACAGCATGAGCTGAAGGCAGAAGCTTTCCAGGAGGTTTTCTTCTCAGAACAAAAGCATTTTTTGACGTATGTATTTTGTATGTTGGGTTTGATTGACCGCCTTTGAATTGTTCAATTAGTTCAATATTTCCAGCATCTTCAATATTTTTGTTGAACCAATTTTGAAGATTATTTTTATCAATTAATAAGGCCTCATCAACTTCTTTAGTTCCAGAAAAAACATCTGCTTTAAAAAATTCTTTTAACTCATCATCATTCATTGTAATGATTTACCCCCGTCTACTCTGATTGTTTGACCTGTAATATATTTTGCACAAACCAAAAACCTTACTGCATTTGCAATATCTTTTTCATTTCCCATCCTATTAAGAGGAATATTCTTTATTACTTCTTTAATTTTATCATCATCCCAGGTTACACCGGGTGGTTCTAATATAGCTCCAGGAGCAACGGCATTAACAGTTATGTTTGGTGCTAACTCTTTAGCAAGAGACTTGGTTATTGCTGCTAGACCGCCTTTTGCAGCAGTATAAATTGAATAATTAGGCGAACCCATATCAATATTCACATCAGTAATATTAATAACTGAACCAGAGGTACTCATTAATATATCTTTTAAACCATTAATTAGAAAAAGAGGCGCCTTTAGATTATTTCCAACTAGATCATCCCAATTAGCATTGGTTAAACTTCCTATTTCTGTATTATAAAAAGAAGAAGCATTGTTTACCAAAGCATCAAGATTTTTATAATTCTTATTAATAATATCTATTAAATTTTGGACATCTTCATCTACATTAAGATCACCTTGGACCAAGAAAATTTCAGTTTCATACAAATCTTCAAGGTTTTTTTTAATTTTTTTGGCTTCTTCAGATGAATTTCTATAGTGTAATATTATGTCCCAACCCATTTTTGCAAAAGAGGTTACTATCTCACTTCCTATTCTTAAAGCTCCGCCAGTTACTAAAATTGTTTTATTCATCTATCTTGCAAAATATTTTTTAGATAATTAATCTTTTCTTTATTTATTTTATCTTTTGGAACAGAATTTAAAAATGAAAAATCCGCAGAAGATACTTTGCGAATTATCTCATTAAGATATTTTTTATCTTTATTAAAGAAATCTAAAGTTAATATTTTCTCAATTTTATCTAGATTTCTATGAACATTTACACTTATTAGATTTATAACCATTTCTTTAGGCTTGCTAATTATCAACATTAATTTTTTTAGAATAACCTCATATTCGATATAAACAGATGGCACATTTATTTTTTCTGAAATATCAAAATTATTTTGAAATGATAATTCTAACCAGTTAAGAATAGGATCGTTGTAATTTTTTATATCTGTCTTTACTAGATTCTCAAAAAAAGGCTCCATTATTTTATATTCAATTATCTTTTTGAAAAAATTTGAAGGTAAATCTGAGTTTAGGGCTTTATATGTTTCCATCCAAATTCGTTCCTTAGATAAAGCATGTATTTCTTTGTTTGCTACAATTTTTTCTAAAAGCATCTGTGTCTCATTATCAAGTTCAAAATCAGAAAGATGCTTATAGGAGTGAAATCTAGCCAGTCTGAATGCTCTTAATGGATCTTCTTCAAATGCATCTGAAGTATGACGAAATCTCTTTAATTTTAAATCCTCAAGTCCGTTAAATGGATCTATATATTCTCCATTTTCAGCTTTAGCTATTGAATTTATTGTTAAATCTCTCCTCTTAAGATCTTCTTCAAGGGTAACATTTTTATCGGCATAAATTTTAAAACCCTTATAGCCCTTACCATGTTTTCTTTCAGTTCTTGCAAGAGCATATTCTTCTTTAGTATCCGGATGTAAAAAAACAGGAAAATCTTTACCAACAGGCTGAAATCCTTTTTTAATCATTTCCTCTGGTGATGAGCCTACAACAACCCAGTCTTTGTCAGATGGTTTACAACCAAGCAATTCATCCCTAATAGATCCACCAACTTGATATATTTTCATTTTTTTTGAACAGAAAAAATTTTCATATCCTCTAATCTTAAAGCAGTAAGGCTTCCGCCCCAAACGCAACCAGTATCTAACCCAATAATATTTTTTATATTAGTTTGGCCATTAAGTGATGCCCAATGTCCAAATATAATATACTCATTTGGATCCAAAGAATCTTCTTCTAGTAAGTTAAACCATGGTGATAATTCCTTGCTTGGCAATAGATCTTTTTTTTCAAGATCTAGACAGTTGTTATTATTAAGGTATCGCATCCGTGTAAAGTAATTAATAATGCACCTATAGCGCTCAAAGCCTCTATAAGAGTCCTGCCATGAGTTCGGATGATCGCCCCAAATATTTTTTAGTAATTCTTTTGAGTTATTTTTTAATTGATCTTCTATTTCAAGTGAGTATTTATATGCTATTTTTGGTCTCCAAAATGGAGGAATGCCTGCGTGCACAATCCAAAAGATATTATTTTTAATTTCAATAATTTTAATTAATGGCAGGGCGGTTAACCAATTAAAGTATTCTTTTGCTCTTGGTGAATTTATTATTTTATTTAATGAGGTGTCTTTACCACCATGTTGGAGTAAATACATCAAATAAAAGTCATGATTCCCAAGCACACCAGAAACAGAATTCTTATTTTTTAGACAAAAGTCTAACACCTCTAATGATTGCGGCCCTCTATTGACTAAGTCTCCTGCAAAAATAAGCTTATCATTTATAGAAGAAAATTTTATTAATTTAGTTAAATCTAATAGTTCCTCGAAGCATCCTTGAACATCACCAATTACATAATGCGACATACTAGCTCAATGACCTAAATAACCTAATCAAAGTCTCTAAATTTAGTTCTTCAGTTCTTGATGCTGGATTTATATTTAGTTTATCCCAATCAATATTATATTTTTTTAGATTATTTTTTATTGTTTTTCTTTTTGTTATTAAAGCATCATCAACAAATTTAAAAAAACTTTCAATTTCATTCTCTTTTATTAATGATTTTGGTTTCAATGTAAGCCTGATAAAAGTTGAATCAACTTTTGGTTTAATATCAAAGGATTCTGGATAAACATTAAACAGCATTTCAGATTCAAAAAAACATGAAATTTTGATGGCTAGCTTGCTCCAGTTTTTAGTTTTAATTTTCCCATTTATTTTTATTGCTACCTCTTTTTGAACTAAAAAATGCATATCTTTAATTTTTTTATGATAGCTCAATAAGTTCATAATAATTTGAGTAGATACATTATATGGGAGATTTCCAACAATCCTTATTGATGAACAGTCTAGCTTTTCAAGATCATACTTTAAAAAATCTTCATGAATAAACTCAGCATGCTTGTATGAGGAAAATTTTTTTTTTAAGAAATCTATATTAAGTTTGTCTATATCTATTGCTTTTAATGTTAAAGAAGATTCTTTTAGTAAGTAGTTTGTTAAGGCTCCTTGCCCAGGACCTATCTCTATAAAAAAATCATTTCTTTTTGGGTTGATGCATTCATACATTTTAGACAACACAAGTATATCTTTTAGATAGTTTTGCCCAAATTTTTTTCTTCTGAAACGATCAATCATTAAATTAGTTTTTGAGCTAAGTTAATCGCAGATTTAAGTGAGCCCAAATCCGCATTACCCTTGCCAGCAATATCTAATGCAACCCCATGATCAACAGAGGTTCTAACAATTGGCACGCCAAGAGTCACGTTATATGCAGATCCAAAACTTAGGGCTTTTAAGACGGGCAGTGCTTGGTCATGATACATTGCGACAAACACATCAAATTTTTTTCTATTTGAAATTGTGAAAGCTGTATCAGCTGATAAAGGACCACTTATTTTCATTTTTTTTAATTTTAAGGTTTTTATTGAGGGTAAAATTTTTGTTATCTCCTCATTTCCAATTTTTCCATTCTCTCCAGCATGAGGATTTAATCCTAAAACAGCTATGTTTGGATTTTTAATTTTAAATTTTGCTCTTAATTCATCATGCAATATTTCTATTTTTGAGCATATCAATTTCTTATTGATTGAATTAGGGACCTTTTTTAAAGGAATATGAGTTGTTATAAATGCTAGCTTTAATTTTTCTGAACCAAGGAGCATCAAAACGTCCTTGCTGTTAGTAAATTTTTGAATATGCTCAGTATGGCCAGTAAAGTTTGGGAATTTATTTATTATATTTTCTTTGCTTATTGGGCCAGTAACAAGAGCACATTGATCATCATCTATACATAGTTTTAACGAGGTATCTAGAACATCAATAATATATTGAACATTACTTTTGTATAACTTTGATGGGTTGGTATTCTTGCATTTACCTTTTTCATAGATTTGTATGGTATTTTTTATATTTTTTTTGGCATGATCAATTGTCTGAATTTTTTTAATCTTAATATTTTTTTTAAGAGTTTTAGCTCTATTCAAAAACAAATTTACATCACCAACAGCAATAACCGGATATTTCAAGCTTGCCCAATAATTATTTGTGCTCAGCATTATCAATAGATCAGGGCCTATACCAGATGTTTCACCATGGGAATATATTATTTTTTTCAATCTAATTCTTTTATCTCTACGTATGCCTCTGCTCTCATTGACCTTAAGGTATTTTCAAGCTCTTCATCATATTTTCGACTAAACAACATAGCATATGCATGATCTTCAATATTTTCATCTGTAACATCTTTGTTTCTCTTTCCTAGTACTTCAAGGAAATGAAACCCAAATTGAGATTCAAACACTTCAGATATTTCCCCAGGCTCAGTATTTAACATAATTTTCTCAAATTCAGGATCAAACACACCAATACCATTCCAGCCTAAATTACCTCCATTTGAGCCACTACCAGTATCTTCAGAGTGTTCTATTGCCAAGTCTCCAAAAGATTCTCCACTTAAAACTTTATTTCTAATATCATTTAACTCAGATTCAGTTTTTTTTGAATCTCTTATGGTTGATGGCATTAATAGAATATGCCTCACCTCCCATTGATCTTGATACTCAACAAACTCACCCCTCTTATCAATAAGCTTAATTATATGAAAGCCTGCGCCGCTTTTAAGCGGTCCTGAGACCCATCCTTTATCTTTATTTTTAATTGCATCAGCAAATAAATTAGGCATTTCTAGCTCTTTTTTCCAATCAAGTAATCCACCTTTGGCTGAAGAGGCGCTGATAGAGCTTGACTTAGCCAGTTCTTGAAAATCTTGACCATCATTAATTTTTTTTATAATTTCATTTGCTATTTGCTCAGATGATACAAGTATTTGGCCAAGTAAAATATCTGGTTGTACTTGTTTAATACTTTCATCATTTTGTAGGAAGGCTTGAAATTCTAAATCTGTTATATTTATTTCAGAACCAACTCTTCCTTGCTGAACTCGCTGAATTAACATTTCTGATCTTACATCTTCTCTAATGATTTCGTACGAATTACCTTGATTTTTCAATGAACTTAAAAATTCTTCTATAGTCATATTATTATTTGCAGCAATTCTGATGAATGCTCTGTTAAGCTCTTCATCTCCTATCCTTATACCGGCTCTTCTGGCCATCTGAAGCTGTAATTCATCTAAAATAAGCTTTTCTATAATTTCATTTCTAAGAATATTTTTATCTGGTAGCGGAATGTTTTGATTTTGATATCTTGCAATAACTTCATTAGTTTTTGTTTGAATCTGTGATTCCATAATAATTCCATCATCTACAATGACCGAAACTCTATCGAGAATTTCAACATTTGATGAAATCTTAAAGCATGTAATTAAACAAAATAGCGTTAGTAATTTTTTATTCATTTTTTAATATTTTGATAGTGAATTATTAAACAATCTTGCAACTTTATCAAAGGAAGAATTAAAACCTTTTAATTCAAATTCAATTGATATTTTTCCTTTACTTTGTATTTCAACAAGATCAGTCCAAGCATCTTGAAGATACTGATAATTTTGTTGCTGATTATAAACATTAAAGTTAGTGTAATCTCTATCTGATCCAATCAAACTAATTTTAAAACAACAATCCTCATACCCTAGTCCAAGAATATTCTCTATTAATCTATTTTGCTGATCATCTTGTTTTATTTTTGCAAAAACTTTGAACTTAGAATTAATATTAATTTGACTTGTAAATTCGGAATAATCAAGCATCTCTCCAAAGCTGCCAGACATTCTTCTAAATCTCTTGGAGTAATTTAGAGATAAATTTTTATATTCTTTTGAGATATCAGCACCACCAAACAAAACCTTATCATCTTTAACTCTTAGTCCTGTGTATAACCTGAAATTAAAATCATTATGAGTTTTGTAATTAGAGCTTAATATGATTGGGGAGTTATTCTTTGTGTTTGGCGATGAACTGCCAATTTTATTTATAGGGTTTTCTAGATATATTTTTTTCCCAACAAAGAACATGAGATTATCTTTTTTTGAATTCATTGACATAATTTTTAAGCCAATAGAAACAAATTTTTGGTCCCCAATTCTATCCATACCAGTGAATCTATTATTAGAAAAAATTATGTTATTAGGAGTAAGTTCATATGTATCAAATATGGGATTTTGTGATTGATCTTCATAGCCTGTATAGCCCAGCATTATTTTAGGAGTTATCACCCTAATTCCATTTTTAGTTTTTCTTGAAGAGGTATATTGCATGCTGATATCTGCTTTTGGAACTAGAATCGATCCATCATCAGCTTGCATATTTAAATCATATGATAGAGCGTAAAGGCCACTATTAATGTTTATACTAGTATTGCCCAATCTTTTATGTGTATTAGCATTAATGCTTGTAAAGATTCTATTCCCCTCTATTGGATCTAAAATAGTTGATTTATAGTTTTGATCAATATTCATATTGTGAGACATCATCATCGTACTATGATTGCTATAAAAATCATGAATTCTATTTGCTTTAAAAGATGAATAATTGAATTTATTTTCAATATTAAATTTTTTAAATTTTTTAAATAAAACTAAATCTAGAGCTGGCGAAACATTATATCCATTTGTAAGAAGAGGATTTAAGGTTTGAAAACCTCCATGATAAATATTTGCTTTAAATGCTTTACTTGAATATTTTAGATTTATGAATTGAGGCAGAACGTAATCATATCTATTACCAATACTCGTTATTTCACCTGGAATATCTCTAAGCACCATATCATCTGATGCCTTAGACCAGTTGATATTAATTTGAACTTTATTAAAGTCAAAAGCATCATTGATTTTATATGCCCATCTAGAATATTTTTCGCTAAGATTATTTTCATTTTTAAATTCTTTATCATCATTAAAATATATAAGATCAATATTTCTCATGTTTGAAAGATGTTTCTTTCTATAATTAATTTCTACGCCTGACCCTCTTTCAGAAATATTTCTAGCCGAAAGTGTTAAATCAGACTTTTCATCAATAACTAGGAAATACGGTAGATTTAAATCTATGCCATCAGATGAATATGATAATGATGGCTCCAAAAAACCAGACATCCTTTGTGAAGATGTTGGGAAGGGCAACACAGGACTATAAAAGATAGTCTGACCCCTTAATTTAATTGCAACATTTTCTGCTAAACCTCTATTTGTATCAGTATTTATATTTATTTCATCAGCTTTAATTGCCCAGCCTTTCTGCTCATCTAAACATGATGTAACGCTCGCATTCTCAAGATTAATGCCTTCTTTTAAGTTGCCTTTGAGAGCATCAAACGCAAAAATTAACTGTCTTTCATTAAAGAATATTTGTCCTTCATTTAATGAAATCTCATTATCATCTCTATTAAATGAACCTTCTGAAGCGGAAATAAAATAATCTTCGAAAAGTATCTTGCTGCCTCCTTTAAATAAAATATTTTTATTATCCTGATCAAGGTTAGCAAGATTTGAATAGATCATACCCTCAGGAAAATCAATAATTACATTACCAGCAAGATAAATTTTATTATTATCAGATAATCTAAAATCATCAGAACTCACATCAAGTTTTTCTATATCATTTACAAGACCAAGGTATGGAGAGTAAATAAAACATGAATTAATGCCATTGTTCTCATAAAGATTTTGATTATCTACAAGCGAAGCGTTTAAAAATAATGATTTACTTATTAAGACAAATGTTAAGAAAAACTTATAAAAAAATTTCATTATTAACTTAGACAACAAATATATTTCAGAATTCATTTTTGCTTTTGCAGCAAATATTCCTCTAAAAAATTCATATGATCTTTGCCATAAAAAATTTGGTCATCTACCTTAAAAGTTGGTATGCCAAAGGCCCCATGCTCAACTGCTTCAGAAGTATTTTTCATCAATATATCTTTAACTTCTTGTTTTTGTATATTTTCAATATAAAACTCTGAATCAAGACCATTTTCCTTAAGATAATTAGCGAAAACCTCTGGTTCATCTAATTTTAGATCTTTCTCCCAAACTCCTTTAAAAATTAAGTCAATATATTCTCGTTGACTATCATTCAATTTAGCAGCAATAGCTCCTCGCATAAGATTAAGAGTATTTAATGGAAAGTTAGAATTCATTTTAAAATTATTTAATGAATATTTTTTCATAAATCTTTGCATTTCAATAAACATATACTCATTTTTATTTTTAACTTCAGCAAAGGCAATCATCGGAGGTCTATTGTTGGTTAGCTTGAAAATACCACCAAGAAGACAAGGAACATACTCAAAGGAAGAGCCTGTGCTTTCTTCTAATATTGGTATTATCTTATGAGCTAAATACGCATTAGGACTTGCAAAATCAAATATATAATCTACTTTCATATAATTTTATAAATATGTTAAGTTATATTAAACAACGCTACAGATAATATTTCAAAATTTTCAGTAGTCATTTTATTTTAAAAATTAAAAAAGGAAGAAAATGAGTTTAAAAGATAAAGTAATTTTTATATCTGGTGGTAGCAGAGGAATTGGTTTGGCGATTGCAAAAAAAGCTGCTTTAGATGGTGCAAAAATTATTATTGCAGCTAAAACAGCTGAGCCCCATCCAAAATTACCAGGGACAATATATACAGCAGCTGAGGAAATTGTTTCTGCTGGTGGAGATGCACTTCCTCTTATTTGTGACATAAGAAGTGAAGATAATGTCAGAGACACAATTAATAAAGGAGTTGATCATTTTGGAGGTATAGATATCTGTATAAATAATGCCTCTGCTATCCAACTTACAAATGTCACTGATACAGAAATGAAAAGGTATGACTTAATGCATCAAATCAATGGAAGAGGGACTTACATGGTGAGTAAGTTTTGTCTGCCTCATCTAAAAAAAGCAGATAATCCTCATATTTTAAATTTGGCACCTCCACTCGATATGAGTGCAAAATGGTTTGCAAATACTGTCGCTTATACTATGGCTAAATACACAATGAGTATGTGTGTTCTTGGAATGGCTGAAGAATTTAAACCAGATGGCATTGCTGTAAACGCTTTGTGGCCAAGAACTGCAATTGCAACTGCTGCAGTACAGAACCATCTTGGTGGCGATGAAATTATGAAATTATCAAGAAATGTAGACATAATGGCTGATTCAGCATATTCAATTTTAACCAAGGACTCTAAGTCTTTTACTGGTAATTTTTGTATAGATGATCTTGTTTTATATGAAGATGGAGTTAAAGATTTTTCAAAATATGCATCTGTGCCTTTTGATCAACTAATGCCAGATTTTTTTGTTCCAGACGATACTCCGCTTCCAGATGAAATTAAAAATAGTTAGTTGAAATCAGAAGAAGTAATAAGACTTGCCTCAGATAATGGTTACGAAACCAAAGATGCTGTTGCTCTTAAGAGAGAAGCTAGCGGAAGAGAGTATTGGAGGATATCAAATACAAATTCAAGCTATGTTTTATGCTATCAAGATCCATTAGAAGGCAGCCACGATACTTTTATTAATATCAGCAAATCACTGGAGAATCATAAGATTAACGCTTCTAGAGTTCTTTTCCATAATCCTGAAATTGGAATAACTATACAAACTGATATAGGTGATGCTGATTTATTATCCATAATGAATGAAGAGAATAAAAAATCTCTCATTCAGCAAAGCTTAGAATTGTTGTGTAAGTTTCAATCAATAGACATACCCAATTTATCTAAATTCTCTAAAAAAGAATTAGAAGATCAATCCTCATTATTCATAGAAGTTTTTTGCTCTCAATTTTTAGAAATAAAATCAACAGATGCTTTAAAAGAATTTGTTAAACAAACTGTTGAAAACATTATGCTGCAGCCTTGGGCTAATTGTCATTTTGATTACGAAAGAAGGAATCTTATAAGTGATCTAACTGAAAATAAGATACATATGATTGATTATCAAGATACTAGAATAGGGCCTATTGGTATTGATATAGCAGGTATATTATTAGACCACTATTACCCATTAAATAAAAAAGATATAAATGGGCACCTAGATTTTTATAAGTCTATTTCAGTATACAAAGATAAAGAATTAGATTTTTTTGAGATTTTAAGATGGGGAGGCATTCAAAGGAACTTGAGAATACTTGGAGTACTTTCAAGACTTTCTATTGAAAAGAATCTTGATTTTAGATTAAAAGATATCCCTATGATATTTAATAATTTGATAGATATTATGCCCAAAAATTCTCCTGGCTACTCTTTTTTAACTAATACTGTTAAGAATAAACTTAATGAAAGGATTCATAACCTATGAAAGCAATGATTTTGGCAGCTGGTTATGGAAAAAGACTTGCACCTTTAACTAATGATTTACCAAAGCCGCTTCTAAAAGTCGGTGACAAAACCCTAATAGAACATAATATTGAAACGCTTTCTAAATATGGCGTAAAAGAAATAGTAATTAATGTTTCATATTTAGGTCAGCAAATTATTGACTTTCTAAACGATAAATTTCCAAATCTTAAGATTAACTTTTTATTAGAAGAAAAGCCTCTTGGTACTGGAGGAGGTATAGTCAATGCGCTTTCATATTTTGAGAAGCCTTTTATAGTAATGAATGCAGATATTTTCCACTCAATAGATTTGAATAATCTAGATATTAATACAGAATCTGCGCATTTAATTGGAGTAGAAAATCCTAGCCATAATTTAAATGGAGATTTTTCAATCGAGAATGATGTAGTTGTCATTAATGAAATAAATACGCACACATGGAGCGGTATCTCTATGATAAATCCAAAAATTTTTGAGAAAGCTGCTTTAGGAAATATATATGATATATGGAGAGATATTTTTCCAAGATACATTAAAGATCATAAGATTACTGCATGTGAAACTAATGATTTTTGGATGGATGTGGGTACAATTGAACGTTTAGAGCTTGCTAATAAGATTTATAAGGAAGAAAATTAAAAAATGGACAATAAAGATTACATAATTGCACCTTCAATTTTGTCAGCTGATTTTGCTCGACTTGGACAAGAGGTTGAGGATGTTCTTGATGCAGGCGCTGACTGGATACATTTTGATGTGATGGATAATCACTACGTACCTAATTTAACAATTGGTCCAATGGTATGTGAGTCTCTTAGAAAGTATGGGATAGAAGATTTTATTGATGTACATTTAATGATTGAGCCAGTTGATAGTCTGGCAAAAGATTTTGCTGATGCAGGGGCTGACATGATCAGTTTTCATCCT
>Ga0255759_10003763_pt1 | contig 13218 bp, 11 predicted proteins | sample 101ome_20_FD_179959 | JGI IMG/M metagenome (GOLD analysis project Ga0255759, IMG submission 179959) | Coastal salt marsh microbial communities from the Groves Creek Marsh, Skidaway Island, Georgia - 101404AT metaG (version 2) | ecosystem: Environmental > Aquatic > Marine > Intertidal zone >...
ACACGCGTTCGCCCGTTCGCCCGTCGCGTCGCGATGTGTCGCGATGGGTGCGCTCGGTGACGCAGTCAACAGTCGCGACGTCCAAACGGGTGTATGTGTCACAAAACGACGAGTCATGACTCGCGAAAACGACCATGGGAAAATGAACCGTCACACTCGAGGTCACGCGTCACACACCGACGATGGGCGCGCTCGCGGCGGCGATCTTGGCCACTCTGTCCATCCTCGCGCGCGTCGCCCCGCGACTCGACGCGTCTCGGCTTCCCCCGGTATCGATCCGCGCGTCTCCCGCGTTCGGGTCGGTGCGAACGACGGTGATCGATGGGTGTCGAACGAGGTGTCGTGAAGCGACGTTTGAACCGGTGTGCGTCGACGGGACGAGGACGTATTCGAACGAGTGTTGGGCGCGGTGCGCGGTCGAGGGTGGGTTAGTCGCGACCGGGGATGACGACGACGACGATCCGCTCGCGTCGGCGTCGTTGGTTCGAGGGGCGTGCGCGAGGGATCGAGAAGCGTTCGCGACGGCGGGGTTCGCGTGCGCGAGGGCGTGCGTCGCGGTTTACGAGCCGGTGTGCGCGGAAAACGGACAGTCTGTGTCCAACGCGTGCATCGCGGATTGTTCTCGGTTGCGTTACGTCGAAGGGTCGTGCGCCGTTTGATTTGGTTTGGTTTTCATCCGTCTCGTCGTGTTTGATGTTACGAAGAACTTTTGAGTAAAAAATATTCACGCGTCGCTAGGCTGCTACGTACCGCCACGTCTTGACCGTACCGTCATCCGAGGCGGATATGAGGAGGGAAGAATCGTGCGGGCTCCACTCTACGTGGTTCACGTCGTCGTCGTGCGCGTTAGGGACGGATGCAATTTCGCGCCACGTACCGTCGTTTGTCTCGGCGTACAGACGAATGGAATTGTCGCCGCCCCCCGCGGCGACGACGCCGTGTTTACCCCACGCGCACGCCAACACCGCCCTGTCGTGCCCGCAAGGAAACCGCGTGGCAAAATCAAGATCTGTGTTGCAAAAACCAGCCCCGTTCCACACGATGAACGCCCCATCACCGCCGCAAGTCACCGCGCGCGTTCCCGCGACGCCATCCTCTCGTTCGCGCGGCTCAAAACTCGCGCACCACACAGTCCCTTGATGCCCCTTCTCCGCCGCCTCTCCGCCGGCGTCTTCCCCACCCAAAACCTTGGCGCACGACCAATCGTCTCCGTCCGCATCCTCTTTCCAAATCCTCACGCTCTCGTCGTAACTCACGCTCACCAAGACGTCCTCAGTCGGATGCCAAACCACGCGCTTCACGTCTCCCCCGTGTCCATGCAAAGCCGCCACGCACTCAAACTCATCCTCCCCGTGCGCTTCCCACACCCACACCGTTCTATCCCGTCCACACGTCGCCAATAGCGCCCCGGACGGGGACCACGCGCACGATTTAACCTCGCTCTCGTGTCCCTCCAACGCGCACGCCCGACGCCACGTCTCGCCATCCGACCCGCCATCCTCTCCATCGTCCTCCTCCGTCATCACCGCGTCACCGCGCGTCTTTACAAACACCCCACAGGTTCCATCGAACGACGCCGTCGCGAGCATCCTCCCGCACGGCGACACCGCGCACGCCCTGACCGCGCGTTCGTGCGGGCTCAGATGTTCCACGTTCGACCACGAACTATACTGTTTACCCATACGGGTTTCTAACACACAACGCACCCGCGTCGTCGTCCCGTCCGCGCACGCCGCGAACGCGACGTCCGGTCGCGTCGCGTCGAAACACGCGTGCCACATCGGTCGACGCGACGTCGTCACCGTCCCGAGCGCGTCTAATCGCGCCGGCATGTGGGTCGGGTGGGGACGCGTGTGTCTGTGTGTGTGTGTCTGCGCGTCGTTGAATGAAGACTTGACGTTCTGTCGCAACCTCACTCGACGACGCCAACCGCGGCGCGGTGCGCGCGCACGAATTCGTCCGTAGTGTGCGCACGTACGTACCAGAACGACGACCACCGCGCGCGTCTTCGATCGATAGAACGACGCGCGTCACGTGACGTCGCGTGACGTCGAGGAAAGATGTCTCAAGAAGAGGAAGCGAAAACCAGCGGGGCGATGATGATGTCGACGGACGACGTCGCCGAGGAACCGCGAATCGCGCCGTCGATCGAGGGACCGAGATACGCGGAACTTAAGGAATCGTTCGCGAACGCGCTTCGCGCGTGCGTTGAACCGCCGACGGCGCAGGTACGTACGAATTGATTTTGTTTTTTTTGAAAATCAGCTGTCGCGCTGGTTCCCCCAGCGAACAACTTTTAAACGGTTTCGCCGTTGACTCGCGAGAGTTTGATTCGACGCCCGCGATGGAAGACTGATTAAAAGCTCGCGCGTGTTCTCGCGCGTTTTCGTTGAATCGATAGGAATTCATTCGGGCGTTTCCTGGGTTGAACCCGGCGCACCACGAACCGTTGTACGACTTGTACGCGCGACTGTTGGACCAAGTCAAGGAAAACGCCGAAGCGGAATTCGATGCGATTTGTGTCGACGAGGCGGTGGAGACGCGATTGAATGCGATTGATGCGTTGTGCGCGGAACGTGGGGTGACGGATTTGGATGTGGCGGAGAATGCGTCGAGAGTGGCGTATTCGGGCAAGTCTCCGGATGAAGTGGCGAGGAATACGCGCGCGGAAGCGAAGAGAAAAGAGGCGGAGATTTTGAGAGAACAGGCGTCGGCGTTGGAGAGCGAGGCGCAGGAAAAGATTGCGGAACTCGAAGCGAAGCGTGAGACGATTCGTGCTGCGGCGAGTGGTTTGAAGACGGGTACGCAAGGGATGGATGCGATTCAAGAGGCGTCTTTAGCTTGGGCTGGGCGACCGTCACAGCCATTGTCGCGCGCTTAAGAAGGAATGTAACTGTAAGACTCTCCATTGAAACGTAGTCACGCGCGGATGGCGTGCCAATATTTTTATCTACGACTAAGACTACCTCTACAGCTCTATCTATAGCTTTGAATCCTTGGCGAAAAACGACTCGAGCGCGAGCGCGTCCGTCGGTGCGACCCAGCCTTCTGGCGGCGGCGTGCCCGTCTTTTTAATCAACATTGAATTCACCCCGCGTCTGAAATCATCGCATGCGATAAACTTTGTGATGAGAATGTTATCCATCGCCAGGCACCAATCGAGCGATTTGCCGCGTGCTCGACGCATGAGTTCGAGCGACACCTGAAGACTCGTGGGCGACGCCTTGTCGACGGCATCCATAGCCGCCGCGAAAAACTTCTGCTCCTCGACGTCGCTCGCCGTCTTTGCCCTGTGCGCCATTTCTCGTCGAATATCGTTCAGCGACATGTCTGCGTCACCGAAAACCTCCTCGATGGCGCGACGCCCCTTCGTGCTCGTCGCGTACGTCGAATCCAATGCTACGCTCGACGTCGTTTCGCCTGACGAAGCGACGCGCGCCAAATCCTCCACCCCAGCCTCCAGTCCGAGCTCTTCGATCCTCGGTATGATTTCACGCTCCCACGTCTCCAACTCGACGTAATGCGTCGCGAGACCGATACTTTTACACTCTCTTCCTCTCACGCGCGCGCCCGTCAAACTCAAATACACTGCCGTCGCGTGCCCGCAGAGCTCGTGTAAAAACCAACTCGCCCCGACGTCTGGGTACAAACCTATCGCGCATTCCGGCATCGCAAACGTCGTCTTCTCCGTCGCCACCCGCACCGGACTGTAACAGCTCAAACCAGCGCCGCCGCCCATGACGACACCATTCCAAACGCAGCACGAAGGCGTGTGCAGCGCGTGCAACCGCGCATTCAACGCAAACTCTCTCGTAAAAAACGACACCGCTCGGTTTGCATCCCCGAGCGCAATCATATCGTGCACCGCCCGGACGTCTCCACCCGCGCAAAACGCGCGGTCACCGACGCCGCGGATGAGAATGAACCGCACGCTGGCGTCTTTGTCAGCATCTTCGAGCGCGTCGTGTAAACACTCGACCGCTTCGGCGTTGAGCGCGTTGAGCGCGCGTGGACGATCGATGAGAATGTGGAGGACGCCACCGACGCGGGACGTGCGCACGGGCGGCGGCGCGTCCGCGGTCGACGACGACATGAATGGGTGCGCGCGTCGGTGTCTGACTGATGTCAAAAAAGGGGGGCTGGAAAGTTAGTTGGAACTACTGACTGGTACTCGGGAAATCATTCGCTGCGCTCGTGCACGCACGTTGTGTACAATGGAGTATTTACAATGAAATCAATCGAAAAAGAAGTTTCGTGCGCACGGGGATGACTTGCGATTTACGCATCCGTAGCATCCGCGGATGGCGCGTGGTGAATCTTTCGCTTGAGCGGAGACTTTGGACCGGCAAACTTGTAAATCCAGTGATCCTCCTCTTTGGTCGGATCGTCGTCGTCGTCGTCGTCGTCGCTGATGTCCAAATTTGACGAAAGTAGGTTTCGTTTTTGCTTGCTCGCGGCGCTTGCCCGGTTGGAGGTTGACTTGTGGTCGCCATGGGCGGGCGTTGGGCGCTTTGCGAGACCGGCGGGCGAACCGCCCACTCGCTTGGCGATGTCGTCTGGTGTGAGCTCTGGAATGGGAACACGCGGTTTTTTCGCACGCACCGGTATCGGTGCAACCTCATTCTCTTGGTCACTTTCGAAATCGAACGCGTCTCGAACCTTTGATGGTCCGGCGTTGCCGTCGTCCACCGTCGGAGACGTCGATAGTGGAAGGTGGGCGAGCGGAATATCGTCCACGGACGCTGACATGCGGAACGACTGTATCGGCGTCTTACCCACTTTTTTGGAGCGTTTTACCGATATGGAGCGAGATTCTGTCGCTTGACGCTTCGGCTGTCTCTTTCTCATCGGTTTCGTTGGAGTCTGTTTACGAGCCGCCTTTGATGTGGCAACCGCTTCGCTTCGTCTCTCACGCGCCTTTTTACCAGGCGTGGGAGTCATACTGACCCACTCCGCAAGACCAACTACCCTGCGCATCGTCTTGAGGTCTGGAAGCAACCATCGCTCCGACCTGATGTAAAACGTACCGCACGCCTCGCACAAGTTTGGCTTCTTCGTCGTCCCTTTCATCCATACGGTAGACTGCGTCGCACCGCAATGGTCGCATATACCAGAAAAGAGAGGCAGAGAATCATTCTCTTTGAGAACCTTTTCCTTTGCTACCATCATCGACGCCGTTGCTGTAAAATCAGACTTTGAAGATGAGTTTTGTTTCGGCGGCGATTCAGGCTGAGGCTCGGTTTCTTCCTCGTAGTATTCGACGGTAGAAATCTCTTCATCCCTCTTGGGCGTTTCCTTTTCCTCGTCAACGACTGGCGGCTTGTTCGTAATCGGAACAGGTGATTCACCGCGCGTGGATGCCGGCTCTTGCACCTCTTCTGTGACTTTTTTCGTCTGAGTGAAGACTTCACGATTCGGCAAGAAGATGCGCAGCGGAAACTCATCCAAAGTAATGTCGACGGCATCGTCCGGTGCTCTCGGCCAATCTACACTGGCTGGCTTGTCGAGGTATTGCTTGCACAATTGAACGGGCTCGCGACCAGACGCCGCCAGATTGATGAGCTTTTGAAGCTTATCCGCGCGCGAGATGGCTGGTTTCGCTTCGTCGCCCAAGACGGTTTCAGTCATTTGCCCAAGCGAACGAGCCAACTTGACATCTTCGTGAATCAATTTGAGCATACTCGGCTTGGCAACGAGTGTCCTAAACTCTGGCATGACTTGTTTCTTGACGTACGGTAGAATGCATTCCATGATTGACGTCTTATGATCCTCCGCTGCGGCGTTGATGTGCGTTTGGAACCACTTGATGATTTCAACTTCAACGCTCTCCATAATGACGTCGTTTAGCGTACACGCGCACAACGACAAAAGAGACACCGAGTCGCGAGCGCAATTAAGCACCCCTTCAGAAGTGGGCTCGCACCCTTCGTATCCCTTCCCATCATAAGCTATCGTCAAGCCTATGAGGATTGCCTTCGTCTGCTTTGTCATCGTTGACGCGATTGCGCGCGAAACAGAGTTCCACAAACGCAACTTGTGTTCTTTACGACCACCAGAAATGTTAATGTATCCACGACTCCGAGCCGCGCTCAACTTGAATTTCCTGAGAGACAGGTCGAGTAACGAGCGCAAGGTTGCGCGCTGAGGATCCTTTTCGTCTCCGGCGAGGTTTGCAAATGTATCCTTGACGCGGCGAGTCAGCGCGCTGTCACCAGAGTTGGAGATGATTGAATCATGCCAGTGATCCACTAGATCGCTCACTGCAGCGTAGACCATGCCGTGAGGTGCGTACTTATTTTTAGATCCATCCGATCGCAGGGTGAAGATTGCCCTGATAGCGTCTTCGAAATTTCCCACGAGCTCGACGAACATGTTGTGGACGTCTTGCAGTGCAGTGATACCCTTCAGTTTGTCCTCTGACATCGCAGAGGCTGACAACACCTCACGAACCACAGTCGGTCGACCCATTTCCTTCACTCTATCGTCTAATGCTTTCAGCGCAATGTCTCTGCGTGCCTTGATGGAGTCGAGACAAAATTCAGTCGCCGTCTCAAATATTTTCCTCGCCGCGTACGCTCCGCCTTCTCCTAGCGAAAATTCCAAGTCGTCGTGGAATCCGCGAAGAGTATCGTCATCACTCTTTGGAAGCAAGTGTAGAGGCTCTGCACACGTTCTGAACGCTTCAAGTTGAGCGTGCACGCGACGCGTCGCGCGTCTGATAATCTTCAATCTTCTGGCAAGCTTGAGATCTTCTAAACATCTGTAAAGCGCTCCGTGTCCCGTGACGCTCTGTCCCTTGGCGGTGGACACGTCAAACACCTTTGCCCACGACGAACGAATCTCTATAAACTTCCACGCCTTGGCGATGACTGCGTTGCATGTTTGATGAATCTCCCCGACGCTACCGTCCGGATCCATCAACATTCTGAGGAGTTCGGCTCTCCGCACAGTGGCGAGTTCTTGCGTATTTGCCTTGATGACTTGATCAATCGCCCATTGGTATTCCGGATTCGTCGGTGGCGTTTCAGCCGCTAAATCTTCGACATCAACCAATCTACCACACGCCTTGTAGAAACAATTTCGCGCTTTTCGAAAAGTCGTGTCGGTTCGACCCCAAATCAGGTCGCCCTGGACCGCGTTGATGAGTCTTCGCGTCGCCGGCCGCAAAACCAACTGTTGCAGAAATCCGCTCTTGTGCAAGGCTCGAGCGACGTCATTCGTCACCTCTCGCGAATCACCCAGACAGATCACCGCGGCGGCGTTGCGTAAAGCGGCGACTAGGTGTCGATCTCGCGCTGGATCAGCGTCCCCTGCGCCCGGGGCATCGATCAAAACCAACCCACGGTTTCGCTCAGGTGTTGGAATTTCCACGCGAACCTCTCTCAGCAAACCCCAACACGCCGACGGGAGATGCGTCTGCGTGACAAGCGTGCGCCTCGTGGCCACGAGTGCGCGTCTAAAAGTACTCTCATCGCTGTAATCTAACGCATCCAAATCATCGGGCTTGTACTCGAACACCACTCGTTGTCCTAAACGTTCTAGATAGTCCGCTGGAAGTGCAACGTCGTCGTCTTGGACATCCTTCAATGTGGCCAAGTTTGGACTCAACCCCACCATGGCGCACGCCACGCGCAAAGGAGACGCCAACGCGTATTCAGCATCGTTCCCGTCCTCCTTATTGTCCTTTCTGATGTCTAACATCGTCAGCTCATCCATACCTTCCGCCTTCATCTGCTCGTGAACGGCACGCTTGGTGTGCGGGCCCAACGTTGAAATGTACTCGTTGATCGATCGAGCGATGAGTGCTTCGTGTCGAAGGGCGTGCACGTGCTTCTTGACGGTATCTTCGTCAAAGTACACGAGCGTCACGCGAAAAGAATCAGATGTGCTCACCGAACACGCTACTGAAGTGGTATCCATGACATTGCCTTCTGGAAGCAAAAACGGAACGCCGGGGACATCCTCAACGAGACTCGCCACGTCAATGTGAGACTTTGGGAATTCCTTTTCGCGAATCGGAATCTTGAATTCACCGATCAGTTTCTCGTATGCTTCCCTTCTCTCCTCCTTGGCGCTCTTCTCCGCCCGCTCTTTCGCTTTCTCTTCATGAAACTGTTTGTAAATCACGTAGCTCGGTTTCGTCTTTGTCCCCTTCTTTGCGTTCGCCTTTGCGATCGACTTCAGCTTGTCCTTACGAATCTGCACCGCATCCGCCATCTTTGAAGCCTCCCTACTGATTCCTCTCGACCGCATGTGTCTCGGAACGTACAGCTCGGCGCTCGCGTTTCGATCCAACGGCGGCGGCGGTGGAAACTCACGCGCGTCAGCATCCAGCGACACGCCCTTGGACATTCCTTCATCCTCCACCGTTCTTCGCGTGTTCGCCTCGCGTTCCTCCTGTCTTTCATCGTACGGCGTCATCGACGTCACGACCAACATTTCTTCTGCTCCATCCCTTCTTGCCGGCGCGCGCGTCCTCGTCGGTGCTCCCTTTGTGTCGTCGCAACCCGCGAGCTCGCTCAACAACTGATTCAACACGTGACTCTTCCCAACCCCAGACCTCCCGAGCGCCACCACTCGCAACGGTGCCCGCATAGCGATGTCATACTCCTCCATCGCCGCGTCAATCTCGTCCAACATGACAGATCTCAGCGCCGTCGGAACTACGTACGACGTCGACGGCGCTTCACCCGAAACGCACTGAGAACCGTGCGTGTCCACGAGCGCGCGCGTTCGCTCGAAACATTCCCAAAGCTTTCCACTCTATCGCGCGATAACGACGGGAAAAGAGAGTATGCATCGGTCAGTCATCGTCGTCGTCGTCGTCGTAAGCGAACGTCGTCGTCGTAAAGAAAAACAAGCGTGAACTTGGAGTCGAACCGCTCTACGCACATCGACTTCTTCCAACGCCTTTCGAACGACATCGGCATCGACGAGATCCCCCAGCGCAGACTCTGCGTGCGCCGCTGTTCCCCGCGTCGTGGGCGTCGCCATCTTCGTCTTCGTCGTCCGTCACGCGTCGTCACCACGGTGCGTCATTCGAACGGAGTGAAAATTCAAGTGACAAAATGCGTCGAGTTCTGGAGTTCGCATCGTGACAACTCGACGCACGATGGTGACTCTAGAGGACGTGACCGAGAATTCACCGGCGCCGAACGTCGTGCAAAACGATCGTCTGTCGTCGGGCGATCGCGCCGGGACGGCGGAGACGAAGATGGATCGCGCCGAGGCGTTCAAGTTGAGAGGGAACGCGCTCTTTGCAAGTGGAAAGTTTCGCGAGGCGCGCGAGCTGTACGACGATGCGTTGCGAACGGCGCTGGATGCGGACGATGACGAAAAGACGTCAACGACGACGACACCGATGGGTGAATCGTCATCACCACCGCCTTCGGTGGACGGGTTGAAGACGATCGATGGTGAGACGAGTGAGACGCTCGACGCGCGAGTCGCGGCGTATTACGCGAATCGCGCGGCGTGTTCGTTACGATTGGAAGACTACGAAGCCGCGTCGAAGGATTGCACGGCGGCGATCAAGATTGATAAGGATTACGTCAAGGCGTACGCGCGTCGAGCGACGGCTCGGGAGGCGTTGGGTGATGTTGAGGCAGCGTACGAGGATTACGTAAAGACGCTGGAACTCGCGCCGAGAGACGGAACGGCGAAGAGAGCAAAGGAAAGATTGCAACCAATCGTGGAGAAAAAGAGGGAAGAGATGAAAGATGAGATGATCAAGTCGATGAAAGATTTGGGCAACTCTCTTCTCGGTAATTTCGGTCTAAGCTTGGATAATTTCAAGGCGGAGAAGGATGAGACGACGGGGAGTTATTCAATTCAATTCGTAAACGAACGACGACAACGTTCAGACGACGAGGAGGAGGACGAGTGAATCCATTCGATGCGATAGAGCACACTACTTACTTGTCGAATATTATACCGGTAAATACAAATGAAATGAATGTTCACGTCTAACACGTAACAATGTCTAGCGCTTCGTTTTCAACAGCGCGAGCGATCTGCACCGCGCTTCAAAGGCTTGGATTTGCGACCGCGCGACGTCGTCGAACACCACGCTCACCGCCGCCGCGTGCATGGGCTCCTTCACCTCGAAATCAATCTCAAAATCGACCACGACACCGTCGCTCGCCGGTAATCCCGTATCTTCCTCCGAAGCGTCCCCCTCCAACGGCGTAAACTTCCACGTCGTCGTCATCGACCGAAACAACCCGCTCGACACGCTCCTCGCCGTCACTTTATTCGGCCTCTCACACGTCACCGCGCTCGTGTACTTTTCGTTAAAAACCTTAAACCCAATCTCCAAATCCGCTTCAAAGTACTCGTGCCCGGCTTCCGCCGCCGCCTTCGCGCGTTCCGCCCCCCACGTATCCTCTGGCGTTCGCCGAGCCCCCGCGCAAAACGGCAAAAACTCTGAATACTTATCCACGTCCGCCACGACGTCGCACAGCGCGCTCCGACTCACACCCTTGACGATTTTCCTCGCGCTGTACCTCTTTCGCAGCGCCGACGCCGGCGCCGACGTCGACGTCGCCGCGTCGCCGTCTTCCTTCGCCGAACTCTTCCCGACGAACGACCGCGGGCGCGACGCCGAAGGAGAGGCCCCGAACCCGGCGATCCCGCCGGCGGACGTCGCCACCGAAGGAGAAGACGACGACGACGCCACCGCCACCGACGACGACGACCACGCCGCCGTCACCGGCCTCGCGAACGACGACACCGCTCGACGCATTCGCGGTCGCCCACTGCGGGCGGCAACGGTCGCGCCCTCCAACCTCGGGTCCGAGTGCGTACAAAAGCCTCACGGATGACCATCAAACGGTTCTCGAAAGCCCCGGGTCGTACGTGAGATAGTACTTTAGGTATCTGAAACGCCGTTTATATATAGATAGATCCAGTGTAACTACCGTTAGTATTTACAAACTACTGTAGTACCACCCCGCTCGGACGGACGGACGATGCATATCCCCCCGAATTCCCCTCGTGAAGATCCCCTACCTCCTGGGTCATCCATCGATCGATCGATATATTCGGACATCCGGACACACACATCGTGTGATTTCCTCACGTTCCATACATACCCTTCATACGGGTAAAAGCAATCACACTAAGACGATCGAGCGATGAAACCGGCTTCCGGGATAAGCGCGCAAAAAAACCTCGACCGGGCGATGCGGAATCGGGGCGCTCGTCATAAGAACGCGCTCGCGTCGATCATGTTCGCGATGACTTCCACCGCCCTCTGCTCCCGCGTCGCCGCGCCGGCGAAGCTCAACAAGCGCGCCGAGCGCAAGACGGTCGCGCGCGCGGCCGTGACGACCGCGGACGCGGCGAGCCGACGCGAAACCCTCGGCCTCATGGCGGTGCGTTCGCGACCTCGGATTGTCGCGCGCGGTCTCGCTCTTCTTCGCATCGCGTCGTTCTCGTTGGTTGGATTGATCGCTTTTTGACGAGTCGTGACTCGTCGTTTCGGGGTATCACGCACCACCCGAAACACGTGGGTCGCGAGCGCGCTCGGTTGGACGATCGCGCGCGCGTCGCGGCGCGTCCCGTCGGTGTCTTCCCCGTCGCGGCGTCGCATCGCGTCGAGAGAATTTCTCCGCGACGTGTCGTCGCCGTCGGGGTCTTCCCCGTCGGCGCGCGTCCCGCGAGCGGCGTTTAAACTTTAAATGGGGTTCTCCTCGCGTCGGGATCGCCGATCGATCGATCCGTCGAAGAATCCGACGCGAAGAGAAGAGAAGAGTGAACGACGAGACGAGACGACCCCGCGATTGCTCGCTCGCGAACGAACGAAAGACTGACTCTCACTCCCTCCTTTCCTCTTCTCCCGCAGGCTGGCGCCGCGCTCACCGTCGCCCGCCCGGCGAACGCCGCGTACGGTGATTCCGCGAACGTCTTCGGAAGCGTCTCCAACCCGACCGGTGCGTGCGATGCGATGCGAAAACACCCGCGTGCGATATCCTCCGTATTTAAACGGTGCATTCGCCCGTGTGCGCACACTGAGTGTCACAAAATCGATCGATCCGACCCGACCCGACCCGAGGGGAGATTCAGATTCGATGGATTCGGATTTCTTCCGCTTTTTTTCACCAGTGTATACACATTTGACGAGTCATGACTCGTGAAATTGTGGATTTTGTGTCCCCGTCCCGCGCTCGAGGATGATTGCATCCTTCCCTGCTCGCGTGGGTTGGTTTGTTGCGTTTGTTCGTTGCGTTCGCCCGACTGACTCTTCCGTTTCGACCGACCGTTTTGACGAACCGCAGGCTTTGTCCCGTACGCCGGCGATGGCTACGCGTTCTTGCTCCCGTCCAAGTACAACCCGTCCAAGGAGCGCCCGTTCCCGAACACGGATGTGTACTTTGAGGATAACTTTGACCAAGTGACGAACATCTCCGTCATCACGGAGAAGACGTCCAAGTCTAAGATTGAAGACTTCGGCAAGCCGGAGGCGTACCTCGATCAACTCGGCTACTTGCTCGGCGTCCAGTCCTACTCTGGCTCCACGCGCTCCGAGGGTGGTTTCGCGGCGAACAAGGTTTCCACCGCTGCCGTGCTTGACGTGTACACGCGCGAATCCAAGGGCAAGACGTACTACCAGTACGAAATCCTCACGCGCACCGCCGACGGCGACGAGGGCGGACGCCACCAGCTCATCTCTGCCACCGTTTCCGACGGTACCCTGTACATCATGAAGCTTCAATCTGGTGACAAGCGTTGGTTCAAGGGTCAAGAGCGTGACCTCCGCACCGCGATGAACTCCTTCACCGTCGCGTAAACGTTTGGCTTTTATTTTTGACGAGCGAGCGGCGCGCGCTCGGCTCGTCTCGTTCGCTCGTCGGGGACCAATAAAGTCGGTGGTTTAGGAATTTATAGCAAAGAACAAACGAACGCACGACGACGACGCATGTTTGTCTGTTTGTTTGTTTGTTTTAACGAGCGAATATACAAATGATATCACGCGCGCGCGACCGCACGCACGCACGGACGGACGCGTCTCTTTTTTTTGCATTCGTTTTCGATTCACATCTCCTTCTCCCTCTTCAGTGCGCGCCTCCCGTCGTCCGGACCCCCCGTCGTCGCGCGTTCCGTCCGGTACGTCTGGGCGTCGTCTAGATAGAGACCCGCTCGTCGCGCGCGCGCTTCACGCGCTCCCGCGTCGTCGTGTCGTCCGCGTTCGTTCGTAAATGTCACTTTTACGACGCG
>Ga0255759_10003768_pt1 | contig 13210 bp, 10 predicted proteins | sample 101ome_20_FD_179959 | JGI IMG/M metagenome (GOLD analysis project Ga0255759, IMG submission 179959) | Coastal salt marsh microbial communities from the Groves Creek Marsh, Skidaway Island, Georgia - 101404AT metaG (version 2) | ecosystem: Environmental > Aquatic > Marine > Intertidal zone >...
TTTTTCTCACAGATTTGATTTGCTTGCAGAACTTGCAAAAAAAAATCATGTCACTTTAATAACAGACACATCTAATGCGTCGCATGAAAATATCAAAAAATGCACATCACATAAGATAGATGTTCAACATCTTAAACAAAGGTCTGGATCAAAAAAAATTACTTATCTTAAATATTTCTTTAGTCTAAGAAATTTAATATATAAATGCTCATATGATCACATACTCTTTGTAACAATAGAGACGTGTATTTTTGGAGCCCTTCTAAAAAATAAGAATTGCATTTCAAATAGGTACTATCTCGTTACAGGCCTAGGATCATTTTTAGATAAGAAAGAACTGAAATTTAAAATATTAAAAAAAATTTACTTAATTATTTTTAGGAAAGAAAAAAATAATCTTAATTCAACTTTCATCTTTCAAAATTATGATGATAAAAATTATTTTATTGCAGCAAACTTTGCTTCAGAAAAAAACTCTCAAGTCATTAAAGGAAGTGGTATAAAGCAAACTCAAGAACTGAGAAAAAATTACCAAAAACAAGATTGGCTAATTAAATTTTGTTTTGCTGGTGACCTTACTATTTCTAAAGGATTGGGGGAGTTGCTTAAAGCATCAAAGAGTCTGTATGAACAAAATTATCAGTTTGCACTCAATATTGCTGGAAAATATCTACCTGGTAAAAGTGACTATATTTCAGATGAAACCTACAGAATATTACAAAAATCTAAATATATAAATTATTACGGCATGATTGACTATTCAAAAATGAGTTATTTTTATATGGATTCAGATATATTTATTTTGCCATCATATGGTGAGGGCCTACCAAAAAGCGCACTAGAAGCAGCTTCTCATGGTTTACCCCTTATTCTAACAGACGTCCCCGGTAGTAATGAATGCATATCTGAAAATGGCTATTTAATTCCAGCAAATGACTACTTAGCTCTAGAGGAAAAGATGAAGAAATTTATTAGCAACAAAGAAATTTTAAAAAATATGTCGATAAAATCTTTGTCTATAGTAAAAAACAAGTTTGAGCTAAAAAAAATTGTTAATCAATATCTAAAACTTTTTCATGAGAAAACTATTAGCGAATAAACTTCAAAAAGATGCATTAGTTTTTTTCATCCAATTTATATAGAACACTAATCCGAACAACCTTCCAGCATTTTGATGAATTCTTCCTCTATCTTCTAGAAGTTCTATGCATTTTGGTTGATTAATCAAACTTGGATCAGCATCTGAAATAGTCTGAGAAAAATATTCAATCCATTTTTTTTCTAACAAAAAATTGCCCAATGGGATAGAAAACCCTTGTTTTCTGTCTATAGAAAAAGTTGAAGGCAAGATCTTTAAAGCCAATTTTTTTAATAAAATCTTTTGATTTTGATTGGTAACCTTCAATGATGACGGAACTTCTGTGAAAGCAAATTCAACAAGGTCCTTATCTAAAAATGGGGCTCTAACCTCAATAGAGTTTGCCATACTTGCCCTATCAACTTTTACTAATAAATCATCAGGCAAATAATTTTTAAAATCATGTAACATAGCTCTGAGTGGGTAATCAAAGACATCAAGATAATTATTTTCATTATTATATTTTGATTCATCAAAAAATTCATTTCTAAAAAAATATTTTTGCTCTTTAGTTGAAAAAAACTCATCCATATTTGGATAAGAGGTATGAAAGTTTGTTGAGAATAATTCAATTGTTTTCCTGCCACGAGATCCTATTGGCATGAAATTCTGAGCTAAATTATTGATATATTTCCTCATGGAGAGTGGAACAAAAGTTGAAAAAGCTCTTAGTTTTAATAACCTATTATAATGATTATAGCCTCCAAACAGTTCATCTCCACCATCCCCACTAAGAGCAACTTTGAAATTGCTAGAAATTTCTTTTGAAACCAAGTAAGTTGGGATCATCGATGAATCAAATATTGGATCATCAAAAAAATATGCAAGTCTCTCAATTATTTCAGGATTAATTTCTTTTGCCTCAACTTGAAAATGATTTGTATTGAATTTTTCTGCAATTAATCTGGCATGATTTGACTCATCAAACCTTCCATGACCAGGAAAAGTTACAGTAAACGTATTTAGGTTTTTTTTAAACCTTGATGCAATGGCTGTGATTAAACTGGAATCTAATCCACCGCTCAACATTACTCCAATAGGAACATCAGCATATAATTGAGATTTAACAGCTGATTCTAAACGAGCTTCAAGCTTATTGACTAGCTTTTCTTCTGAGCATACCGGAGCGTTTAAGATCTTTGACTTAATTTGTTTTGCGATGCTCCAATAATTAATAATCTTATAACTCCTATTAACAAGATCAAATTCTAGTGAGTGTCCAGGCAAGAGTTTATGAATATTTTTGAATATTGACCTATCACCTTTTGTAAAACCATGCTCAAAAAGATATGAGAATGAGCAAGGATCAATTTTATTTAACTGCTTTTCATAATTAAGAATAGGTTTAATTTCTGAGCTAAAGAAAAAATTATTTTTATATAGAGAATAAAAAAGAGGTTTCTCTCCCACTCTATCTCTTGCTAAAAAAATTGTTTTTTTCTTTCTATCAAAAATTGCTAGTGAAAACATGCCTTTCAATCTAGAAACACAATGCAATCCCCACTCTTCATAACTATACAAAAGAACTTCGGTGTCTGTCTGCGATTTGAATGAATAGCCCAGGGAGGTCAGCTGCAATTTTAGCTCTCTAAAATTATATATTTCTCCATTAAAAATAATCTCATTCGATAAATCGGCAGAAGACATTGGTTGGGAGCCCATTTTGGTTAGATCAACTATTGAGAGTCTTTTGTGGCCCAGACTAACATTAATTATATCATCATGTTTGATGCCAGTAGAATCTGGTCCTCTGTGATGAATTAAGTTAAGACTTTGCTCAAATAGCTCTCTTGAGATTTGACTATTAGCTAAAGCAATTCCAAAAATTCCACACATCTTCAATTATTCCAAAGTTTTAAAAATTCTATTAAACGCTGGTTAATAGTCATATTTTTAATAAAATATTTAGCCCAATAAAATAATTCAATTATTAAATAGTGGTAATCCCCTGGAACACTATTTATTTCGATAATAATTCCTATCTTTGTAATTCTCACTACTAAAGAAAGTTAATTTTCAACCCTTAATTTGTCTCAGATAGAAAATAATCTTTTTCACAAAAAAATTATTTTGAATAAAAAAATTATATGTTGTTGGGTATTCTCGATATATTTGAGAGGATTGATAACCAGCACTTTCATCATATGAGATTCCTGCAAAATCATTTTGAGTATCATATAAAATCCATTTATCGTTTTCGTAAATCTCGAGGACTGTATGTTCGCTGATGTTGTTTTTGGTATTAATCAAATCTACTAGCCGTGTTTTATAACCCAACTCATTAGCAAATGTTGCCAGCAAAACTGCGCCTTCATCGCACCAAATATAATTTCTTTTTGTAAGAAGATACCTGGGAGACTGACTAGAAGACAAATTAAATGTAAATTCATAATCACTATTTACAGAGCCATCTGGATCCTTGGTTACTTTATTAATATAATGAAAAGCCTCTAATGGTGAATTAAGATTCTCTGTATCGATTATTTTTTTAAAAAAAACATCGTCACTTAAAATATATCCAACAATAAAAAACATAATAAAAAATGTTATAAATATTGGTTTGAGGAAATTCTTAATAATATTCATAAAAAATTTTTACAGTTTAATTTAAGAGTATATTTTTGAAATTTTTATCCAAAGACGCTTTTTTAATTAAGATAATTTTTAAATTCATACTTTAAAAATTTTTATGTTTCCATAAATTAAACCAACATATGAATCGATTTTGTCAACATCATAGCTTGATTCAAAAATTTTTTTCTGATCTTTTTGATCGGCATTTCTAATACTGATTCCCATAAGAATGTTTATTTTCTGAAAATAAAAGGTTGTTTCTGTATAAAGCTGAAACTCTATTATAATCTAAATCAATTAATTCAAAATTATTTTTAAGTAAAAAATTAGTAACTGGTACAAGCGTGCTTTCACAAGAAATGCCTCGCTCAAAACCTAAATCAGCCGTTACAAACTCAACTAATTTTATTTTTTCTCCTAATCCTTGCAGGATTTCTGGTTCCGCGCCCTCTGCTTCAAGTTTCAAACATTTTATCTTAGTATCAATATAGCTATCTAATCTCACGCCATTGATTACAGTAATCTCTTCATAAGACTTTGGTTCGATCAAAGATGAATCCGCACCTTGAGAACTTATATAGAGTTTTATTTCTGTATTCTCGTTCCAGAGCGCTAAATTATGAGCAGTTGAAGGCGATACGTTCTCATAGAGGCATTGAAATTCAACAGGAGATGGCTCAAAACCAATATAGTCTACTTGAATACCATTAAAATTAAACCAACATTTTAAATCTCCAACATTTGCTCCGCAGTCTACAAAGATATCACCATCTGAAAAATTTATTTTATCAAGAAAATAAGATGCGCTTAAATTATCAAGTCTTCTTTTTATGCCAAATTCATATGCATCATTACATTGAATCTGATGACGAATTCGGTGCTTAAATGAAGGGAATTCATTATCAGTAACAATAAAAGACTCTTTATCCCAGCTCAATCTAGCGCTACTCTTGATAAGTATCGACTTAATATTAAATAACGTGGCAAATAATTTCTTATCTGTTTTAATAATTATCCATCTATAAAAATTAAAAAGTGGCCGAATAAGACGCTTCAAATAGTATTTAATAAAGTTCATCTTGATAAATTCACAACCTTTTTTATTCCCACTCAATAGTCTCATTTTTACAAAGCCTTATTTAGCAAGGGTTTGCGCGAGGCAAAATAGAGTTTACAAGTAGTTTACAAGTCTTTTTCAAAACTCCAGTTTAACCAGCCATTATTTTTTTTATACCGCTCGTCTATTATAAATTTTTTTAACAATTTTTTCTTTATTCCGCTCTATTGTGACAAGAGGTTTGTTAGAATAGTGCCAATAGCTTTGCTTATATCTTCTATTTCATTTATGGTTCTAATTGGTACATTTTTCAGGAACGACCTCTATGATTTTATATTTTTTTTTCATAAAATTAATTAATCCATTGATGTAATGTTTGCTGAAAAATGTATAGCCTTATAATTAAAAGACTGCGTAACTAAAAAGTTTATGTTTAATAAAAAACAAAATGAAACTCTTGAGCATTCAATGCACCATTCTTATGAGTCTAATATTTTTAAAGATCTCCTAAAGAAAATACCATTCTTATATGAATTTTCTAAATCAATATACGTTTTTTTACTGCATATAATTTCAAAAAAACGTTGGAAAAAAATTCTGCATAATACCGAGGTTAAATTAAATCTAGGATCTGGTCCAACCAAAGGAAAGAATGGATGGGTGAACGTTGATTTATTTGGTGCAGACATAAATCATGATCTTAAAAAAGGTATTCCCCTTGATGATAATACGGTTAATGCTGTTTATAGCTCGCATGTTTTTGAACATATACCCTACAAAGATTTGCTTCATGTTATTAAAGAAATTAGAAGAGTTTTAAAGCCAAGTGGAAAATTATTGGTATGTGTTCCAAATGCAGGTTTGTATCTTAGGGCATATTTTAATAATGAAATGTTTCTTAACTACGATGAAATGTATATTCCTGCGTTAGTGAATACTAATAGCAAGATAGATCAATTAAATTATATTGCATACTTAAATAGTGATCATCATTTTATGTTTGATGAAGAGAACATAATAAATATATTAAAAATGTGTAATTTTAATAATGTTGACTTTAGGGATTTTGATGATGAAATAGATCACCAAGAGAGAGCTTTTGAATCAATGTATGTTCAAGCTTTTAAGTAGTTACATTATTGTTATAAATAACTTTTTCTCGTTAGTCTGAATATATACCTTTGTACTTGGGTAAGTATCTACAGAACACTAATCTAATAAGAATAAGAGTATTGTCAAAAATTTGTATTAAGTTTGTACCTGAAGAATCCATATTTTATGGGGGTTTCAGACGATATTTTTACTCCCACTCAATAGTGGCAGTTAGGTAGAGTATTGATTTATATAGCGTATAAAACCACTTTCTAATAAGTTTCTAACTTCTCCCTTCGCTTGTGGGTACGAACAGAACTATTGAAACTCAATAGTATCAATGCGTTAGCGAAAAGGCGATTGAAATGTCTCTAATCATTGATCGCAGTCCATAAGCACTGAACACGCGGTATTTTGGTTTTTTTACACATAAAAATAGAGACACCTCAAAATCTTTGAAACGTTTTACTTCCTCACCGCTTTGGCTTTAGATCTAAAGAATCTAAAATTTCAGATACTATCCACTCAGCAGTGATAGAAGAGGGGTGATCAACATCGCTTATTAAAATATTTTCATCTTTCACTCCAAAGCAATGTGATTGGTCACATAAGAAAGAGCTTGGGTAAATTTTGTAGAAACTATACGGTAACGAGTTATAGAATTTATATGCATCTGATGATCTATTAGCAAAATCATCGAACGAAGATTGCTTATCGAGTAACCTTCCATAAACCAAATATTCAAACTTTAAGGTTCTTCTATTGATATTTGTTGAAGGTATCGGATAAATGACAGTCACAGCGTTACCATTTTGTTCAAGCATTGAAAGCAGAGTTTCATAACTTTCTCTTTTCTCTTCAAAAAACTCAGCACGTTCGCGGTGGGCATATCCGCCAAAAATTACAATGCTATTTTCTACATCTTTTAAGTATTTAAGTCGAGCTTCATCGACCTTTTCATTTCTACCATAGAGCGACCCTCCTCTAGTCATAAGAATAAGAGAAAGATCCTCGTCTGATATCTTTTCTAATAATTTGAAGGCTATCGAAACCATATGACTGTCGCCAATCAGATAAACTGATTTTGAACTGTCTCCTAATTTGCAAAATTCATCTTCTTTAATGGCCTCTTGTCCTTTCAACCGATGACATTTATCCCAGGTCTCTATATTTGCAAAACGATCATCGAAAGATTCCCTTTGCATAGAACTTGGATATCTATTAGGAAATCCCTCAGAATGCACAGTAATGATAGACGCGGACACCACTAACCCCATAAAGGCAAGTAAGGTGGTTGCAAACTTTCCGCTCGAAATAGAATTTTTACTTCTAAAAGGTCGCTCGACATAACGATATGTAATTGCCGAAAGGACAAATGTGAGGATAAATATAATAAGAGCCCATTTGTGGGGTATATGCAGTGAACCTTGCGCAATTCTAAACAGCGACATAATAGGAAAATGCCACAGATAAGCCGAGTAACTTACAAGCCCAATCAAAACAAATGGCTTGCTACCCAAAAGCTTACCTACTAGCTCATCCCTCGACGTAAATCCAATAATCAACGCAACACCGATAATTGGAAGGAGTGTATGGAAACTTGGATGCGGTGTTTTACCGTCAAAAAACAGAATGCTGTACGCGATCAAAATTAGACCAAGCATTGAAAGAAATATTGATGCGATGCGACCTTTTAAAGGTTTGTAATAAAACTCTCTGTAGGCAAGCATCGAACCTACAGCTAACTCCCAAAAACGACTGAATGGTAAATAGAAATTCAAATCAGCATTTTGTACTTCCATTAATTCAGCAAACAGAAGACTTAGCAATGAGAGACCAATAAGGATAGCTAGGAAATGCTTACGGAAAAACTTAAAAACGATTACCGCTAAAATCGGAAAAACCAAATAGAACTGCTCTTCAACACCTAAACTCCACGTGTGAAGAAAAGGCATTAGGAGTGCGCTATCAGCTCCGTACTCCGTGGTGTTAAAGAAGAAGAATATATTTGAGCTAAAAAATAGTGCTGTAATTGCACTATACGCAAGCTCTATAAGATCTGCCGAACCGAGAAGCATATACGCAAAAATACTAGTCGCCAAAATCATCAATAAAAGCATTGGCAGAATGCGGCGCGCTCGTCGTTCGTAGAAGTTCAGAAAACTAAATGAACCTTTTGACTTAAGCTCAGAAAGAATTATGCGTGTTATCAGATATCCACTAATCACAAAGAAGATGTCAACGCCAATAAAACCTCCCTCAAACCAATCCCTACCGAAAAACACCATCTGTGCGTGATAGAGAATGACACTTACTACGGCTATTGCTCGCAAGCCATCAATTTCTGCTCTGTAGGAAAGTTTTGATTGTTTCATTCTGTTTTCTTTATAGATATGATTATTTGTAATAGTTGATGTAGTTTCTAACTTTCTTTCTAACACTAAAGAAAAAAGCCAACAGAATCAACCATTGGCTTTCGTAGTTTCTAACAAGTTACTAACTATAAATATAAGTGAAATCAATAACTTATACCGCCTGGACTACTCCCACTCAATAGCCAAAGTTTTACAAGCCCTTATTTAGCAATTGTTTGCGAGGGGCAAATCTGTCTTTACAACATTTTTACAACATTTGTGGTTTATTTCTGTGTGTCTCACTATCTTAAAATCCTTGTAGTATTAGCAGTTTAGCATTTCTGCTGTTGTAAAGTTTACAACACCTTTTTCTGGTTCAATTACCGGGCTCTAAAGCCTTAAATATCTCTTTAACCACTATATCCGCCCCAGTATCTGAAAGATGATCATCATCGAAGTAAAAAGGAACCGAATCCTCTATCACCACACATGCCTCAATGTCATATCGCTTACAAAAAGCAGATCTCAATCTTACTGGAATGATGGTGGCTTTATTTTGCTCGTAGAATTCATCAAACACGCTTATCACAAATTTATTTCTTTGTTCGTACTCCTCAACCGGAAAAGAGAGAGTCTCTAACTCAAAGCCTGTAATTTTTTTATGGTGGAGGTTGTATTTGTATGGATCACAACCAACTTCAGGCACTGGATAAACCACAATAGTGGTAAGTTTCGAAGATGAAACCTCCAGTAAATTTACGAGTGCTTCAGCCATACTCTCATCAGATGGTTTCTTAAATCCGTTTGTATCTAATGGCAAGTAGTTTCTGTACTCGAAATCCTTCTCTTCACAGCCAAGTGCTTCATTTACAAAGTGCGGTTGATTAATTTCACTTGAAGGGAAAAAATACTTCATGCTCCAACGATTAATCAGTACGAGATAATCGGCATCGGCGAAATAATCCAGTGCTTCAACGTAATTGGTGGGGCATTCTAACATTTGAGGATTTGTGTTCTTACTCTTTGTCGTAAAAACAGTTGTTTCACATTCCAATACATCTCGCAACCAAATCCCCTTTATGTTCCCCAATCGTAATTGGTGATCAAGCGAATATTGAATGGATTGGAGATGTGAATCTCCATAAAAGACAATAGATATATCCGAGTCTCTGTCGCCTAATGTACAAAAAGAAAAATTTTGTTGATGTATAACATCCTCATCTGAACACACCTCACCTATCACTAACATCTTGTCGCCCAGTGATTCGAATTGAACATTTTGTAATTTACCCGGCACCTTATTTAGCAAGGGTTCGAATTGGAGGAAAAATCCCAAAACAGAGAACGCGGCTATTCCAGTTGCGGAAAGGGCATAGATTTTATGTTGAGTAAAGGTCTGTTTATTTCTAAATGGTGACTCTATGAATCGCCAACTAAGGTACGCCATCAGCAGTGAAATTAGGCATATGAAAATAAGTAAAGAATCTGAAACTTCAAAAAAAAATCGATGTCTGGCAAATGCCAGTATTGGCTGATGCCACAAATAAGCACTATAGGAAATCAACCCAATCCCAACAATAAATTTTAGACTGAGTAAATTATGAACAAGAGTCTTTGGAACTGCGCAAAGAATCAATAAACCTGTTCCAATAGTTGGAATCAAAGTATACAAACTTGGAAAAGGAGTTGTTTTGTCAAAAGCAATAATTGAATAAACAATCAGAGAAAACCCAAACAGACTTAATGCTTGATTTAATGAATGGGATTTCAGGTGAGTGTTGTACTTGAGGTAAAAGGCAGCAAATACACCAATAAGCAATTCCCAGCCTCTTGTGGGTAAAAGAAAAAATGCGCCCGATATTATTTTTGGATGAGACGCATATTGAGTTGCCCACGCCGCCACACTCAAGCTAATAAAGAATATGATCGATAATAAGATTAATATTGTTTTAATACCAAATCGCCAAGTAAGCATAAGAAAGATAGGAAAGAGGATGTAATACTGCTCCTCAACCGCCAAACTCCAAGTATGAAGTAGTGGCTTCAACTCAGCGGTGGTATCAAAGTAGCCACTCTCTAACCAAAATAAAATATTGGAAGAAAATGTAGATACCGCTACCAAACTTTGTCCAAAGTCTATAAGGTCATTTGGTGTCAGCCACAGCCAAGCAAACGGCAAGCACGCGGCCATCACAAAAAATAGCGCTGGTAGAATTCGTCGAGCACGCCTCTCGTAAAAATTGGCGATGCTGAATTTTCCTTCAGCCATCTCAGAAATAATAATGGTTGTAATCAAGTAACCACTAATCACAAAGAAAACATCTACACCTACAAAACCTCCACTAAACCACTCAAAGCCAGCGTGAAATAGAATCACAGGTAAGACTGCTAATGCTCTTAAGCCATCAATTTCTGCTCTATATTTCATTTGAAAATTTTAACCATAAATTAAATGCATTATTACTTATGAAGTGCAATAGTTGCATAATCTTACAACAATGTTTACAACTTTGACGTAAGAATGGGGGTTTACAACAAGTTTAGAACAGTAGAAAGACTGTAAGAATGGGGGTTTCAGCCTATGTCACTATTCCCACTCAATAGTTGCTGGTGGTTTACTTGAAATATCATAAACCACCCTGCTGATATCCTCTAACTCATTTACTATTCGGTTTGAAACGTGGCCTAGGAAGTCATAGGGTAGTTTGGCCCACGTTGCTGTCATGAAATCTACTGTTTCTACTGCTCGTATTGCTATGACATCTGCATACCTCCTCTCATCACCAACAACTCCAACAGATTTAACCGGCAAATATGCACAAAATGCTTGACTAACTTTGTCATATAGCTGGGCTTTTATTAATTCTTCTATGAAAATTGCATCTGCTTTTTGCAGAGTAGCAACCTTTTCTTGATTTATTTCCCCTAAAATTCTAACGCCCAATCCCGGACCTGGAAATGGATGCCGATTTAACATTTCAAATGGGAGGCCGAGCTCGGACCCCATTTTCCTGACCTCATCCTTAAATAAATCGCGCAAGGGCTCAACTAATTCCATCTTCATGTCATCAGGCAGACCTCCAACATTGTGATGAGATTTAATCACCCTAGCCTCTTTAGATTCTGATTCAGAGGATTCAATTACATCAGGATAAATAGTGCCTTGTGCTAAAAAATTAATCTCATCTTTTAATTTAGCAGCCTCGTTATCAAAAACATCAATAAAAGTTCTGCCAATTATTTTTCTTTTCTGTTCTGGATCTGAAATGCCTTTAAGATGTCTGTAAAAAACCTTCTTTGCATTAACGACTAATAAATTTAAATCCATGGTATCTTTAAATAGATTTTGCACATCCTCAGCCTCATTTTTTCGGAGCAATCCATTATCGACAAAAACACAAATTAAATTTTTTCCAATAGCTTTGTCTATAAGCATAGCTGTGACAGATGAGTCAACTCCCCCTGATAGGCCTAGTAATACCTTTTGATCTCCTACTTTTTCTTTAATCTCTCCTATTCTTTGCTGAATTAGATTTTCCATTTTCCATTGGGCTGCGCACTTACATATCTTGAATGTAAAGTTTTCTAATACAGCACTGCCCTGTTTGGTGTGGGTGACCTCGGGGTGGAACTGCAATGCATAAATAGGTTTTTTGTCATGCTCCATGGCAGCTATTGGAGCTGATTTAGTTGAGGCAATTAAATTAAATTCATCTGGAAGGGTTGATACATGATCTCCATGACTCATCCATACATCAATTGAGGACCCAGAGCTGAACCCATCAAAAAGCAAAGAAAATTTTTCCAAGAGAATTTGAGCATGGCCAAATTCTTTATTTTTTGACGAAGAAACTTGACCCCCAAATTGCTCAGCAAGAGTTTGCATCCCATAGCAAATTCCTAAGACAGGAACATCTAGTTTAAAAATAGCTTCAGGGATTCTTGGAGTATTGGATTCAGTAACTGATTCTGGACCTCCAGATAAAATTACTCCTTTGGGGTTAAGGGATTTAATTTTTTTAGTTGAAACATCCCAGGGAAGGATTACCGAAAACACATTTAAGTCTCTTATTCTTCTAGCAATGAGTTGAGTGTATTGTGAGCCGAAGTCCAAAACCAAAATCGTATCAATATTTTTATTATTTAAAGAGAGGTTGTTGGAATTATTCATACTTAATAATGAATGAATTTATATTTATATTATAAAGGAAACTATATTAAATCTTTATTAAGATATAAACGGTTTAATTTTTTCTGCAAGGTCGGAAAGCTCAGGCTTAAACTCAATAATTTCATCTATGGATAAACCCTCAAGCTCATGTGGAAAGACGAGCCATTTCTCAGTTTCATGAAGATAAAAGTCAGGTTTTCTCTCAGTTTTATTTTTCTTTGGTTTAAAGTATGGGGTGGCTACTTTAATTTCAGGTGTATTTTTTTTACAAGCAGTTTGAAGATCTGAGATTATTTTCTGAATGGATATACCCGTGTCATGAACATCATCAACTATTAGAAGTGAATCTTCTGATTCAACCTGTTTAATAATATAGTTAAGGCCGTAAACTTGAACCTGACTATCTCTCTCATCTATTCCTTTATAGTGAGAAGTTCTAATGGCAATATGGTCGGAGGGCACACCAAGGACATCTAAAAACTCTTGGACGGCTATACCAATGGGAGCCCCCCCTCTCCAAACGCCAATAATATAGTTTGGGCGATAACCACTCTCATGAACTTGCCAGGCAAGGTTAAATGAATCCTTAAGCAGCTCCTCTGATTGTATAAATAATTTATCCATTGTTTATAAATTGCTAAATTAATAGCTCAAAGTTAATCGAACCATGAATTGACGAGGCGGAATAAGCTCTAATCCAGTTGCAGCCACACCAAAAACATCTGTCATGCTTGAGTTAACACCATCTTCATCTGTCGCATTAAGAATTTTAAAGTCCAGCCCCCACTTATCTCCTACAAAATCAATGCTTGCAGTAAGATTCA
>Ga0255759_10003770_pt1 | contig 13207 bp, 10 predicted proteins | sample 101ome_20_FD_179959 | JGI IMG/M metagenome (GOLD analysis project Ga0255759, IMG submission 179959) | Coastal salt marsh microbial communities from the Groves Creek Marsh, Skidaway Island, Georgia - 101404AT metaG (version 2) | ecosystem: Environmental > Aquatic > Marine > Intertidal zone >...
ATACCAGACCTCCTTCAATCCATAAAATCCGAACCGACGAAAATTCCGCTCGAGAAAATGCTCGGCCGCAATCTGCCCGATTGCTCGTTGATCGCTCGCCACTGTCGGAACGCCCGAACTCTTTCTGGAGTTCGTGAGATTGACAATGGGACAATCGAGCTTTCCGGCGAGCTTCATCTGCTCCCTCGTCTCCAACATGGCAATAATCCCATCGCCGCCCCACCCTGACAAGCCCTCCAACGCAAGCGCTGAACCTTCCGGGCTCGAAACAATCTCCCACGGACCGTGCTCCTCGGCGTAGCGAAAAATCCCATGCGTGATGCGCTCCTGGTGCGGTGCACCCAACTGGTAGGCCAACGCGATTCGCCTGCTTTTATTTCTGCTTCTGCGTCGTTCCATTCAAAAAGCTATCCCATATTGCGCAAAAAAGCATATTTTGTCCGCAAAACAACTCTTGTGCGATCCTTGAATGCCGATTTCACTTCTTAAAAGAATGTAATGAGCACTCCTGAAACTTCCAACCATCAACTCAAAGCCGGGATGATCGGCATGGGAATGATCTTTGACGAAACCTATGCGCCCATGTTTCGGGTCGCTAAGCAGGGCATCTACGATTCTACCTTTGGCGTCTGTGAAGTCGATTTCTCCGCCGTCGCAACACGAACCGGATCGCGGGCAGAGAAATTTCGCGAGGCGAATCAGGACACCTTCTCCAACTTCACGAGCTACACAGAGCCGAATGCCGCAGGGCAGCTCGTTTCGGCCGATCCGGACTTTGTCTGCGTCGCCACTCCGGACGATCGTCACTTTGCTGGAGCCAAAGCCGCGCTTGAAGCTGGCAAGCATGTCATCGTTGAGAAACCTTCCGTCCTGTCTCTTCGGGAACTCGACGAGTTGGTTGCTCTCGCTGAAAAGAATGAGGTGCTTGCCAAGATTGTGTATCACAAACTTCTCGATCCCGATCACAAAAAGCTCCGCACCCTCGTCGCAGACGGCGAACTCTCACACGTCAACAATGGCTATTGCACGCTGCTTGAGCCTAAGTCGATTTCGGGCGGGCAATTTGCCGAATGGATCAAAGGGAGAAACCCCGGCACCTACGTTGCGGTTCACTACATCAAGCTGATCGATTTCACCTTCGGTGGAAAATTGAAACGGGTCACCTGCACCGGCCAACGAGGCCTCGTCGGACCAGCCGATGGAAACACCTGGGACTCGACTCAGCTCCGCCTCGTCTACGAGTATGACTCAGGTCGAGAAGCTGCCTTCGACATCCACACCAGCTGGGTGACGCCGGATAACTTTCCCGGCTACGTCGAGCAGGAGGTGCAGTTTCGATTCGACAACGGAAACTGGAACGGCCATAGCCGACGCAGAGGCGTCGAGTGCACGATCGAGGATAAGACCCCCATCACCGCCAAGATTTCGATGAACAATCACTATAACGGCAGCTTTCTTGAGCCGTGGGAAGAGCGCAGCCAGAGAGGCTACGGCATCGAAGCCATCGAGCGCTTTGTCCGCGAAGTTGCAGAGGTCGAATTCGGCAGGGAAGGATCCCGCGAAGATCGTCTTGCCCGAATCGCCGCCCTCGAATACAACAGCCTCGCAGCGGATCGTCAGGTCGTAGCTGCCGTTCAATCCATGGAAGCACTACTCGAAGAACATGCAGCGGGTCATCCCGACGCCGTCGTCAAAGTGAATGACGAAGAAGGCGGCTTGGCCCTCTACCGCCCCGGCGAAGAAACGCCCGAAGTTTTGTATTCGGGTGTCGTTTAACAACTCATTTTCACTATCCTGATCCTTATTTTTCTCCATGATTACCCATACTGACGAATCCACCTCCAACGAGCTTCGTGCTACGCTCGAATCTACGGAACCCGATTGCCTCCGCACAAAAACGACGAGCATGGCAGTTCTTGCGAAAAGCGAGGGCTCCTATCACTATACTCCCGAGGGTCGAAAGCTTGCCGATTTCACTTCCGGTGTTCTCGTCGCCAACATCGGACACAACCCAAAGCGCTGGTGGAAGCGCGTTCTCGAACTGATGGGATTGGACAATCTCGACGCCGACGGTGATTTTCTCCCTGCTGTCACCCTGACAAGCTACAATGCCGTCACCGAAGTCGAGATGGAAGCCAACCGTCGTCTCCTCGAAAACCTCCAGGCGCAGCCAGGGGGCTCCCGCATGGAGCAGGTCCTCTGGGCCGCGAGTGGTAGCGAAGCAATTCAAAAAGGACTCTGGGCCTGTCTCGCCCGTCGCGAAGGCGAGGACATCATCCTCGCCACCCGCGGAGGTTTCCACGGAAAGAAGGGCCTCGCTGGTGCCGTCACCGGCAGTGAGGACGATCCCGAACGCGACCCGCGGGTTCGCTTCATTTCATTCCCGAAAGAAGAATGTGCCTCGATTGAGAAACGCCGTGAACCAATCGACCTCACTCCCTACCGCGAAGAACTCGAAGCGCTGAAAGCAGAATACGGTGATCGACTTTGCTGTCTCATCACCGAGCCTTACCTCGGCGGAGGCGGATCCTATCATCCCCACAAGGAATACATGCAGATGTTAGAATCCTTCTGCCGGGAAAACGACATCATCTTCATTCTCGACGAGATTCAGGCCAACTTCGGACGAACCGGTTCGATGTATGCCTTCTCCGAATACGGTATCGAACCCGACTTCGTCGCTCTCGGCAAGGGCATGGGGAACGGAGTTCCCGTCGACGCCATCGTAGGACGTTCGGACCTTTTCGGAGTCATGGGATTTGGAGCTGGATCGGACACCTGGAGCGCACACCCACTCGGATGCGCTTCCGTAATCGCTACACTCGAAGAATTTGAGAAAGACGACATCATGGGCCAGGCCGCTGGACTCAGCGAGATCATCGAAGAGGCTCTCGTTCGCCTGACCGAACTACCAGCCGTTACCGCCGTGCGCGGGGAAGGCACAGTCTGGGGAATAGAGTTTGCTCCCCTTGGTGAACTGAGTGCTGATGAGGTTGCCCACGAAGTCGTGCTCCGCGCCTACCTCGGCAATGTAGAGGGCAAAGCGATTCACCTGCTTGGGCCGCTCGCTGGAAAAGTTATTCGAATTGCTCCCCCGCTGAATATGAATCATCGCGAAGCGCGCGAATATTTCGACGTGCTGCATGGAATGATCGCAGGGATGTGAAGGCCTGTAGCGGAACTTGGAAAAATTCCGGGCAGATTGTCTGACGAAAGTTCAAAGGTGGTTCGACGGAAGATTTCCATCCTCCGACACTTCCCTCAGCCCCGCAAACTCGCCAGATACGCGACCAGATCTCGCAACTCTTCGCGACTTAAGCCATTCGTGAGTCCTTCTGGCATGAGCGATCCGGTGTTTTCGATCCGCGTGATTTCCTTTCGCGGAAATTCCTTCACCGCTCCTGTGGCCATTTCACGCAGGCGAAACATTCCATCAGCTTCACCTTCCCGGTATCCAGCGAATACATCCCCGCCCTTGGTATGGACCGTGATGGAAAAATATCCTTCTTTCAGTTGCCGCTGCGGCCAGAGGACAGATTCGACGAGAAGGTCTGGTGAAAGCCCGGCCCCCACCGTATCGAGCGAAGGCCCGATGATGCCACCCTGCCCACCGATCTGGTGACATGCAATGCAGGTGAGCTCGGCACGGTTGTAGATGGATTTTCCGACTACGGGATCTCCGCCTTTTGCCACCTCATCGACGAGTTTCGCCACGAATTCGGGCGAATGAGCCCGCGCACCAGAATCGATTCCCATAGTATCCTGAAGAAAAGCCAAGAGCGCATCTTCTTTCGCGCCCATAGCACTCAATGCAGATACAATATGGGCTGCTGCCTCTTTTTCTGGCGGTGTCTTTTTCAAAGCCGACAGCAAATGCTGAGACGCACCCTGTCGATTCAAAAAGGGCCTGAGAAGAGGCTCTGCTATTTTCGCCAAATCCTCTTTCTCAAAACTCGTAGCGACCTTGTCAGCGACAGCAATCGGGGCAATGGGAACCAATGCTTCGACGATTGCGGATCGCGTGAGAGTTGGAGTATCAGCGAAACCGGACAAAAGTGGCTCAACTGCCCCTTTGCCGTTCAGTTTCGCAAAAGCCTTTGCCGCTTCGGCGCGAAACGAATCCTCCATCCAAGCTGACTCAAATACCTTGCGCGCAGGCTCGCTTACTCCCTTCACATCCCAAGCCCCTCCCATTCGGAAAGCAGCCACTCGATGGAGAACATTTCCCGATTCGGAAATCGCGACGAGCAAGGGAGCAAATCCGTCAGCCGGCTTTGTTTTGCGAATCGAAGCAATCCTCGCAAGTTCGTTGAGAATCTCGATCTCCGGATTTTCTCGCAGGAGAAACAAGAGATCCTCAGGAGTCCCATTTCTCGCCAAAACCTTGCTTAGAGAAACGCGAGCTTCCCGGGAAAGCTCAGCATCCTTGAGCCGCTCCCTCGCGATATCGAGCGCGCGATTTCCCCCGAAAGTCTCGAGGAAATAGGCAAGGTGTTCCGGCTTTTCGAATTTCAGGTCACCCGATTCGATTCCTGACAATGCTCCCGGAGCAAGGGCATGCACCGTTTGCTCCAACGCGTAGTCGATGAATCGGTCGCGCGGATAATCCAATGCCGCTAGAGCCACTGGCAATGCTTGCGGAGAAGCCGAATTAGCAGCAGAAACAATCAGATCCAATCGCTGACGCGGATCATGCCCCTCCATCCGCTCCGCCATTTTCGGATTCCACATCCTGAATGGAATTTTGTCTTCCACGTCAGAGCTATCTAGATGATAGGCCTGAGGCCACTGATTCGGCTTCTGCAATTCCCGTCCCCTCGCTGTGACTCTCCACACTCTCCCATGCTCCTCATCTCGATCCGGGTGTCGCAGCGAAGCCTGGTAGTGTCCGATAATCGGATTAAACCAGTCCGCCACATAGATCGCGCCATCGGGTCCGATTCGAACTTCTACCGGACGAAAACTTCCATGATCGGAAACCATCACTTCGATAGGTTCCACTTTCGCGTAGCCCGATCCCTCTGGCACTAATGGAAAAGCACTGACCCGATTGGAGTAATACCCCACGATGAGAATGTTATTCTGAATCCAGTCTGGCAGATGCGGAGAATCAACATATTCGCCCCCCATCGATTTTCCGGGAGTTGCCCCGACATTGCCAACGGGAACCAAATTCTTTTGATGAGTCGTCGGGATTAATCCTGGCGTTGCGAAGATCAACTCCTTGTTATTCGACTTGATGAAAAGCGCCCCTGTCTTGTCAAAAGCAATTCCACACGGATTCTGCGTGCAGAGGCTTGGAAAGCAGAACGGCTCAAGCTTCAATGTCCCCGGATCAAACCGCCAGAACCCCGCCGTATCTCCACGGACAATTCCCCAAGGGGTTTCCACCCGCGAATAACAGTGCAGCCCCTGACTGAAATATAATTTGCAATCCGGCCCCCAGGTAAAGTTACTGATATTCTGGTGCGTATCTCCGGTTCCGAAACCGGTTAGAAGGACTTCCCGAGTGTCAGCACGATCATCACCGTTTGTGTCCCTCAGCAAAAGCAAATCAGGGCCTTCCCCAAGGTAAACTCCTTCATCAGACAACGCAAAACCCATCGGCATATCGAAGCCATCGGCAAATACCGTCGACTTGTCAGCCCGACCGTCCTTGTCGGTATCTTCCAAAATTACGAGCGTATCATTCGGCATCTCGCCCGGCTCAAGCTGGGCATATGTCAGGGTCGTGAGAACCCATAGTCGCCCCCTTTTATCCCAGTGCATCGCCACCGGATTCGCGATCCCCAGTTTTTCATCTGCGAAGAGATTCACCTCGAAATCTTCATGCAATCGGAAAGCCGCGAGCTGGGCCTCGACCGAATTATCTTTGGCCTTTTTTCCGACTGAAACGCCTTGGCCACAGACATCCGAAAAAAGGAAAAACGAAATGAGCAAAATCTGGAGGGACAAGCCCAGTCTTGCCCTCCCTCGCGGCAAGGGACTTTTTGATTCAAGTGAGCTGTCCATCGTCATTTCGAGAGTGCAATCGACATTGATTCTGCTTCCAGCGGGCAATAAGGAGCCTGCTCCTACAAGCGCTGACGCGCGAAATTCTGTGATCATCGTCCGCCTCCTTTCGCCAGCTTCCAGATCTCTTTTTCTTTCTCCGCGATCAACGCTGGATAGCGTTTCAACTCCTCCTCAAACCATCTCTTTTCCGGATTCTTGTGATCGCGGGAGCTCGGGACTTGCTGTCGATCCCCATAGAGAAAGGCCCAGTTCGTGGGGCGATAGTATTGATCCCAAAGATGGTTCTTTTCGAGGATGGCTGTGAAAAGATCTTCATGATTCGAACCATCTTTTCCAACTGGGCACTCCAGTCCTCTCCCATTAATTGCAGCGAAAACCCAACTAGCCCAGCCATGCATTCCCACAGAAGAAAGGTGAATGCCCGTCTTTTCAAAAGCACCTTCAGGCATCGATTGCTGGGGGCAATTTTTTACACCTCTCCTCTCCGCCACCGACTCGATCACCTCTGAGTATTTCGCCAGCACCACATTCCGCTCCTCCGTCAATCGCGCCGCCGGTCCCACCTTCGCAAAGGGCACCGGCTGGACGACAACAATCCGTTTTGACAACTTCTGCAGCTCCCCAATCAATCGATCATAAGCCGCTTCGAAATCAGCCAACGCATCCAAGCCGTTAAGCGATTCCATTTTTCCAAAACTCAGAACGAATACACCGGGGTCGATTTTATTTCGTCCATCAGGGACGCTGCCCTCGCGAGTGTCTCCTTTTGCGGTGTAGAAAAACATCGGTCGCTGCTGGCGAAACACCGTGTCTGAAGACCAGCCTAGATTCCGCACTCGAATCTTCTGATCAGGAAATGCCGTCTGCAGCATCGCTTCGAGATAACCGAACTCCTGCATCCGGAAAACATCCGCACCACCCATCAGGCTGACAGTTAACCCTGTCTGGTCACTGAACAAACCTTGTTCGGTCGGCAGCTCAACAGGGTCAGGTTGCGGCTTAAAATGACGAACCAAGGCGAGGGAGTCATCCTGTTGAGCAGGATCGAAGCCAGAAGCCATCGTGCTCGCAAGGGCGACCGCCAGAATGGCGAGAAATCGAATCATGCATCCGATGTTGCGGATTTTCTTGACCTATCGCAAGGACGGGATGGCGTTTGTGAAGCACATTTTTCCCTTCCCATTCTCCGCTGTCGCGTTACTGCTTTTTTATGTCTGAATCCGAAAATGCTTCCCCTCGCGATCCATCCACTCTTCGCAGTGCCCGTTGGTGGGCGCCTGACGATCAGCGCAGCTTCGGACACCGCTCCCGGCTCAAGCAGATGGGATTCGATAACGATGACTTCGAGGGCAAGCCGACCATCGGCATTCTCAACACCTGGTCCGAGGTGAACAATTGCCACACGCATTTTCGCGATCGAGCCGAGGAGGTGAAACGCGGCGTCTGGCAGGCGGGAGGTTTTCCACTGGAAATCCCAGTCATGTCGCTCTCAGAAAGCTTTATGAAGCCGACAAGCATGTACTATCGAAACCTGCTTGCACTGGAGGTAGAGGAAACGCTTCGCTGTTACCCGATCGACGGAGCGGTCCTGATGGGCGGCTGCGACAAGACCGTTCCGGCAACGATCATGGGGGCAACCTCGGCAAACATCCCGAGCATTTTCCTCCCGGCGGGACCAATGTTAAAAGGTTGCTGGCGCGGGGAGACACTCGGGTCGGGAACAGACATGTGGAAATACTGGGCCGAGCGCCAGGCTGGAAACCTTTGCGAAGACGGGTGGAGCGAACTGGAAGACGGGATTGCTCGTTCTCCGGGGCACTGCATGACGATGGGGACCGCGTCGACTATGACCGCAATCGCAGAAGTTCTCGGCCTCTGCCTGCCGGGCTCGACTTCGATCCCAGCAGTTCATTCGACTCATACCCGAATGGCCTCAGCAATCGGACGACGTGTCGTGGATCTTGCCTGGGATAAGATAACGCCACGCAGCCTGTTGACGGAGGATGCCTTTCACAATGCGGTCGTCACTGACATGGCTCTTGGCGGATCGACGAATGCGATCATTCACCTCATTGCGATGGCGGGTCGAGCAGGGGTCGAACTGACTCTGGATACGTTCGACGAAATCTCCGAGCAGGTAAAAGTCATCGCGAACATTCGACCCTGCGGCGATTACGTGATGGAGGATTTCTACGACGCCGGAGGCATTCTCGCTCTCCTCTCGCAGATCAAAGACCACCTCAAACTGGACGCCCCGACGGTGACAGGAAAGACACTCGGTGAAAACCTCGAAGGAGCTGAAGTCTTCAACGACGACGTGATTCGGCCGATCGATCGACCTGTTGGAAAGGCGGGCGGCACTTTTGTCCTGCGCGGAAATCTCGCGCCCGACGGGGCCGTCATCAAACCGACCGCCGCGGAAGAACGACTTCTCAATCATCGCGGTGTCGCCGCTGTGTTTTCGGACTACGCTGATCTCAAAGCCAGGATCCACGACGAATCACTCGGACTTACTGCGGATCACATTATCGTCCTGCAAAATGCCGGTCCGATCGGCGCTCCGGGTATTCCTGAATGGGGTATGCTACCGATTCCCGACTACCTGTTGAAGCAGGGTGTGCGCGACATGCTGCGAATCTCCGATGCTCGCATGAGCGGAACCAGCTACGGAGCATGCGTGCTCCACGTCGCCCCGGAATCTGCGATCGGTGGCCCCGTTGCGCTGGTTCAGGATGGCGATTTCATCGAAGTCAGTGTCAAGGAGCGCCGTATTCATCTCGACGTGTCCGACGAGGAATTGGCCCAGCGAAAAGCAGACTGGAAGCCGCGTCCCGATCGCCACACGCGAGGCTACGGCCGTCTCTACGCCGATGAAATCACCCAGGCTCCAGAAGGCTGCGACTTTCGCTTTCTCCACAAAGGCGACGACGCTCCAGAGCCCGATATTTTCTAACCGAATCCGCTTTCCCCCTGCATCGATTTCGCGTTACGATTCTGACAATGGCCGCTCCTAAAAACAATGACACGAAACCACCGAAGTCGACGATGTATGTCGTTACTTCCGCCCTCGTCGCTGCGGCATCACCTGAATACATCATCGAGGGCGAACTCGATTTCAGCGAGCTTATCGATCTGACCGCTTCAAAAACCAGCTCCCTCCATCAGAACATCGAGTCGAACGGCGCCGAAGCAGAAGCTCTTGAAGCCGTCCGAGAACAGCTTCTCGCATCGTCTGAACCCGCTCCGTCGCGCTTTCTCCCCGACGGAAAAAAATACGGATTCCTGGAAAAAACCTACAGTCAGACTCAAACTCGTCCTGACCAGTGAGTGATTCGGTTCGCAGTCACTCCGGCAGTCGATCCGCTCTTCGACACCCCGAGATCCTGATTGCCCCGGGAATCACCTTGGTTGCTGTGTTACTTCTTCTTGGCGTGGCAAGAGTTTACGATCGACTGCCCGTTCAGCCTCCCGATTGCACGTTCCGTGAGCGCCTTTCCATTCCTTGCGCCGGGTGTGGCGGCACCCGTTCCATGAAAGCACTCTCTCGCGGGAACATTACTGCTGCGATCCGCTTTCACCCAGCTGCCGTACTGGGCGTTTTTGCTGTCTTCCTCTGGTTCGGCCGCAGTCTTTTCCGCTATCGCCGGGGAGAGGAATCGAGAAGTCCTCAACAAGTCAATCGCGACCTCCTACGCGGGGCCATCGTCGTTCTATCCATCGTATTTCTGAATTGGATTTACCTGATCTTCTTTCTCCCATGACCATCGATCTATCCAACCAACACGCCGTCATCACCGGAGCGGCTCGCGGAATTGGCGCCGCGATCGCTACCTCCTTTATCGATGCAGGAGCCTCGGTGCTAGCCTTGGATGCCGACGCGGAAGCCCTATCCGAATTCGAGGAATCCAGCCCAGATCAAATCGAGACCTGCCCAGTCGATGTCTGTGATTTCGAAGCATTGCAAAAGATCGCCTCAGACCGCCCCGTAGATCATCTCGTCTGCGCCGCGGCAATCGGCTCAGGCGTTGGCGGCTTTCCCTTCTGGAATCTAACACCCGACGACTGGAACGGTGTCGTCGAAGTCACCTTGATGGGAACGGTTAAAACGATTCACGCTTTTGCTCCGCATCTCCTTGAGGGAGAGACCAAACGAAAATCTGTGACCCTTCTCGCCTCGGTCGCGGGCCAGATTGGTTCCCAGACCGACCCTCCCTACAGCGCCAGCAAAGCTGCGGTGATCAATTTCGCACAATGCGCAGCCAAGGATTTCGCACCTCACGGAATACGGGTGAATACACTCTCCCCCGGCATGGTAAAAACAGCGCTCAATCGTTCCGTTTTCGAAGCCAACAAGGAGACTCCCGACCAGTCCTTCGAAGAATGGAGCGCGGAAAAAATTGGCAAGATCACGCCTCTCGCCCGCTGGCAGGAAGCGGATGAATTCGGCGCCATGGCAGTCTATCTCGCGAGCAATTACGGAAAGAATATTACCGGCCAAACTTTGAATATCGATGGTGGCCAAGTAATGCATTCTTGAATAAATTTTTCATAGGAATGCTCGCCTCAGTCCGTCATCTCCTTAACGGAATCATTTTTCTCTTAATTATCTGCTGCGTCGCCGTGGTCGGATACATGATTGCTGGCTGGACTTTTATTGAGTCCGCCTACATGGCCATCATCACTGTCTTTACGGTTGGCTATGGGGAAGTGCGGGAAGTTTCTTCCCCGACCCTGCAACTCTTTACGATGGGTTTCATCGTCTGCGGATGTACGGGATATCTTTATATCGGAGGAGCTCTTGTTCAGTTCCTCATCGAAGGCCAAATTGAAAACACCCTCGGAAAACGTCGCATGTCCAAATTGATCAAAAACCTAAAAAACCACACCATCGTTTGCGGATACGGCCGCGTCGGACGAATGCTCGCCACGGAACTTGCAAATGCGAACCACCCTTTCGTTATCATCGAAAGTAGCGAGGATTGCGAAGAGGAATTCCGAGAGAGGGGCTTTCATTTCCTGAGGGCGGATGCAACCAGCGAAAAAGCTCTCGTTCATGCAGGAATTGAACGCGCCTCTGAGATCGCAGTAGTACTCCCGAACGATGCTTCCAATGTTTTTGTAACCTTGAGTGCCCGAAACTTGAACCCCAAGCTTTCCATAGTCGCACGCGGCATGACTCCCTCGACGGAGAGGAAGCTCATTCAGGCTGGAGCCGACCGTGTCGTTCTACCTGAGCATATAGGGGCGGAAAGAATTGCCAGCCTGATCCTGCGACCGACGGCAAGTTCCCTTCTCACTGATCAACTGGTCATCAGTCACATCGCAAACGATCTAGCCGACCTCAAATTGAATGTGGAAGAGTTTTCCATACCCGCTGAATCCAATTTAATCGGCCGAAACCCGGCAGATCTCGAAACAGCAGGAAGCAGCGCGTTTCTCATCGTCGCAATTGTCAGGGCCAATGGAGAAACCATTCAAAGCCCTTCGAAGGACGACTTGTTTGAAGAAGGTGATATTCTCATCGTGGTTTGCCATGAAGGCGCGCCTCCGGACTTTACGGAAGTGTTCTCGCTGAAACGCGAATCGATAGAAAAAGCGTAACGCGGATCTCACTCTCCGGAACCAAGCCACTTCCAGAGCGCTTCGTTGGCCATGGTTCTCTGGCGGCAAGCCCCGTGTCCGGCCCCCGGCCAGATGGTGTGAACGACGTCGAGACCAAATTGTTTCGCCGAATTGACGGTATTCGTGTGCTGCGGCAGCCACGGTTCTTTGCTTCTGCTGAAGACCCGAACCGGAATTTTGGGATAGTGTTTCAACTTTCAGGGATGGCACGAGCCTGACATCACAACCACCCGCCGGAACAGCTCGGGATGGTAAAAGGGAAGCCCCCACGCTTCGGATCCGCCCATGCTGACCCCCATCAGGGAGCAGTTCGCTTCATCGATGGAATGCTCAGCGATTACCTTATTCACGATTTCGCCGACAATCTCTGGATCCCACTTTGTGTAGTGTCCGCGAACACCCTCCTCAACGAGAGGACATATCGGTGCAAGAAACACGAAGGGTCGATCTCGGTGGGGCGCAATTTGCCGATTCAACAGTTTGGCATTTCCGCCGTCACCATGCAGGCAAACAATCATCGGCTACTTATTTTCGCCAGCCGCGTCGTAGCCATTCGGGAGGAAAACGAGATAGTCATAACTGACTTTCTTTTCGACCTTCCATTCGAACGTCCGCTGCTAAGGAGCGATCTCCTACGAATGGAGAAGATGGGAAAGAGGAAGAAAAAGCGCCGACCCAGGAAAGCAAAGATCGGCGAAAAAATACCTTCGGATCTCTCATAAAAACTCCCATATCTGCCCGACCAAGAAAACTGCAATCAGATAGTAGCGCAAACTGTGAATGCAGACGAAACTGTGCGCCCCTCGTCGATTCCTATCGCATGTTTACCCTTCTCAAAACCGACTCTGAGACGTCCGCCCGCCGCGGGCTCATGTCGCTGGCCCATGGTAAAGTCGAAACCCCTACCTTCATGCCGGTTGGGACAAAGGGCACCGTGAAGTCAGTTCACCCCACAGAACTCACCGACCCCGCTCTCGATTGCCGAATTATCCTCGGCAACACCTACCACCTCTACCTCCGCCCCGGCACTGATGTACTCGATGGATTTGGTGGGCTCCACAATTTCATGCGGTGGGATCGCCCGATTCTGACTGATTCCGGAGGCTACCAGGTCTTTTCTCTCTCCAAGCTTCGTAAAATCACCGAGGACGGAGTTCGCTTTCAAAGCCACATCGACGGCAGCCCGCTTGAACTCACCCCCGAGTCCGTTCTCGAGATTCAGCGCTCAATCGGCAGCGACATCTGCATGATTCTGGACGAGTGCCCACCCTACCCCTGCGAACGGGACTACGCCGCAAATTCGCTCGCACTGACCCAGCGATGGGCCGAGCGCGCTCGCGACTGGGTGGAAAAACATCGCCCTCCCGGCCAGAACTTTTTTGGCATCGTCCAGGGCGGATGCTATCCGGAGCTCAGAGAAAAAGCGGCACGGGATCTCGTTTCGCTCGATTTCGATGGCTACGCAATCGGCGGGCTTTCCGTTGGAGAACCCGTACCGGAAATGATGAAAGCCGCTGATGTCGCCGCGCCGATTCTCCCTGAAAACAAGCCGCGCTACGCGATGGGTCTC
>Ga0255759_10003777_pt1 | contig 13192 bp, 10 predicted proteins | sample 101ome_20_FD_179959 | JGI IMG/M metagenome (GOLD analysis project Ga0255759, IMG submission 179959) | Coastal salt marsh microbial communities from the Groves Creek Marsh, Skidaway Island, Georgia - 101404AT metaG (version 2) | ecosystem: Environmental > Aquatic > Marine > Intertidal zone >...
AGGATCGAATACGCAAGCGCTCGATCATGCATCGCTCAAATGCAGGCGATACCCCCGACCACGCAGCGTTTCAATGGCGGGTTGACCCACCGCTGGCTGCAATTTCTTACGCAGTCGTCCTACTAGCACTTCAATGACATTACTGTCGCGATCACCATCGACGTCATACAGGTAATCGGCAAGGTCTCCTTTGGACAAGGTTTGACCGGCGCTGGTCGTCAGATAGTGGAGGAGTTTGTATTCATAGGTCGTCAGCTGGAGCGGTTCATCGTGCAGATAGGCCTGTTGCTCTCGCAGATCGATCGTCAGCGCACCGAGGGTTACCGATGATTTCACTTCCCCTCGCGCTCGCCTCAGTAACGCGTTAATTCTGGCGACCAATTCCTCTAGGTGAAAGGGTTTGGCTAGATAATCGTCGGCGCCCGCGTCCAGGCCCTCGACCTTATCACTCCAATCGGTTCGGGCAGTCAGGATCAAGATCGGCGCGTCAACGCCCTGCGCTCTTAATTCACGCACAACCTCTAGGCCGGGGGTCTTCGGCAGTCCCAAATCGATAATCGCGACGTCGAAGTGGCCCTCTAGCCCCCGCTGGAGCCCGCTTTCGCCATCTGCATAACAATCAACGATCAGGCCGCGATCAGACAGCAGTGTCATGAGCTGCCCGCGCAATGTGCTGTCATCCTCAAGCAGAAGAATGCGATTTGCCATGCCGTCTAATCCGAGATCGCACCGGTTTGAGCGTCCACGTAGATCATGTTGACGACCCCCTCGGCAGACAGCACTTTAATTTGATAGCGAGGCTTTCCTCGGGCGCCGTCAAGTCTCGCGTTCAGAATGCGATGGTTACTAAATTTTCTTTTGACGATCTGAATGGCGGACTGATTGTTAATCCAAACACGATTTTGAGCCTTATCACCCATAAAACGCTCCTCACGCTCCATGGAAATCGCTCTTTTCTCTCGGGGGGCATCAGGCGCTGCAAAGCTAACCTGACCAATCGCCATTAACGTAACGAGAAGCATAGCCGAGATAACTGTCGTTCCAGCGGGCCGCTTACTCGCTCGCTTACCCTCTCTCTGCATCATCCAGTCCATATGATTCGCTATTCAATGCTTGCTGTTCGCTCATTGCTGCATGCTATTTTTACGGGTTGATCTTTTACTAGCTTTTTTACTGGCTGTGTTTTTAGCCGCTTTTTACTAGCCTCTTATTCCTTGTCGTTTGCCAATAAGGGGCTTGACTTGCTAATCGCTCCTCGGATCGAACCAGCCGCTATCCCGTTTTATTCTAGCACCCGTCAGAATCGATAACCCTAACCCGCCCATGAGATATCTAACCCTTCAGACAAGGTGAGCCGCGCCATTGGGGCTGATCTCCATATCTGCAAAGACTTTCTTTAGGTCTCACTTCCTGTCCAATTCAAAAACAAAAGGTTGCCTCTGATACCACCTCGAGCAATGACCGACGGGCTCACCTCGCTAGCGGCCTACGCTCACCTCATTAAAACCCGATATTGCTGCTAGGCAATTGTTTTTCCAACTCAACTTTCCTGTTACCCACCCATTTTGCGCGTGCTTTTTGCAATCGCGTTTTGCGAACAATGTTTGCGGGTATTTTTTGTGGTCGCGGTTGACCGACTACCCATTGTCATCCTCAGGAAAAGTTCTGCTGGGTGCGTCTTACAGCGCGTTTTGATGTCTAGAAATTGAACCCGTAGTTCGACTGAGGCGCTTGGGCGTGCCCGCGACGCCTGCCTTTCTCCGTCAACTTGTGGGAAACAGCTTCAAATTGAACTGCCCAATCTGCGATTCAAAAGCCTGACACACCTACTTTTGCTATGCGCGATAAACCAGCAGCGCGCTGACGAGCGACTCACCGAGTTGGGAGTCGCGCGCCAGCCATGGCGAATTAACTGATCGGCTGGACTTCAACACGCAGTCGAAGCGTCGACCCTGGGTCGCGTGACATGCGCGTCTCATGCACTGTGCCCGCGTATTCGTACTCAACGTCGTAGCCAACGATACGGCTCTCTTCCCGACGCGTCTCTACCACCTCGCAGTGCTCAACCCATTCGCTCTGTCGTTGGTGTCGACGTTTGTGAGATATGGCATTCCCCAGGGTTGCGCCGAGTATCGAGCCGACGACTGCACCCACTTGCTTATTACGCTTCTTATGACCGAGGCCGTGCCCAATGGCGCCACCGACGACACCGCCAACAACGAGCCCCACACCATGATCACCGTGGCCATCTCTACGGCTACCGTACTGTCTTTCCTGCCAGCAGTTACGCTCTGGCGTCACCACTTGGACATCTTGGATAACCGGCACCACCGACACGACGTCCGCCTCGATGTATTCAACCTGTCTAGCTAACGCTTGGCTGCTCACCATCATAATCACGATTGCTGTGAGTGTTCTCATGTCGCTCTCCTCGGCTTATGTCATTCGATAGGTGAGAAGATAGATGCTGATTACTGAATCAAAGCTGAATCGTGATCGCCATTTGTAACTATCCGTACACATTTCGTTCGCGCATAAGCGCGCGCCATATGTATTCCACGCAATTAGCATCACCGCTGAGGGTCATTCGGCACGCCATTAGCCTTTAGCCCTCCATGGCCAGCGGCTAACATCCACGCGCCCGTGAAGTGCCGTGGTGGGCCGCTAACCGCCCGCGCCTCCCGTTTTGCCGAGCGTCCTGCCAAGTGCGTCGTGGCCGGTGTCGAGGGTTAATTGGACTTGCTTGACTGGGAAGCTCCAGGATCAGGTTGTGACGAGCGCTTTAGGTTTGTTACCTCGATAGTCGAGGGACTCATGACCAGCGCATCGCCAAAGCGCTTGACGCGCTCGCAATAATCGGCGCTTGGGCTAGAACCGCGCCAGTCTGCCCAGCTTAGTTAGCCTCGGAATCATATATCTCATGATCAACGCCAAGCGGGATCCATAATGCGCCTGAGAGCGCAGGCCGGTAGGGTTAGCACCAGGACCGGGCGCCCTCCTTAGTTAACCATCGATTCAAGGATCTCATGATCAGCGCCGAGGGTCAGCGTGTGATCTGCACGCGATGGAAGCTCCTCCATCATCCACCGAGAAATCCGCTCGTAGTGTGCGATAAACCGTTTTAGAGAAGCAGCGTCCATCTGCTTTGAGCCCTGATTGTGTCGCTGCTCCTGCTCGATCCGCCAATTCAGAACATGGTCAAAGTCGGAAGGTCGGAGATAAATCATGAGATCCACCTCGCTGAGTTTTTGGTACGGCGCACTGCCAAGGGCTTCATTGACCCAATGCCGCCAATCGCCACTCGAATCCTCCTCGCGCTCCAGAAGATTGAGGGGGGCAGCCAGCCGAGCCAAAGGCTCAGCGCGAGCCCCGACACACCAGCCTTCGATGATCACAAACGACACCGGATTTATTCGACTGACATCAGGCAGGCGATCATCCTCCCCTTTATCGAAGAGAGGAATATCTGCTGACTTGCCTTGAGTCAACCGGTCGATGGTTTCTGCAAGCCAATTTGCATCATGAGTGCCTGGAACGCCTCGCGTGACCAGCAGGGGATGACTATCAGCGAGTGCTACCCGCTCGGCTTTCGGCAAATAGAAGTCATCAAGGCTTAAGACAATGGCGGGATGGCCGAGGAGCGCTTCAGCGAGCCTTGCAACACACTTCGACAGCGTTGACTTGCCACTGCCCTGGCTGCCCGCAAGTCCAATCACACGAGCCGACCGACCCATTTGCTCGAGCCAGCGCTCAACGTGTGACGCATAGGCAGGGTCGATGACCCCGCCTTGTCTCAGCGTCTCGAGAATCACAGGGCGCCATTCCTCATGCGGGACCAACGGCTCAATCGATATTGAGCTCATCAAAACCCTTCCTTGGCGAACGGAGGGATCGCACGAATCAAAATTCGACCATACCGTTTGGTTTTTAGCCGAGTGTCCAAAATAGTGAACATCCCCCGATCAGTTTCTGAGCGGATCAATCGACCCGCGGCCTGAGCGAGACGCACGGCGGCCATCGGCAAGCTATATTCCATGAATGCATCCCGCCCTTGGTCTTCGTACCATTCGCTTAAGGTTGCGCCCATCGGATCATCGGGAACCGCAAACGGTAGCTTGCAAAGAATCACGTGCTCACAATAGGCGCCCGGTAAATCAATGCCCTCGGCGAATGATGACAATCCGATGATGTAGCTGGCATCGCCTTGATCGACGGCATCACGGTGCCTGCGTAATATTTCTCCTTTGCTCAGTTCTCCTTGAATCCAGCAATGATCACGAAGCGCTGCTGGCAGACCGTCTACCACGGCTTCCAGCTGTCGCCAGGATGTCGAAAGGACAAGCGCCGTGTTTGACTGGCTGAGCAACTCTGGAATCAATCCAGCAATCTCCTCGGTGTGTGCGCCGGGTTCTGTCGCTGAACTTCGCATTGGAGGGATCCGAAGCTGTGCATTGTTCGCATAGTCAAAAGGGCTCGGGAAGCACGCGGAGACGGCGTCTTCTGGAAGACCAAGATCTCGCTTGAGCAGATCAAACTGCCCTGCCGCCGACAATGTTGCTGAGGTCATGACCACTCGCGCGTCATCGGTCCAAAACTGACTTCTCAAAAAATTATCGACCGCCACTGGCGTTGCCGACACGAAAACCTCTGAACCAACCGACCGAACCCAGCGAGCAATAGGCACATCGGGTGAGGCCGCCGCTTCCCGATAAATAGCAGCAAGCGCCATCGCCGTCTCCAGACGACTGGTAAACTGCCCCAATGCGGCCAACAACTGTTCGAGCTTCGATTGCAGCAACATCGGCGCATGACCAAGATGATTTTCGGTGGCGCCCCTCGCGTCATCGAGCAACTGATAAAGCATCGCGAGTGGTGTGGTCCATGCGCCGAATTCATTACTGACTTCAGACGAATGCTCACGGTGACGAAATCGATAATCCTGAAACCTAGGAGGACGGCTCATGTCGTCGGGAGTCGCAGTGCTGCCGCCTCGCTCGACGTTCGTTACACCAATCAGCTCGAGCAGCAACTCTTTCAGCGCCATCACATGAGAAAGCGCTATTTGCGACTGGTGTTCGACTTGCCGAGCCTCCTCTGATGCAGCGCCACTTAGCCATCCCCCCTCTTCGGCACACTGATGATAGGCTTTTAGCAAATCTGGCATTGATTCGAGCGAGCCAGCCAACGCCCCGAGCCCCAGACCCTGCCCTTGATGCTCTCTCGTTTTGTCCAAAAAGTGATGGGCTTCATCAATGACCAGTAACGACTCATCTGGCTCGGGCAGGGTATCGCTACTGATAATTCGGTTTGATAGCAGCAGATCGTGATTGGCCACAATGATGTCTGCCTGGCTCAAATCGGCTCGACCGATAAAAAAAGGACACGCTTTAAAAAACCGGCAATGACGATTAGTGCACTGGGTTCTGTCTGTGCTGAGTGCTCGCCATTCATTGTCATCGAATGCCTCAACCCAGTGATCTCTATCCCCGTCCCAGCGCTTATCCATATAGGCATCTAGCAAAGTCTGAAGCTTGCCCTCGGCGATCGATGCGTTGCCACTGATTTCATCTGGAAACAAAGGCGCTGCGCTCGCGCTATCGCTCGCTCCCTCGAGCAGTTGATCGAGCTTAATCAAACACAAAAACCGCCTTCGCCCCTTCGCTAACCCAACCTTCAGATCCAGCGACAATGCAGCAAGCACCTCAGGGACATCCTTTTGAATGAGCTGCTCTTGTAGCGCTACCGTTGCCGTAGCGATGATGAGTTTTTTCTTCTGCGCATGCGCTAGGACAATACCAGGCAGCAAGTAGGCTAGCGTTTTCCCGGTACCCGTCCCGGCTTCAATCAAGGCCGCGCCACAGCCCTCCTCTGTTCGTGCGAAGACTCGAGCAACTTCAGCCACCATCTCTCGCTGACTGCGCCGGGGCTGAAACGATTTTTCGGCCAGAAATTGTCGATAACCGGCTTGGATATCATCTTTATCTGACTGAGTGATCACATGGGTTTCCAATCTGTGGAAGGTCGCGGCGCTATTCAATAGCTACGAGATGAAAGCAAAGATAGTTGCGCAACTTGTCTAGGCAGTATCGCGCATGAACATAACCGAAGTGAACAGCATAACGACCGACTGAATGGACGAGAACCCTATGCGACAGCGTGCGTCATAAATAGGATTAGCGATTCAGGGACGAACCAGGAACGCCTGCTGACGAGTGCACTCTTTCGCTAACGCGTGGGTTTATTGAGCGGGGAAAGTTTATTCGGATGATGAGTAGTAGATCGATGAGTTCTAAATCTCTCATCTTTCTTGCTTTGTCTGTTTTTCCCATTTCCACTGATCATTCTCGAATCTCCTCCCTTCTCTCTCTTCTCTCCCTTCTCTTCCATCTTTCACGCCTAAATCCGATTTTTCCGATCTTCTTTCTTCTCTAATGCTCCGTCCTCTACCTTTTCTTGTCTTACTCACCTAAGGTTAGGGCAGTAATTGCCGAGTCGCCGACCGATGGCCATGCCTTTGCCAGCAACGATCAATCACCTACCATCAGACACCACCTGTTCTACAAGCGCTTCAGGCCTGCTGATCGTGTTGGGATATCTCTCGGAGCTATGCGCTTGTCAGGTACGAAGCAGTTCGTTCTCTCTATCATCAGGCTTTTTAGCGCCGGAGCGAATGGATTGGTAATGCTCGGTCGCACAACTGCCGCTCGGCTTTGGCTCTACTTGGCCGGAATCTACTTCTTGGTCGCGGCCCACTTTACGTTTCCCAACCACGGAGGATTTGGCCTCGCACTCCCTGCTAATCCAGTGGCTTGGACGTTCATCGCGAGCTGGATTGGGATCGGATTCTGGCACTGGACGACCCGGAAATCGCTAACATTCTCGACCACAACCCTTTGGTATATGGCAGGCGTCCTGGTCTTAGCTGTTCCTCAGTTTTACCCATTGGCTGCAACGGAGGATGGCGCTGGCCAAAGACTGCTCGGGCTACTCGGGGGATTACTCCTTTTTATAGCCATTCAGCAGCAGCCATGGCGCCAAACGCAATGGCGAGCAGTCTTAATGCTTATCCTTGCCTGTTGCGCCATCCAGTCTGGTGTCGGCCTCATCCAATATTTCCTACTGGAGCCGGGGAACATACTGGGATTTAACAAAGCTGAGAACCGACCCTACGGGACGTTTCAGCAGGTCAATGTCATGGCGAGCTTTGTTGCGACTGGATTAGTCCTGGCTATCTATCTGTTTACCGCGCCGACCCGCTCGCGCAGCCGTTTGGCCAATGCACTCGCGCTGTTTCAGATATTCGCAGCTGGGTTGCTGCTCGTCGTGATCCAGTCAAGGACTGGTCAGTTAGCAGGTCTGCTCGGCGTTGTGCTACTCATTCCCCGCCTACTGAGCAGCGGCAGGCCGCAAACCATTGTTGTTCTAATAACGTTGGCTTTAGGCGTTCTTGCTGCGAACCTGAGTCGAGAGGTGGTGAATCAGGTCGACCGACCACCTTCGATCTATGAGGATCCAGGGGTACGAACTACCATCTTTGCGCAATCCGCTGACGTCATTGGAAAGCATTGGGTGCTAGGGGCAGGCTACGGCCGTTTTGAATCGGCCTGGCGGAACGAGCACGCCCAGCAGGCATCCCCCCCGGGCAACGTCATTGACGGACTCCACGCACTCAATCACCCGCACAATGAAACCCTGTTCTGGACGGTCGAGGGTGGTATCACTGCACTGATCGGGCTGCTTATCCTTGCCGTTGGGTTCTTGCGCACTTTTCGGGGCTGCTCCATGGCCCGAATAGCCGGCCTTCTCGCGCTACCTGCACCCATCCTGATCCATACGCAGACTGAATACCCTCTCTACCATTCGACATTACATTGGATCGTCTTAGTCAGTCTGCTCGCATTTATCGATGGTAAAACCAGCCGCTTGTCTTTGGTACGCCTTCCGCGAGTCATACTCCCGGCCGCGCTAAGTGTATTGCTGCCCCTTTTCACCGCCATTTACATGGTGAGCTCGCTTCAAGCCCTTGTTCATTTGACCCAGATAGAAGCCAGCGAACCCAAAGACTATGCGCCACTCACCAACATCTGGAACCCAGCGGCGCAAACCCATCGCTTTCAATTTCATCTCATGGAGCTTCGCCTGCTCACCGCACTTTCCAAAGGTGATGAGGCTGAGCTCAACCAATTCCTTGATTGGGTGCAAGAACGAAAAGCAACCCAACCCAGGATTCCCTTTTATTTTAACGAGGCCCTAGCGCTGCATGCCTTGGGTCAGCACGAGGCTGCAGAGGAAGTGGTGAGGCATGCCCGCTATCTCTTTGGCGATCGAGCTGAGTTCGAGCCTCTGGATGAACTTACCTCGGGCGTTGCATTTGAGATATTTCCCGATCAACGAGATTCTAAGAGGTGACTCGATTTGGCGGCCAATCCAGCGCGAATGCGCACCTATACCTGCTCGTGGCTGGTTACTGATCTCTGCACCGTTAAGCTGAATCAATCGACAGGTGCGGACGCTGGGCTGGGAAATCGGCTCGCCCTTAAGGTTTAGCTTTTCCCTTGATCGAAGCTGCGCAACGAACAGAGACATACCGACTCCAAACAGCTTGGGACTTTGAGAGGGTCTCAACTAAGGCGAGCAGTCATTCAGTGTGCCTTCCAGATCATGCGAGCAAAGGGGTACTCCGTCATATTCGGTAGTGCCTCTCGGCCCAAGTGACAGAATCTGCAACAGTCAATCGAACCTTACCCTGCCTCAAGGACTGAATCTCTCAGGGCACCTAATCGCGTATCCGACTAAAAGAAAAAGAACCGGCGTTTGAACCGGCGCTCACAGCCCTTCAACTGTCCAGCGTATTGCTCACTACGTGCAGCTACTTTTTTTGCGACTGTCATAAGCCAGGGCTTCGACTGATAGCTACCCTTTTGAAAACCACCCTGACCTTCGTGATAAGCCAGATATAGATTGTATGCGTCGGTCTTTTTGATCGCGCTCTTCGAGGCACTCTGATCGATATACCAACCCACAAAATCAGCCGCGTCACCGAAATCGTTCCGATCCGCGGCAAACCGACCCGTTGACCGTTTGTACTGGTCCCACGTGCCATCAATGGCTTGAGAGTAACCCTTAGCGGAGGCTGGCCTTGGCCCAGGCAGCACCCACAAAATTCTTGACCTGGGCGGTTTAGCTTTGGCTTTAAAGCTCGATTCTTGGTGGATAAACGCCATGATGATTGGGATCGATGTGCCCCATCGGTCTGCGGCGCGCCGGCTCTCTTTGTACCACTTGCGGTGTTCACCAAAAATCGCACACACATCATCGATTTCGCTCGGCTGTCTAGCGGTGCAAGCGGTTAAGCAGACCACCATCAACAAGGGAATCCAGAACGCTCGATTGCTCATTGCTCTTCACCACTTTGAGGCCACGCGCCCAACTGCGCTAGCCGATCCAATAATTCGTCATTATCGAGGACAGTCACACCCAGTGCTGCCGCTTTGGCGAGCTTTGAACCCGCCTCGCTGCCCGCTGCAAGCACGTCGGTCTTCTTCGAGACAGACCCCGTTACTTTGGCGCCGAGGCTCTGGAGTATTCGTTTTAGATCGTCTCGAGAGAACGCATCGAAGCTGCCAGTAATCACCCATGTCTCACCAAGAAGTGGAGCATCGGCCTCATCTACAGGCTGCACATCCTGCCACACCACCCCAAGTTCGAGGAGCTGATCGACCACCTTAGCTAACTGAGGGTGATCAAAAAATCGCCGTATCTTGCTCGCGACAATTGGCCCTACATCCGGCACTTGCTCGAGGGCACCTTCGCTCGCCACTCGCACAGGCTCGAGGCTGCCGAAGTGCGTCTCGAGGGCCTGCGCTGTCGCCTCACCGACCTCTGGTATACCTAATGCGTAAATGAATTTTGCCAAGGTCGTTTGCTTTGACCGATCAATCGCATCGATCAAGTTCTGTGCTGATTTCTTCGCAAAACGGTCGAGCGCTACCACTTGATCAAAAGTCAATCGGTAGAGGTCGGCGGGCTGACCCACCAAGCCTTCCTCCATCAACTGGTCGATGACCTTCTCACCGAGACCATCAATGTCCATCGCGCCTCGCGAGACAAAATGTTTCAGCCCCTCTCTTAACTGCGCAGGGCACGTGAGGCTCTCGGGGCAGCGGAGTACCACCTCTGATGGACTTTGCGACAAACGCGCGTTGCACTCGGGGCAGTGTTCTGGGACCTCAATCGCGCTACGTACGCTTGGCTCGGCTGCTGACTCGAGGCGAACAATTTTGGGGATCACGTCACCTGCCCGTTCGATGACCACTCGATCTCCAATGGCCACACCAAGGCGCTTGATTTCATCAAAGTTGTGAAGCGTTGCATTGCTAATCATCACACCACCCACGCTGATGGGCGCAAGTCGCGCAACCGGAGTCACAGCGCCGGTGCGACCTACCTGATACTCCACGTTTTCTAGGACAGTAACCCCTTGCTCGGCAGGGAACTTTCGAGCGGTGGCCCATCTAGGCGTCCGCGTCAACACCCCGAGCGCGGTCTGGCTTGCTAGGTCGTCAACTTTAATCACCACTCCATCGATGTCGTAATCAAGGGTCGGTCTAGCTGCTGAAATCATCTGGTAAAACGCCGCACAGCCAGCGTCATCGGCGACGCTTTGAATCAAAGGATTAATACGAAAGCCCCAGTGCTTCAGCCCCTGCAGGGTTTCAAAATGGGATGAATAAGGAAGCGGCACACCGCCGGTTTCGCCAACGCTATAAGCAAACATGGTCAGTCGACGGGATGCCGTTAGTCTCGAATCCAGTTGCCTAAGCGAACCCGCCGCGGCATTGCGGGGATTCGCAAACGGTTTCTCTCCTTTGGCCTCCAGTCCCTCATTCAAGGATCGAAAAACAGACCGTGCCAGATAGATTTCACCTCGAACCTCCAGGAGGTCGGGGTATCCATCGCCCTGCAATACAAGGGGAACCGATTCGATTGTCCTAACGTTATGCGTGACATCTTCTCCGACCGAGCCGTCACCCCGAGTCGCTGCACGCACCAGTTTCCCAGCCTCGTACAGCAGACTAATCGCGACGCCGTCAATTTTTGGTTCGACACAATAACGGACTGAGGTTGCATTCAACCGTTCACAGGTTCTCTCATGAAAAGCGGTAACATCCTCATCCGAAAACGCATTGTCGAGGCTGAGCATTGGGCGCAGGTGGGTCACTTGTTCAAACCCGTCCGTTGGCGGCGCACCGACACGCTGACTGGGTGAGTCTGGCGTAACCAGATCGGGGTGATCCTTCTCTAAGGCGATCAATGCTTGGAACAGCGCGTCGTAGTCTGCGTCGCTTATCTCGGGGTCATCAAGCGCGTGATAGCGCATATTGTGATGGTGAAGCTGTGTTCGTAGTGATTGCAGCCGATCCGATACCGATTGGGTCAAGCGCTAGCCCTCGCTCGGCGCTTACCGGCGCTAAGACCGGCCAATTCCTCAGCCATTGCCTCTATGGATCGAAGTGTAAGGGGTTGCCGCCTACCGTCTGTCATCAGCGCCTGATTAATCTCTGCTAGTTTTGCGGCTTCACGCAGCATCACCCGGTAGGCCCAGGCAGGATCAGAGACATCGTTTATGGCGAGGATAAGCGATACGCCGGGGATGACGCGCTCCGGATCGTCAAAATCAAAGACACCTGGCTCTACCAAGTTGACCAACGTGAAGCACCTTTCGCCATGCTGCGAGAAAAAATGGAACAAACCAGACGGGTCCGCTGACCAACCCGAGGAAGACAGTATGTTCGCCGCTTGCTTAATGGACAGTTTCCCATGCAGGTGGACCACGACGGGCGGCCGCTGACGTGCTCCCGCCCGGCGCTGCTGAGTTTGCCTAGTACCGCTCGAATTACCAACGGATTGATCTGAATCGGCAGGGCCTAGATCTTTGGGGGACGTCGATGAGGCAGCCTCAGACTCCCTGCCCGACTTTCGTCTCGAAACGCGCGTCGACTGGGCTGTACCCACCGCTTGTGATATCGGCGCGGCCTCCTCAAACATCGACGTTTGCTGGGGCGACGACCCGGAGTGAATCTGATCGCTCTCCCCGGAAAGGCGGGTGTCATTAACGGTCTCAGGCGATGAATCAACGATCAGCGGCTTACTGACTGGGCTGCTCTCGTTTGCCTCGGGCAATTGCGCGGCAGCGCTCAGATCAATAAGTGTTTCTGATGCCTTAGTCCTCTCACCTAGACCCATCTCGCTGACCGAGACTTCTTGTCTCGAGACGAGCGAATTGACGTGATCGCCAGCATCGTGCTGAGCGGATGTGTTTAACCCTTTGTCGGCAGGACTTAATGGTTGGTGGTCTTCAGAGGGTCGGACCTCTTTTCTCAGTGGATCCGGTATGGGTCTGGATTCGTTTGCCTCTGACTTCGTTGCGGGCCTTGTGTTTCGCTCATGGAGGAGACCCTCGCCAGCCGCGCTGGGCGTTGCAATGACCCTCGCGCCTCCATTTGGCAGCTCGGCCTTGAGCATCGCTAGTTCATCACCCTCAATGATCGGGGCCGAATTCTGAAACTGCCTATCGAGCTTCATCTTTAATTTTGGTTGCCCAAAGTAGGCACGCCAGACGCCATGCGCAAATACGAGCGCCACGACCGAAGCCAGCACAAGCAGCAATGCATCACGCAATTCCAAAATCGCTATCCCCTACTTTGGCCTACATTTCCGCGTATTACCCTAGATAGGTAATAAAAAATGCAAGACCTGACCCTATTCCTTTGATCTTAAAGGAGCTTTAATGGATTTTAAAGAGGGTGCGGTAGGCTAGATTTACCACTTGTGACTGTGGTCAGTTAGGTCTTGTGCGAGGGGTAACCATCGCACTAATGAGCACGAGCGCGCTCGAGAACAATTAGACTGCAGAGAGCGCAACCGCCTCGTCTACATCGACGGTTACCATACGAGATACGCCCGCTTCGTGCATGGTGACGCCCATCAATTGTTCGGCCATCTCCATGGTCACTTTGTTATGCGTGATATAGATGAATTGAACCGTACGAGACATTTCTTTGACCATCTCGCAGAATCGGCCAACGTTCGCATCATCGAGTGGAGCGTCAACCTCATCCAGCATACAAAATGGTGCTGGATTTAAATTGAAGATCGAGAATACCAATGCAATGGCCGTCAGCGCCTTCTC
>Ga0255759_10003783_pt1 | contig 13179 bp, 5 predicted proteins | sample 101ome_20_FD_179959 | JGI IMG/M metagenome (GOLD analysis project Ga0255759, IMG submission 179959) | Coastal salt marsh microbial communities from the Groves Creek Marsh, Skidaway Island, Georgia - 101404AT metaG (version 2) | ecosystem: Environmental > Aquatic > Marine > Intertidal zone > Salt...
CAAATTTTTATGAACGATTAACAATTGATAAAATTGCGGCAGGGTTGGGGTTAAAATCATTAAGCTACTATGTAGGTAGTGATATTTCATCTACCATCGGAGTTGATTTTGGACTTATTGCTACTCAGTATATAGATTATAAATTTATTTCAAGTCTTGTTGTGGGTGTCGTGTTACAAAATGCATTAAGTCCCGGCATGACGATTTCAAAGACGAATAATCAAATTTTATTACCCTTTAGCATTATTTTAGGGGGAAAAGTAAATTTGTTTAATGACCGACTGAGTTTATTAACATCAGTAAATGATTTAGGACTTTCTTTAGGATCTGAATTTGAAGTGGATGATGGTGTTTTTGTAAGAGCATCCACCAATCAAAAAGATTTAAAGCTTGGCTTAGGCGTTATTTTAGATAATCTACCAACAGGGTTAACAAATTATACATTTAAAGGACGGTTTGACTTTAATTATACCCAAGCTGCATTTCCTATGGATAATGATCCGACCTATGTATTTACATTTTCTTCATTAGGACGATCTATGCCTAAAAAACCTCAAATTCTTAGTCCAAAAAAGCCATTACAGTTAATTTCAGAAAAGTTTATTAATTTATCAGGTGTGGGCCCAAAAAATACGGTTATACGTATTTATAATAATGATAAATTTATTAAGTCGGTTGTTAGTAATAAATTTGGTGGCTGGAGTATGAATAATTTTCTTTTAGAGGAAGGGGAGAATAAACTTTATGTTAAAGCGTATGATTTAGATAAAGACTTATCATTTAATTCAAATGAAGTAACCGTAATTTCTGATACATCACCTCCACAATTAGATATTAGTTTATACCCTGATAATTCAGTATTAGTTATTGAAATCAAATCTAATGAAAAATTGAGTAATATTTCTGCTGAAGTAAATGAAAAGAAGGTTAGATTAAGAGAAGAAGAAATTAAAATTTCAAATGAGAAAGTTATGTATTCTTCCACAACAGATACAATTACAGAAAGTTATTCTGATAAAATTTATTTAAAACCTACCTTGTATCAAGGAAAAATAGAATTACCTTCACTACAGTCACAAAATACAGGGGGGCGATTAAATGCCCCTCCTCAAGAAATGAATGAAATTGAGGTATTAGCAACAGATGAGTCTGGTAATTCTATGCAACTTGGTCCGTTATCTTTTTTTGGAACTATAACATACCCTGTTGATAAGCATGTTCATTATAGTCAGTCATTAACTGTTATTGGAAATTCATCGGATTTAATTGAAAATATTTATGTGAATAAAGAGCGTGTTGGGTATGATGAAGAAAATCGTTTTTCTTCAGTAATTGATTTAAGTCCTGGAAAAAATCTTTTAGAAACAACCTTTGAGACACAAAACAATAAATCATTAACATATCATTCTAGAGTGTTACGCCTAGTAACGTATCCTGATATGGATTCTAAAGTAAAAGGAAGGCGAGAAATAGAGTTCTTATCAACCTTAGATGTATTGTATGGTGATAGTGATGGAAACTTTTATCCTTTAAAAAATGTAACACGACAGTATATTACAAAATTAATGGTCTTATCTTTGAAAAAAGAAGAAACATTAGCAGAGGTTGAAAATAATTTATTTGCAGACGTTTCCTTTGATCATCCCTACGCTACGTATATACAAGAAGGTGTTAATGAAGGGTTAGTGTATGGGTTTCCTGATGGAACATTTCAGCCTGAGCAAGAAATAACATTAACGGAAGTAATTTTTCTATTGAGTAATTCAGGAATTATTGATTACGAAGAAGTTGATGATTCAGATCGTTTAATAACTCGAGCAGAATTAGCAGAGTTTTTAGCCTATACAGCTCGGTTTGAAAGAAAAATTGAACAGTTAATTAATTGGGAAGACGGCTATACTAATAAGTAACGTAACTTGATAACGTTTTAGTTGCATTTACAACGTATATCGTATTTTTAAACTGATTTGATTTAAATAAAATTACGATAGTTTCTGCTTAATAGTTCTTACTAAGGATGAAATTCCCTGCCTTATATCATAATTAATCATATAAAATGTTGGAAGTAAGAGTAAAATTAGAGGTGTTGAAAAGACTAGGCCCCAGCCTAATGTTAGCCCTAGAGGTGCAATAAATGGGTCTGATGCACCGGAAAGTCCATAAGCAATTGGCATAACACCTACAACTGTAGTTAAACTAGTTAAAAAGATGGGACGTAATCTATCAGACGTTGCAATAGAAATTATATTTCGAATATCCTCATCAGGATTTTCTTGACGTAGTTGATTGATACGATACATAAGAACCAAAGAATCATTTACTAAAACACCCGTAAGTCCAATCGACCCAATCATTGCCATAAATCCTAGCGGTTCTCCATGAAAAAAGAAGGCAAAAATAATACCTATGATTCCGAATGGAACTGATAATAAAACTAAAAATGGTAAAGTTATTGAATTAAACAATAAAACAAGTAGTAAAAAGATACCGACAAGTGCAATCATAAATGTAATACCAAGCTCTCTAAAAGAATTAATGGTTTCTTCGGATTGCCCTCCAAAATCAAGTTGAACACCCGTTGGAAGAAGATCAGGAGATTCCTTAATAAGTGTCTCTAACTTTGATTGTACTTTAATTGGGGTATATGTTTTTCCTTCTAAATTTGCAGTAATTGTTGTTGTACGATCACCATCATAATGATAGTAGTTTGGTACCCCTGGTTTTTTTACGAAGCTCACAACATCTGATAATTGAATCAATCTACCCTGAACATTTGAAATCGGAAGTTTATATAAAGATTTGATATCATTACGATATTTTTTATCAAGTTGCACTCGATAATATAGTTTTTCATCCTCAAGCTGAGATGACGTTATTACAGAACCTCGAAACGCAGTTGATACCGTTTGCATAATGGTTGAAACAGATAATCCATAGCGTGAAAGTGCTTCATAATCAATTTTTAATTCTATCTGATCTTTACCTAATTCATCGTTTCTATTGATATCTGTCACTTTATTATCAAAGTTTGTTTTTAATAAAGATACAAGTGTAGATGTGGCTATGAGTCTATCTTGATCAGTTAATGCAGATATACGAATTTCTACGGCTTTACCTGCTGGAGGTCCTCCTTGTTGGACATCATATTCAATATCTTTTACACCAGTAATTAGATTGGTTTTTTTACGAAGTTCTTCAACAATGTCTTGTGCTGTTCGATTTTTATCACGTTGTGAAAAGGGTGTGAGGTATACTTCAATAGTACTAAATCGTTTTGCAAGTGAACGCTCATTTTCTCTTCCTCGTAATCCTACATAGGTTACATAGGATAAAACTTCTTTTTCTGATAACTGAGCTAACAGAACTTCAATTTCTTTTGTTTTTTCTGCGGTTACTTCTAAAGGTGTCCCACGTTCCATTTCAATTTTTATATTAAACTCTTCAGCATCTTCAGCTGGAAAAAATACAAAGTCCATAGTTTTTCCAACAGCCAAAGCAGAAATTAATAAGACTAAAAATAAAACTAGATTTAAATAGCGAAAACGTAACGATGATTTAACAAATAATTCAAAACGTTTTTTAATGCGATTAAATCGAGATATTTTTACTTGCTCTGATGCTGGCTTTATTCCCTCAATGGATGGAACCAGGTGAGCAGGTAGTGCAATAGTTACCTCTAGTAACGATACAAATAAAGCAATCGATATAACTAATGGAATAACTATAATAAACTTCCCAATAATACCCGGAATAATAAACATAGGCGCAAATGCAATAAACGTAGTTAAGATCGTTGTTACTACGGGTTTAAATACCTCATTAATTCCATTTGTGGCTGCTTCTAATGGAGATTCGCCCATTTCTCTATGACGAATAATGTTTTCTGAGACGATAATAGAATCATCAACAACAACACCCATAACAACAATCATTGCAGCTAAAGATAAAATATCAATATGATCAACAAAAAATGGCAAGATTGTAAACGTTCCCAAAATAGTTACAGGAATACTAATAGCAACCCAAAAACTTGCTCTCCAGTTTAAAAACAAGGCCAGTACAATTAAAAGTAGAAATAATCCAGCACTACCATTGCTCTTAACAACAGCAAAACGATTTTTTACATATTTAGAAAAATCTTTACCATACATGATCTCAAAAGAATCTAAATTCCGCTTTTTAAAATCTTCTTTAGTTTGATTAATTAGAGCTTTAATTTTTTCAGCTGTTTCTAAAATATCAGCTGAGCCAGATTTATTAACTAAAAATCCAATAGCTTTTTTACCTTTGATATTTGTTATAACAGTTTCATCTTCAAATCCATCATAAATTGTTGCAACATCTTTTAATCGAACAAGTTGTCCAGTAAATGTGGATCGTAAAATTAAATTTTCGATATCTTTTTTCTGAGTTATTTCTGCGTTTGTAAATAAGTTTTCTTCGTTGTTTTTTGTTTCTAGAGTACCTAGACTTGATCGTTGATTTCGGATAGAAATCGCCTGGCTAATTGCATTAATTGATAATTCATAAAATGTTAGTTGATTGGGATTAATATCAATTTGCATTTCACGATCACGAAAACTTAATTTTTCAATCGTAGCTACCTCCGGCAAATTAAGTAATTGGTTTTCAAATGCCTTAGCCTCTCGACGCAATTCTTCATAAGAGCCATCGGATGCTAACCCAATAAGCATTAATGGAAAAATAGAGGTATCTAAGGACTGAACTGTAGGCAGGTCTTCTAAATCACTTGGAAAATCATTGATTCTATTAACAGCTTCTCTAATTTTATTTTTTACTTCATCTTGGTCATCATAATCAGGATCAAGAACAATCGATACAACCGATTGACTTTCTAAAGATACAGACGTGTAAAAATCAATACCATTAATTCCTTTAATACTATCTTCAATTTTATTCGTTATATTTAGTTCTATATCTTCGGGAGATGCATTTAAATAAAATGTAGTAACAATAACAGTTCCAAAGTCTGCTTCTGGAAACATATCTCTATTAAATGTAACAAGACTCTTAATTCCAAATGCAATAAACATGATTGTAAATAACCATGCAAATGTGTGATTAGAAGAAAAATACCTAAATAAGCCCTTCATTATATAATTCCTTTAGCGCTTCATCTAATAAACCTAGAGAAGCCATATAATTAAAATAAATACGATACAGTGCTATTTTGTTTTGTAATAAAATAGTTTCGATAAATTGAACGTTATCCTGAGCTTGAATTAAAAAAGAAAACTGGCTACGACCATGATTATAGCGTTTGATTTCTTCTTTTACTCTCTCTATTGCGAGTGATAAACGCCTTTCATTCAAAGCAATAACATTTTCTACAGATACATACTGACCTTGTAAATCAATTAATTTTGATTCAAGCTCTAGCTTAGTACTTTGAATTAAAAGATCCGTGTTTTTTATTGATTTGATTAAAATTGCATCATCTGAATTTAGGCCTGTTTTTTTAAGTGAATCTGTAAATGTCATAGACACAGAAAAATCGGGTTTATTAAGATTGAGAGAGTCTTTTAAAGCAGAATCGCCTCCTTTTAAATTTGCTGCAAAGTTTACGTTTAAGTTAGGGCGCTTTTGCTCAGAAATTAGGGAATACTGATATTCAAGTAATTCTTTTTGTTGATTTAAAATCATTATTTGAGGGGCACGTTCAAAATCACGCTCTGAAACTTTTTTTAAGCGTGGCGGTTGTAATAAGGATAGTGCAGGAACATTGCCTTCAATTGGAAAGCTTACAATAAGCTCTAGTTGTTTTATTTTTGAGGAAACGGTTGATTCTTTTAAAATAAATAACTGTTCTAGATTTTTTAAGGAGTCTTCTGATTGAATTACATCAACACGTTCAGCAAGATTTTTACTAAATTTATTTTTTGTATCAGTATACTGTCGTTTGGAAATAAAATATCTGCTTTTTAAATTATTAAGCTCTTTATACTCAGCATACCAATCTAAAAATTGATAAATAATACCTAATGTAAAGGATTGTTGCTGATCTAATAGTTTTACTTGAGTTAATTGATACTCAATCATTTTTGTCTTGAATCCAATTTTATCTAAAACACCCGCTCTGTTTTTTAATAGAGGGTGAACATAAGATATTCCGATACTATTTTCATAATAATCACTTAACAAGCCAAATTGCTGTGCTTGAGCTGAATACGTGCTTTCGGAAGAATTTAAATTGGCATTTGCACCAAATGTACCTCCTGTAAGCCAGAATTTTTTTGAAAAAGTTGAGTTAAGACCCATGGATGTCACTTCTTCAGGAAGAAACGGACTGGATGCTGTGGGTTTGTTTTTTGAAAAGCGTGGGGTCAATGCAACCGTTGGATCTAAAAATGAGGTTTGTTTTTTAATTGATAATTCAGCAATATCTTTTTGAATCTGTAATGATTTATAAAAAGGGTGAGTAGTGTAGGTGTCTTCAAGTAAATCTGTGAGTGACACTGAGGATGCCAATGCGGGGACTGATATTATGAGAATAAAAAATAATTTAAATACAAAAAATTTAATCATAGTGTTAGTTTATCATTAAATGTGATTTTGAAAATATCTATTTATATTTAGATTATAACTTGGAGGGATTATTAAAGAGTTTGATTAAAGAGGTTTTTGTTGAAATGTAATTCTAGCATAGAAATTATGAATAAAATTAAGTGGTTGTTGTGTAGGATGTTGTTTAGGATGTTTGAGTGAGTATCAAAAAATAAATTTCATAAACAAAATTAGACGCTTTTTATAGAGTGTACTATACTAATTACTTAGTAAAAATAAAGGAAGAACAATGCCAATTTTATCTTTTTTATCTAAAATATTGGGCGATCCTCTCGAAAGAGCCGTTCAACCTTACCGAAAAAATGTTGAATTAATTAATGCTCTAGAATCGGAGTACCAAGCCTTATCTGATGATGAATTAAAACAAAAAACAGTTGTTTTTAAGCAACAATTATCGGAAGGGAAGACCCTGGATGATATTTTAGTAGATGCATTTGCTTGTGTTAGAGAAGTAGGGAAACGTGTGCTTAATATGCGTCATTTTGATGTGCAATTAATTGGTGGAATGGTATTGCATGAAGGACGAATTTCTGAAATGAAAACAGGGGAAGGAAAGACCCTTGTTGCTTCATTACCTGCGTATTTAAATGCTCTTGAGGGGAAGGGGGTTTATATTGTAACTGTGAATGACTACTTAGCAAAACGTGATAGTGAATGGATGGGCCAAATTTTTCAGTTTTTAGGATTAAGTGTTGGGTTGATTCAGTCTGGAATGGAACCTCAAGAAAAGTTAAATGCTTATCAATGTGATATTACCTATGGAACCAATAATGAATTTGGATTTGATTATTTGCGTGATAATTTAGCCGGTGATTTATCCCAATGCTGTCAATTAAGACGTCATTATGCCATTATCGATGAAGTTGATAGTATTTTAATTGATGAAGCACGAACCCCATTAATTATTTCAGGCCCTGTAAGTGATTCGACAGATAATTATAAAAAAGTTGCTAATTTAGTTAAGTCTCTTGTTAAAGAAACCGATTTTACTACCGACGAAAAACATAAAAATGTTGTATTAACTGAGGCTGGTATCGAAAAGGTTGAAAAATCCATGGGGTTAACCGATATATACTCGGTAAAAAATATGGAAATTGCTCATATTGCTGTTCAATGCTTGCGTGCAAAGCATTTATTTAAAAAAGACATAGATTATGTTGTAAAAGATGGGGCTATTTTAATTGTGGATGAGTTTACTGGAAGATTAATGGAAGGCCGTCGTTATTCAGATGGTCTACATCAAGCCATTGAAGCAATTGAAAATTTATCTATCAAAGAAGAAAGTCAAACATTAGCAAGTGTTACGTTTCAAAATTATTTTCGTATGTTTCCAAAATTAGCTGGAATGACAGGGACGGCTGTTACCGAGGCTGCAGAATTTGAAAAAATCTATAATTTACCAGTAACCGTTATTCCAACCAATAAGCCACTCGCCAGACAAGATTTGGCCGATATTATTTACAAAACCAAAGAGGTAAAATTTAAAGCCATTGTTGAAGAAATTGCTGCTGTACATCAAACAAAACAGCCGGTGCTTGTTGGTACGATTGCTATTGAGACATCTGAATTAGTTTCGGCCTTACTAAAAGCACGAGGAATTCCTCACAATGTTTTAAATGCAAAGCACCATGAAAGAGAAGCAGAGATTATTGCAAATGCAGGTCAGCAGGGTGCTGTAACTATTGCTACAAATATGGCGGGTAGAGGAACGGATATTGTTCTTGGGGAGGGTGTTCTTGACCTTGGAGGATTATATGTTATCGGAACGTCACGCCATGAGTCTCGACGGATTGATAATCAATTGCGTGGAAGAGCGGGGCGACAGGGAGATGCCGGAAAAACACGTTTTTATGTTTCCCTAGAAGATGATTTAATGCGGTTATTTGGATCTGATCGAATTAAATCTGTAATGGAAACCTTGGGTATGCCTGATGATATGCCTATAGAACATTCGATGGTTTCGCGATCATTAGAAAAAGCTCAAACAAAAGTTGAAAAATATCATTTTGGTGTCCGAAAACAAATTTTACAATATGATGATGTCTTAAATAAACAACGAGAAACTATTTATCGTATTCGATACTCTATTTTAAAAGAATCTCAATTTGAAGCGCTGTATCAAGATTTATTAAATCGATTAATAGAAAGTTATCAGCAGGAATATCCGCTCACAGAATTGCTTGATGAGCAATTTGATGATTTTAAAAAGAGAGTGCAACAATTACTGCCTATTAAAAATAGTGATGAAGTTATGGATAACGTTAAGCAAAATAAAGATTTTGATGTGCTTAGTAAAGCGATTATGTCATTTTATAGTTTTCGCCGTAACGAACATCCAGAAGGTATATTTGATGCCTATGTAACAAAGCGAGTTATGTTGATGGCTGTAGATAAAAAATGGATGGATCATTTGCATAATATGGATATTCTTAGAGAAGGTATTGGCTTACGTGCCTATGGTCAACGAGACCCATTAATTGAATATAAACGAGAAGCGTATGACATGTTTCAGGAATTAATGATTAATATTGCTGAAGAAGCTATTACCATGATTAACCGATCGGTACTTGTTGCCAAAGATGAATCTAAAAATGTAATTGATTTAAATGCCATTCAAACAAATCAGTCGAACGCACCAGGTCAGTCTAATACTGCTACTCCTGTTAAGAAAAATGACAAGATAGGCCGTAATGAGCGAGTCAAAATTCAGAAGGGTAGTGATATCAAAGAAGTAAAGTGGAAACACGCAGAAGCTATGATACAAAATGAAGGGTGGCAACTTCTTGAAAAAGAGCCGAGTATCTAATGGAAGATAAAAAGAAACAGTTTGATCACTTTCAAGAGATTTTTCATCTCTTGGGAGACTATCTTTGACGAAGCTCAATTAATCAACGATATAGAAAAAACAGAAAGAGAAATTAATGAAAATAGTTTTTGGGATAATAATTCTCAAGCTCAAACTATTTTTAATATGTTATCTGAAAAGAAAAAAGCGTTAGAAGAAATTCATTCATTAAGAGCAATCGAAGGAGATATTTTGGCCTTTTATGAGTTAACTCAGTCAGATGCATCCTTATTAGATGATAGTGAGTTAGTTTCTGATACTAATAATTTAATTGAAGATTTTAGTGAAAAAGTTGCTGAGTTAGAAACAAGATCTCTACTTTCAGGGCCATATGATACATTCAATGCTTACGTGAATTTTAATGCAGGTGCGGGAGGTACCGATGCTCAAGATTGGACAGAAATGTTGCTTAGAATGTATCTGCGCTGGTGTGAAAAACGAAATTATACTGTCGATATTTTAGATAAAACAGCTGGAGATGAGGCTGGAATTAAGTCGGCGACGTGTATGGTTTCTGGTAAATTGGTCTATGGATATTTGAAAAATGAACAAGGGATTCATCGTTTAGTCAGGCAATCTCCCTTTAATGCAAATAGTAAACGCCAGACATCCTTTGCTGGTGTTGAAGTATTTCCGCAAATTGATACAACTGTTACTTCTGTAACTATTGATCCAAAAGATTTAAAAATTGATACGTTTCGTGCGAGTGGTGCCGGTGGCCAACATGTCAATAAAACCGATTCTGCTGTTAGAATTACTCATATTCCTACGGGATTGGTTGCAACATCTCAAGCCAGTCGATCTCAAGCTAGTAACAAAGAAACCGCTTTAGCTTTATTGAAATCACGATTAATTGTTCGTTTAGATGAAGAAAAAAAACAAGAAGTTGCTCAATTGAAAGGGGACCAAAAAGAAAATGCTTGGGGAAATCAAATTCGTTCTTATGTGCTTCATCCCTACAAATTAGTAAAGGATTTACGAACAAATGTAGAAACATCGGATGTGCAAGGTGTCTTAGATGGAGACTTAGATATCTTTATAGATGCCATGTTACGAGCAAAAACAAATGACAATGAATAGATTAGGCTTAAAAAGCGTGCCGGCTTCATGTAAACTTAGAGTAGTATTATGAATAATAATAAATATTTTCGTTACTATTTTTATATTATCTTATTTCTAGGTCTAATCATTGGGCTTAATGTTTCTGTTCGACGATATCAATTTGAACTTCAAAAACAATCAGTTCAAGTTGCAACTTCTTTAAAAGAATTAAAACAAACAGCAATTTATGCAGGAATATCAATAGAAGATTTTTTAGCTAAAATTAAACAACAATCTACATTAACAAAAATTGTAATTGAAGAAGATACTTTAGAAGATTATATAGAAAGTGGGCAGATGACTCTACTTAAAGGTTCGGAAATTATGAATATGTACCGGGTAGGGCATGTGAATCGTACGGTACTTTATCGATTGTATAAAAATGTAAAAATTAAGCCAGACTATTTTTATTTACTTATTGACCGAAAAAAAGATTTTGAGGTTATTCGAGATTATTTAGAAGCAGAATTTGGAAAAGAAAATGTCTCTCAAATTCAAAGTTATAATATTTTAGAAATCCTAGATACCAAAGAAGATCTGTTATCTATTGGCCTAGGTATCTCAAATGAAAAAAAAGATCTGATAGAAAGTTATGGATTTGAACCAATTATTCGCTTAAAAAATTCCTCTCGCTTAAATGATGAGATTATTAAATTAAAATTAATGGGATTTTCTGATCTGCCATCACGATCATTAATTTTTGAAGGTTCTCAAATCTTAGGGTATCCCACAAACTTAGATCTGTTAGTGGACCGTTTAAGAGATAAACAAATTTCTTTTGGAATTATTGAGTTTACGAATCAACTAGGTATGAAGAAATTAGTGCATCAGTTACCAAATAACGCTTTTCGTGTACATAGCGTTGATTTTGATGTAATGCAATCAATGCCAGCTAAAAAAGTTCTAAATCGTTATGTAAGAGCAGCTAAAGAACGTAGTATCGATTTATTATTTATTCATCCATTTATTGAAAAACAAAGTAATGAGTCAATTATTGATTTTAATATTAATTTTATTAACCAATTAATTGGTGAGCTTGAAAATAGTGGTTATAGTATTCATTACAATGATCAATACCCTCAAAAAGTCTATGTATCAGCATCATTTATGGAACGAATGGCGCTAATTTTTGTTACAATTACCACCTTATTATTTGTGATGAGTTTCTTTTATGAATTTTCGTTTTTAAAAATCCTTGCATTGTATCTGATTTCCATGGGATCGATCTATTCTTTAGAGCTCATGGGATACTCATTATTAATTAATAAAGGAACAGCTTTTTTAATAGCAATAATTTTTCCAGTCTTAGCTATTATTACTCAATTTCCTCAATTATCGTTAAACTATAATATCTTTTTACGTTTTATGTATGGCTGTATCTATCTGTGTCGAAGTTTAGCGATCTGTTTGCTAGGATCGGTATTAATTATCGCTATGCTTTCTGATGTTATCTTTTTAACAGGCGTTGAACGATTTTCTGGAATTAAAATATCCTTTATTTTACCTTTGGTGCTCATTGGATTATTCTTTTATCTTAGACCGAATCGTATTCGATCAACATTTTATGTCTTAAAACGCTTATATTATGCCCCAGTTCGTACCGCTGGATTAATGTCTATTTTTGCAGTGCTTGTATTTTTGATTATTCTTGTTATTCGTAGTGGTAATTTCTTAGTTTTTCCACGGTTTATGATTGAAGAGCAGTTTCGCCAGTTCTTAGAAGCCTTTTTCTATGTTCGTCCTCGTACTAAAGAATTTCTTATTGGGTATCCCTTTTTACTTCTAGCCTTTTTATATGTTGATGAAAAAATATCTCGAATGTGGATTTGGTTTTTTAATATTCTTGGGTCTATTGCCCTGATTTCTGTTATTAATTCTTTCTGTCATTTACATACACCTCTTCAGGTATCTCTGTATCGATCTGTTCTCGGTATGTTTTTGGGAATTACCGTAACGTTTATTTATCTTTTTGGTTACAAAGCTATTGCACGCATATTTAAGGTTAATCCTCAAACATAAACCAGATCATGAACGCTAGAAAAGAAATCCTTGCTACCATTGAAAAAAATTTGGGCTTTAAATTTAATACCATTGATTTACTTGATGAAGCGTTAACTCATCGCTCAATTTTAAGAGGAAAACAAAAAGATCTTCCTCATAACGAACGACTCGAATTTTTTGGTGATGCTGTTTTAAAATTAATTTTATCTGAATATCTTTACTTAAACTATCCAACATATAATGAAGGCGAATTGTCTAAAATTCGGTCTCAATATGTCTCTGATAGATTTATGACGGCCTTAGCCAAACATTTAAATCTAAGTGAAGCTATCCATGTATCTTACGGAGAAAAGAAAGCAGGGGGGCAGTTTCGTGATCGTATTCTTGCTGATGCTATGGAAGCAATTCTTGGTGCTAGTTATCTCGATCAAGGTCTTGAAAAAACAAAGCTCTGGTTTTTAAAATTATTTGAATTACTTAAAGATAATTCCGATCACCTTGAATTGTCTGATTATAAAACCCAATTACAAGAAATTTGCCAAAAACATGGGTCTATTCTACCTACCTATACCCTCCTTCAAACAACGGGCCCTCAACATGATTGTGTCTTTCATATTCAAGGATCAATCAGCCTAAATAACATAACC
>Ga0255759_10003795_pt1 | contig 13161 bp, 8 predicted proteins | sample 101ome_20_FD_179959 | JGI IMG/M metagenome (GOLD analysis project Ga0255759, IMG submission 179959) | Coastal salt marsh microbial communities from the Groves Creek Marsh, Skidaway Island, Georgia - 101404AT metaG (version 2) | ecosystem: Environmental > Aquatic > Marine > Intertidal zone > Salt...
CCGCCTCCACCTCGCGCCTCCGGAGGCACGAATCCCGCCTTCAACCCCTCGTCCCCGTACCGATCGTACGTCGCCCGTTTATTCGGATCGCTCAACACGTCGTACGCCTCGCCGACTTCTTTAAACTTCTCCGCGTCCCCCTTCGCGCGATCCGGGTGCCATCGCAACGCCGCTTTTTTATACGCCCTACGCGCGCGAGACACACACAGAGACACAGTCGTCAGTCACCGCCAGTCACCGCGTCGCGCTTCGCGCGCCGTCGCGTCGTCGCGTCGTCGCATTCGCATTCGCACTTTTTCAACTTTTCCGCATCGTTCGCATCGTCTCTCGACACGCCGAGCACGTCGTAGTGCGTGCGCCGCGCGCGAGACGTCGACGTCGACGACATGCGTCTCTTCTCTCGTCCTCGCCCGTCTCTTCGGTCGCGTCTCGTCGCGTCTCGGTGTGTCGTCGCGAGGTCCGAGAGAGCCGCCGTGGTACGGTCGAGTGGGTGCCCACTTCTCCTCGGGAAGTTTCTAGAAGGCGCGCGGGACGTACGGCGCCCGTCCGACGACGACGACGACGACGATGGGCGGTGAGACGGGTGTGTGGTGTGGTGTCTGTGGTATGTACGATGCGTGTTCTATCGGGTGGCATCGGCGGCGTCGCGGCCGAGGACGCCGTGGACGAGCTGGACTTGGAGCGCGCGCGCGCCGTCGACGACGATCCAGACGCCGGCGGCGAGTCTGTCGCGTCTGGTGACGGAGACGCGGCGTTCGAGGGCGATGAGGATGCGGGCGCGGGCGAGACGCCATTTTGCGGTGGCGTTTTCGGAAATCCTGGCGTAGGTGTCGCCCATCATGGCGACGAGGAGGTTGAGGAGGACGACGGAGCCGAGCACGGTGAAGGAGGCGAGGAGGAGGACGACGACGACGGCGGAGCGCGGGGAGTCTCGCGCGACGTCGGATTCGAAACCGCCGTTGGTGAGCCATTCGAAGCAGGATAAGAGCTGGGCGTTGAAGTCGATGAGGGAGCGATCGGCGGATGGACGTTGGACGACGTAGACGGCGGTGGAGAAGGAGACGATGAAGATGGCGAGGATAAAGGCGAAGGGACGCACGTCGTGTTCGACGATTTCGTAAGTCATGATGATGAAGTGGCCGATGGATTTGAACCCCATGAAGAGCTGGGTGCAGTGAAACCAGGCGAAGAGGAAGGCGGCGGCTAAGAGGGCGTCGGCGAAGATTTCGCGTTGGAAACCAGACCTCGCGATGGCGGAGCCGAGGTACAAGACGCAAAACGTCGCGCTCGACGCGCTCGCGCCGTACCCGCGATGGGTATACTCGTGCGCGAGTTGTACGAGCACCGCGCAGAGAACCGCCGTTTTCGCGGTGTGCGCGACGACGGAGCACATCTCGTTGGTCACCAGCGCGTCGGCGTACGGCGTGACGTGCACAAACGTCGCCGTCAACAAAAAGGCGACGACTTGATACAGACGATCGTAATACAGCTTGGCGCCGTAACAGTCCCACTTTCGCTGTAACAACTCTTGCATGAGCGGCAACTCGAGTAATTCCGTGTGTCCGTTCTCGACAATCTCCAAGAGGGCGCCGCGCGCGTCGCCCTGCCTCGTGTCCACGTCCAACAGCGGCATTCGTTGGCACGTCACAGGTCCGTACGACCACTCCGTGACGCACGTGCGACCGAGAATGTGTCCGTACATGTCCTTGAACCCGTGTCTCGCCGCGAACAAAATCGGCGTCAATCCGTCCTCGTTGACGACTCGGTCCAGCGCCTTGCCGGTCCACTGTTCGCACACCAAGTCGTACATGTCCGGTTGGTTGTGAATGACGGCCAAGTGCAAACACGTGTTCCCGTGCGTGTCCTGCGCGGTGGCGTCGGCGCCCGCCTTCAACAACTTTTTCACCAATCTCCCCTGACCCGTGCTCACGGCGAAACTCAACGCGTATTCGCCGTAATAACACGGCGCGTCGCGTCCGAAGAAGCGTCCCGTCGCTCGCGCCCCGAGCAACGCCGCCGCGTCCGGCGTCATTCGCAACAACCAATCGACGAGCTCTTCGTTCTGATTCACGACGGCGATGTGCAACGCGCTCTCCCCAAAGTATTCATCCCCCACGTACACGTCGTTGATGGTCTCCGGATACGCCTTGCCCACGTACGCGGCGCTTCGCAACTGCGCCGACGACACCATCGTCCCGCTGCCGCCGTACAAAAACATCAACAATAGCGGCGTCTCTCCCACCGGTCCGCGCTCACGAAGCGCATTCATACCTCTCGACACAACCTCTCGACGCACGCCGACGTCGTCTCCCGTCTTGAGCGCCAACCAAATGCCCCCCGCCGACGTCGCGTGCAGCGTCTGCAACTCCACGTCCCGAGCGCTCGACGTCCCCACCGCCGCGAGCGCGTCTTCGGCGCGTTCGAGCGCGCGAGACATGCGCGCGTACGCCCACGCGGCGCACGCGGCGCACGCCATGCCGACGACATCGACGCGCAAACGCTCGGCGCGCTCGAGCGCGTGGGCGGAGAAAATGACCACCGCCGCGACGCAACACGCGCGCGCCACGCCGAGACGACGCACGGCGCGGGCGCACTCGCGACGGTACCGCTCGCGACTGCGCTCGTTCGCGCGCGCGTCGATGCTGGACGACGCGAGCGACATGGCGAGACGTCGAACGGCGGCGTCTGAGGAATGTTAGAATTAGAATTATTGAGCTCGCCGGCGAATACCGTTCGAGTCTCGACAAAGGCGCGTTCGGATGCGTGACAGCGCTAGGTACAAACTCGTTACAATAAAATGCGATACTTTTCTTCGCGCGGAACCTCGCCGAGGAGAACGGCGCCGTCGGCGGTCACCGCGGCGTGCGCCCACGGGTCGCTGGCGGACCACGCGCACGCCCGCGCCGACACGAAATCCTTACACGTCCGACGATCAATCTGACGCACGGACGAGACGCCTCTCTCGCGCGCGCTCATCGAGGACGCAGTGGCGTCGGACGGGAGCGCGTCGTCGTCGCACCAGACGCGCACAGTACCGTCTGAACTGGCGGTGAGCGCGAGCGCGGCGTACACGGGATTGTACGCGCACGACCAAATCCAATGGTCGTGTCCCGCGATCACCTTGAGCGCGCGCTCGTGCGCGCGAGCGTCCCAAAACTTGAGTAATCCATCGTCACCGCACGTCATCATCTCGTGCGGGGTATTCGGGTTGTATCGCACGTCTCGAGTCTGCCGCGCGTGCGCGCGCTCGACGGTTTGCGCGCGCCGCGCCGAACGCGCGTCGAACACGACGACGTCCGCGTCCACACCGCACGCGAACGATTCCGGTTCGTGCGGGTCCCACGCCCCACCCGAGACACCGTCTTGTCGCGTGTTCATACCGCCGATGATGTCCGACCTCGACGCGTCAGAACGCGTCGACGTCTTGGAGCTCGAGGCGAAACCGCCGTCCTCGCGGCGTCTCCACGCGCGCGCGGCGAATTCATCCACCGTCATCACCGTCTCCCCACTCGCGTTGAATCGCGCGTATTTCACAGTCTCAAACTCTCGCTCGTCGTCACCCTTCTCGGCGCGCAATTCAAGCACCGAAGGCGCGCCGGGCGTCTCTTGCGTCGTCGCGTCTCTTTCGCCGCCGCCGCCGAGCGAGCCCGAGACGACGCACGCGCCTCTCGACCGTCGCACCTCTCGACCGATGTCCTCGTACGTCACCACCGCCTGCGTTGCGCTCGCGTTGACGTCCACGTCTTCGCACGCGCGGTGGTCGAGCGCGATGGACCGCGAGACGACGGCGGTTTTCGTCTCGACGTCGCGTTCGATCAGTCGAAGAAAATTACGACCCTCTCGAAGCGCGTTCGTCGCGGCGTACCATCGCGACGTGGACGCGTCGGCGTCGTCGCGAGACGGGACGGCGACGAGCGCGCGCGCGGGCGCGCCGAGTTCGAGCGTCGCCGACATCTGACGCGCGGGCGGTCGACGTTCATCATCAATCATCGTCTTTGGCGAAAAACGTCTCGCGGCGACGTCGAGGGATTTGAAGAGGTCCGATTCATTGACAACACCGCGCTACGTGAACGTCGAATGCACCGGTCGATTCTATCTATCTTCGTGCTTAAATGTATCGCCGATCGTGACGATCGGTGAAGATGAGGGAACGTCGATCCGCCGACGACGCGCGTCGGGACGAGACGCTCGCGCTCGTAGCGTCTTCTTAGTCGAAGTCCAGCAAATCACTGATCATGTCGAGGTGAGGGAATTCCGATTGGATGCCCGGGGACCACGTGGACGGGTGACCCATGCCCGGCGGCGGGGCCATGGTCTTCATGCCCGGAGGCGTGCCGAGGGAACCCAAGCCGTGCGGCGGTTGCCCGTAGCCATTCATGCCCGGAGGCACCGACGGCGGTTCGGGAGGTCGCGAGGCGGCAGCCATGGCGGCGAACGAGGGCGGAAGACCGCTGTTCCCACCGTGCGGCGGCGACGCGGGTCCGGCTTCGGGCACGCGGGCGGAACCGGGGGGCGGCGGACCACGAGGTGGCGGCGGTTGAGACACGTCGCCGCTTCCCGGAGGCGGAGGCCCGGGCGGAAGCGGCGGTTGACCCTTCGCCGTCGCCATCACCGGTTGTTGCACGCTCGCGGGGCCCGGGGCGGCGGACGTGCCGTTGGACATGATGCTCGAACTTGAACCCATGCGCACGAGGTTGGTGGCGTCGCCGAGCATGACGGAGGCTGCCTGCGCGGTGCGCGCGACGTCGCCGAGCGCGTCCATGGACGGATGCTTGGCACCGGTGCGCATCGCCGGCACGCCGCCGCTGCTCACCAGTTCGCTTCGTAACTGCAGGATGATATCCTTCGCCTTGTCCAAGTCGGTCGAGAGCTGCTTGCACTCGCTCGTCTTTTCCTCGAGTTGAAGCTCGAGTTGGGCGACGCGCGAGCGGAGTGCGCTCACCTCGTTGGACAGAGGCGCGGGGATAACCTTGGAGGGCGAGGACACCTGCGACATCGACTTGCTGCGAGTGGGCGTGGACGGGCTATCCGGCTTGGGCGCCGGGATGAACTTGGCCGCCGCCTCGGCCGCCGCCTTGGCTTCAGCCTCCTCCTTAGCTCTTCTCGCCTCCTTGGCCTTTTCCTCGGCGTCTCGCTTGGCTTTTTCCTCAGCCTCGCGCTTGGCCTTTTCGGCGGCCTTGGCTGCCGCCTTGGCCTCGCGCGCGGCGCGAGCCTCCGCTTCGACTTTCGCCTTGGCCGCGGCTTCGGCTTCCTCTCTGGCGCGTTCTTCGGCCAACGCTGCCGCCTTGGCGGCAGCCTTGGCGGCGCGTTCGGCTTCCTTCGCAGCCTGCTCCTCTTCGCGTTGTCGTTGCTCCGCCGCCTCCTTCTCAGCCTTTTCCGCATCCTCGAGCGCCTTCTTTTGCCTCTGACGTTCCTTTTGCTTTTGCTTCTTGCTCTTCTTCTGTCCCTCGAGCTCCTGGGCGAGTCGTTCCGCCTCCTCCTCCTCCGCGATGAGCGCCTCTTGACGCATCAACGCCTCGGCTTCCCGAAAGGCAATCTCCACGTGATGCACGAAGACGTGCGACAACGCGTACATTTCAATCGTTCGTCGACCGAGTTCGGCTAGGCGCTTCTCGTCGCGCTCGACGGCGTCCGTGGCGGATAATTCGTCGGAGACCGACTTCTTTTCCTCCTCGTCGGCGTCGAAAATGGTACCATCCGCCGCGCGCTCGAGCGCCGACACCAAGTCGCCCGTCAAGACACACTTGTTTTGCGTCACGCTCATCGCTACGGAACACTTATTTGACGTGCTCACGGAAGTCGCCGTGGCCTCCAAGTCTTCCTCGCCAATGTCCAACACGCGACATCCGCAATACAGAGCGTCCATGACGAGCGTGGACGTAACTTCCTTTTCGTTAAAGAAACGTTTGACGATGCCCTTGAGAAGCACATCGGCTTTCTCCATCGTGAGCTGCGCCTTTTCTTTACCCTCGCGAGAGTTCCAAAACTGACGAAGATTCGACCACTGTTCCTCATCCGCGCGCATCGTCATGAGCTTTTCGCGCTTCTCGTCTAAAAATCGTCGACAAATGCCCTGCGTCGAGCGATAAAACGTACAGAACGCGCGCACGGTCAGTCTCTAATCTCTCTCGCGAAACCGAACACACTTCGCGCCTTGCGGCGGAGAAAACATCGTTCAGATTCTATGGGTGTATAGATGCTCATCAGAATATATTGCTCAGAACGAGAAATGCTTGATGTGGTTATCATCAGCACGATGATTCATTCGGCTCGGCTCGAGTAAGTCAGTCGTCGCGCGCGCACGATCGATCGATGACGGACAGACACACACAATACGTACCTCGACGTTTGTGAGATAGACGCGCACGAGTTCGCGCCTGTACTGCGGATCTAAACATCTGAACGGTCTCGCAACCTTTTCGTGAATCACTTGCACTTGCGCCTTGATCACGAGCGTGTCCGCGACGGTGAACCCATCGAGAACCTTTGTGAGCTCCATAAACTTCTTCCAGCCCCAATCGTGCTCCTTTTTGCAGAACCGGTGCAACGTGTCGCTGTACTTTGATTTTTTCGGATCCTTATTCACCACGGCGATGGTAAACTGCGCGAAGTGACTCCAACCCGGAAGCAACTTGTCGTAATCAGCCACGCACAAGAAGAGCGACAGATGATTACTCACGTCACACCCTTGCGGGTACACCAAAATGTACCACTTATACCCGCCGACCTCGAACACGTTGGATCGAAGTTCCCGCTTGCTGATTTCTGAAAAGTTTTCAATCTTCCACGTAAACTTTCCGTACATGTTCATCGGTTGCGGACCTACATCGCGCGCGCACACACACACACTCGCTCGTCAGTCTCTCCACGCTCCTCTTCTCACGCTTCCCACACTCATCTCGCGTCCGACACCGAGCACGAGGCCCATCCTTTTCCCGCGTCGCGTCCGCCCAGTCGCGTCCCGGGCGATGGATCTCTCTCTAGGTCCCGGTCGAGTCACGGAATCCTCCCTCCGGCCGTCACCGTCGCGTCTCCGCGCCTCGACCGCGCGCCGCGAACGCGCGCATCGACTCGCAATCACACGCACCCGCCGCATCTTCGCTCGCCCACGGCCCGCCCTCGCTCGCGTCCAACGGCCCGCGTCGCGCGCGCCACTCGGAATCCGCGGGCGAGTCCGGGGTGACGCTCAGCGTGCCGTCTCCGCCCCCTTCTCGAGGCGCATCGCCCGATCGCGCGCCGCCGAGTCGCGCGACATTTTTTATAGCCTTGTTTTCCGCGCTCTCCGCGCCCGCGGCGAGGTCGTCGCCCGAGGAGGCGTCGACGATCGCGCCGCCCGCGACCGGGGCGTCGTCGCTCGGCGGGGAGACGCCGTCGGCGGATGCGCCGGCGTGCGCGGAGGGCGGGGCGCCGCCCGAGGGGGAGTCGTCGAGGGAATCGACGCGCGCGGCGTCGCTCCCGCGCGCGGCGCGTGCCATGGTGCGTCGCCGACGACGACGGGGCACCGAGGTGTGACGCCGCGACTCCGCGGGGTGGTGAACCTTCCCGAGAGGACGGAGGGGACTGGTGATGGGTCGTGATTGGTCGATTTGATACAAGTCGATTTGACACACACGCGAGCGCCGCGCGAGCGTTCGAGACGTCACGTCGACGCGTGGAGGCGTCGGATGCGGGTGCCGACGAACCGATCGATGACGACGTCGTCGTCGTCGTCGCGCGTCGACGGACGCGCGGGTGGACGACCGAGGATGGCGTCGAGGGCGTGATTACGCGCGGGCGCGGAGGCGGAGGATCGAAACGCGCCGGCGCGCGCGAGAAAGACGAGCGGTTCGGGAGTCGGTGGAAGCGACGACGCGATGGCGACGGCGGAAGAGAGTTTTGCTTCGACACCGCCGGTGACGTCGTCGACGCCGTCAGCGATGGTGAAGGTGGGCGTCGGGACGGCGGTCGAGGGGAGCGTCTCGTCGAGCGCCGCGAGCGGCGACGCCGAGACGCACCTCCACGACCCGTTCGCGTCGGTGACGACGATGTCGCGAAGTAACACGGCGTCTTCGTCTTCAGACACGCGAAGAGGGACATCGTAATCGTCGGAATCGACGATGACGGACGTTTTCGGCGGTCCCGCGTAGACGCCGAAGACGTCTGAACAAAACACGACTCTGGGCGGCGGCGCGTTCGCGTCCGTCTCCGCGACCCATCTCGCGCACCACGCGACGATGTCGTCCCCGCTCAACACCGATGTTCCCTGCACGGCGTCTCGCACGACGTCACCGTGAATCACCGGCACTATTCCGTTCGAGCATAGTTCGAGCACGGCGTCCCGAGCCGCGTTCGACGTCGACGTCGACGCCGGCGTCCCCGGCCCGCGCGTCTCCCACCCCTCTCCTCCGGTCGACGGCGACACCCCGCGCGCGTTCACCCCTCTCGCGACTAAGTCTTTGACGATTAAGTCGTTCAGTTCTCGCACTTTACGCCTCGTCTCGTCCACGCCTCGCGCGAACGCGGCGTCCCGGTCGAGGTTGCCGCCGCGCGCGCACCCGCACGCCCTCGCCTCCGCTGCGACGCGAGCGAACCTCTCCGTCAGTCGTCGTCTACACCGCGAGATTTTCCATCGTCACGCACCGTGTCCGAACGATCCCGCGCCGTGCGCGACGATCAAACGCGTCGCGCCGGTCGCGTGCGCTCTCGCCACCGTCTCGACGCAATCCGCGAACCCGCGCGCGTCGATCGTCCCGCGACGCGATTTCACCGTGAGCGCGGCGCCGCCGAGCTTGACGATGACGACGTCCATCGCGGTCGACGGCGCGCGCGTCGCGCGTCGCGCGTCGCGCGCGCGTGTGAAGCGTCGACGGAGATGATGTTGCGCTCGAGTAACCGTCCGTCGAGACGTGATTCTCGGACGCACCGCGGTCGCCGGTATGCGCGCGACGACGGGCGCGCGCGCGACGACGGGTGCGCGCGCGACGACGTCAACGGTGGATGGGTGCGCGCGCGCGCGCGGCGGTCGCGCGCGTCTCTGTGCGCCTCGCGCGTCGACATCATCATCAGCTTCGGCGTCATCATCAGCATCGGTCGCGCTCGCGACGACGGCCGCGCTCGCCGCGCTCACCCTCGCGTGCGCGCAGCCGTCGAACGCCGAGTTTTACATCGAGGACATCCCCGAGGGCCTTCGCGCGAGCGAATCCGCGAGCGCGAGCAAACGTCCCAGCCTTCGTCGGCTCACGTCTGGGCCCAACGGCAAGGCTATCGAAAAGTGCGCCAACAAGTGTCTCGCCACGTGCGCGCGAGGGGGCGGTGGGGGGCCGGGTTTAGGTCCCGCGAGCGTTCGTCGAGATCCCGTCGTGTTCAAGGAGTCGTTTCGGAGTCGAGAGTATTGTTTGTACGAGTGCGCGGAGGTGTGTAGTTTGCGGCTCAACGGCGGCGGCGGCGGCGGCGGCGGCGGCGATAAGTGAGCGGGGACGTCGCGACCGACGTCGCGACGACCGACCGACCGATCGATTTGTTTTGTGATAGTGAATTGTAGATGCATCGCGAGCGCGCGCTCGAACCCTCGTTCGAACCCGTCTCGCGCGTTCGCGTCCCGGTCGCGTTTCGGTCGTTTTCAAAATGACATTTTTTGGATAGAGTGACGTCGGCGGCGGCATCACATCGTCGCGCGTCGCTCGTCGACTCGTCGTCATGACGACCGCCGGACGCGCGCGCGCGTTCGCGAGAACATCCCTCGCCGTGCTCGCCCTCGCGTGCGTGGCCGGACGTGTCGTCTCCGTCGACGCGCTCGAGAGTTTAACGTCGCGCGCAGCCGCGCTGGCGTCCCAGGCGCCGGACCATCCGTTGGTCGAGCGCGCGGTCGACGCGTTGGTGCGGCTCGAACGCGCCGTCGATGGGACGTTCAAACGCCTGTGGACGACGGTGTTGGCGCGTTTTCACCCGTTCGTCATCGCGGGACCGCTGACGTTCGCGTACCACGAGGCGGTGTACTTCGGCGCGTGGTTGCCGTGGTTGGCGATGGATCAATTCGACTATTTTAAGCGGTGGAAGATTCAGCCGGATAAGACGCCGAGTCGAGAGATGGTGACCAAGTGTTTGATTAAATTGCTCAAGTCGCACGTCTTCATTCAGTTGCCGATGCAGATGATGTTTTATTTCGTGGCGCCCTATTTCGGATTTTCGTTGGCGCTCGAGGCGTTGCCGAAATCGAGAGATTTTTTGTGGCAGATTCCGGTGTTTTTCGTCATCGAGGACTTTTACTTTTATTGGATTCATAGATTTTTACACCACAAACGCGTGTACAAGTACGTGCACAAGATTCATCACGAGCACAAGTATCCGTTTGGCATCGCCGCCGAGTACGCGCACCCGGTGGAAACCTTCTTCTTGGGCATTGGAACGCTTCTCGGACCGCTCTTCTTCGCCAAGCACATGGTGACGCTGTGGGTGTGGTTGTTCTTCCGACTCGTGGAGACGGTGGAGGATCACTCCGGATACGACGTGCCGTGGAACCCGACCAACTTGATTCCGTTTTGGGGAGGCGCCGTCCACCACGACTTTCATCACAAGACGTTCGAGGGACCGTACTCGAGCGTTTTCACGTGGTGCGACTGGATGTTCGGCACGGATAAGGAGTTTAGAGCGCACCAGAAAAAGTTGAGAAGCGGCAAGGAATCGTGGGCGTATCCGGCGGTGTTTAGAGGCGCGCCGAACGAGAAGAGTCTGGACGAGACGAAAGCCGCGAAAAAATTGAATTGAGTTGGATCGACAGACTCGAGTTGCGTTGAAAGAATTTTACCGGTAATTCAAATAACAAGTTATTAGTTTGTCTAAAGCTCGTCGTGCGGCGCGTCGGCGTCGCTCGGCTTTTCGTCGTCACCATCAGAGGCGTCCGTCTCTGGCGCGGAATCCGCGTCGGCGTCGGTGGCGTCGGTTTCATTCGCATCCGTCGCCTTCGCATCCGTCGCGTTCGCATCCGTCGCGTTCGCATCCGTCGCGTTCGCGTCCGTCGCGTTCGCGTCCGTCGCGTTCTGCTCAACCTTTGGCGGTTTCGGTTGCTTTTTCTTCTTCAGTCTGGTGAACTTGGTGTCGATCGGGCGCAGGCTGACCTTGATCTCGGTCGATTCCAAGGTCGGATCCTCCGTCGGCGCCAACTTGTCTTGCGCCTCAACCTTTTCGTTGAGCCACTCCTCGAACTGTTTGACTTCTTCGGCCAAGTCTGCGACGTGCGTTTCGTTCAACCAGGGCTTCTTTTCGGGCCAAGATTCGATTTCGGGCTTGGCCTTGGCGATGAATGCGCGCGCCTTTTCGATCATCGCCGGTCGTCTCGTTTGCTCCGCGGCGCGGAATTCAATCGCATCACCCTTCTTCTTAAGTTCAGCGTGCGTCTTCAAGAACACTTCCGTCGTGGAGTCCGAACCGTCCATGTACAACCAGTCCTCTTTATCCATGAGTTCATCCTTGAACTCGGAGCGTTGTTCCTCCGTCGTCACGACTTGAATGTCGTCCTCGTCGAGCTTGCCTCGAATCGCGTAAATGTACGCCTCCAAATTACTCTTCGCCGCCTCCTGCTTGCGCTTAGCTTCGTCGATATCGCGCAAGTTGGTGAGAACCTTGATTGAGGCTTCGATTTGCTCGGTGGTCATCGGAGCCATCGGCAAACCCGTCACCTTGACGTCGAGAGGCGTCTTGAACACGCGTCGACGCATCTTCATCTTCGGCGCCTCCTCCTCGACCGGTTCCGCGTCTTGCGTCGTCTCCGCCGTCGTCTCGGCGTCGCCCTTCGCGTCTTCGGTGGCTTCGGTGGCGTTGACGTCATCGCCTTCCTTGTCGTCCTTGGCCGCGTCTTCAGGAGTTTCGGTGGCGTTGGCCGCCGCCTCTTCGGTGGCGTTGGCGTCGGTGGCGTTCGTCGCCGTCGGCTTCTTCGCCGGCTTGGGCGTGCGCTTCGGCTTTTCCGGAACGTAATCGATGACTTCCACCGCGTATACGGCTTCGTAGACGTCGAGCACGCCGTTGGCGTCGAATTCAAAGTACACGTTCATCTTGCCGACGGTGTCGTTGTGCTTGGCCATCGCCTCCTTCACGCCCGTCACGTGCACGGTCATGACGTCGTCCGTCTCCGTACCCGGAGGCAGAGGCGTGCCGTTCGACGTGTCGAGTTTGACGGTGAACGTCGCGTCTTGCGTTCGGTTGAGAAGTTGCACGCGTCGTCTGAGAGGAGACGACACGAACGCCGGAACGAGCACCTCGGCGTCCTCCGACGTGAAATCATCGCCGGGAGACACCGAGTACGACATGCCGTGCGGCATCGCGTCCGCGGCGCCGAACTTGCGCATGCGGAACGTGGTGGACATGTTCGCCGCGAAGAGACCGGCGCCCATGGCGACCGCCTCGTCGGCGTCGAGATGAACGTCGAATTTGCGCCCGTTGAGCGCCTTTTCAATCTCCTCCTTGACGCCCGGAACGCGCGTCGAACCGCCGATCACTTCGATCGCCTCGACGTCGTCCAACGTGATGTTGAACTCGCCGAGCGATTCGACGATGTCGCGAAGCGGTTTGGCCATGCGCTCGAAAATGTCTCCGGAGAGCTCGGTGAACTCGTCGCGAGTAATCTTCGATCGCACGTCGATTTCGTCGTGAAGAGACTCCACACTGAACGGCGCCTCCTTGTTGGCGGACAAAATCTCCTTCGTCTTGCGAACTTGCTTGCGCATTTTCCCTACCGCGCGGGGAATCGTGGTGAGATCCGTGCCGTGCTTGGACTTGAACTCGCTCATAAAGTGATCGATGAGAAGCATGTCGAGCGCGTCTCCGCCCACGGATTCGTCCCACTTCACCGACACGAGTTCAAACTGTCCGTGCGGCTTCTTCACCTTTCCGGACGTGAACGAGCTGTATCTCGCCAGCGCGGCGCCGCTCGACGTGCTTCCGACGTCGACGAAAATCACCCACTTTGGCTCTGGAAATTCCTTATCGATTCCCCACTGCAACGCCGCGCACGAAAGATCGCTCTTCATCGCCAGAACGTTCAATCCCGCGATTTCCGCCGCATCTCTCAACGCTCGTCGATGCGACTGCGACGCGAACGGCGGCACCGCGATCACCGCGTCACGAATCCGTCCCCGACCCGCGTCTTCGCCGATCTTCATCGCGTACTCGAGCGTCATCGCCACCAAC
>Ga0255759_10003799_pt1 | contig 13155 bp, 10 predicted proteins | sample 101ome_20_FD_179959 | JGI IMG/M metagenome (GOLD analysis project Ga0255759, IMG submission 179959) | Coastal salt marsh microbial communities from the Groves Creek Marsh, Skidaway Island, Georgia - 101404AT metaG (version 2) | ecosystem: Environmental > Aquatic > Marine > Intertidal zone >...
ATGTATTAGACAAACAAACCAAACAGTAGACAAACAAACGGGGTCACGAAACGAAACGAAACGAAACGAAACGAAACGAAACCGACGATTGAGGACCCGCGTGGCCAGACTAGAGTTACGGATTGATTAATCTCATCACAGTCCAAACAAACAAACAATGACTCCACGCGCATCTAGTACTCTATCCAAAGATTCGGTATCTAATGCGTGATCCTAGACCACCGCAAAATCAACACATCGATCTAAGTACGTATAATACACGAGATGGATTTCGTATTGTCACCCAATCGTGATCGACAGACGTACCCTTTACATAACATAACGAGAACACATTCCTCCCTAAACCCAAATCGACGTACATCCCTTACAATATGAGACCCGCCGCGTGTCGCCTCGCCCCCGTCGCGCGCTCCCTCCCTGGCGAACGACTCGCCCGCGTCCGTCGGCAGACTCGCGCGCGCGCACCCGGTCACCGCCGCACGCCCCCCACACCTCGATCTCCACGATGATGGCGTCCACCACCGTCCGATTATCCGCGCCGATCGCCCACCGCGGCGTCGCCGCGCCGACGCGCACCACCGCGCGATCTTCCTCGCGCGCGCGCGTCGTCCCGGTCGCGCGCGTCGCGTCGGTCGAATCGGTCGTCATCGACGCCAAGGCGTCGCGCGACGACGACTCCCTCGTCTCTCGCGGACAGGTGCGTGAAGACGCGTTTACCCTCGATCCATCGATGCGACGAAAACCCCGTTCGCGAGGTCGCGCGAGGCCCCCCGGGGCGCGCGCGTCCGATCGAGGGGTCGCCGAGGGCGGGGCCCGCGTCGCCGATGATCGACGATCGCGTCGCGCTGGATACGGCTTCGGATATCGTTTGTGTTTTTTAGGAGGGCCGTTTGACGGTTCGTGACTCGCCAAAAGCTCCCACCCGTGGGTCGGATCGGGATGGAGAGATTTTTCAAACCCGAAGAGAAGGTTTATCTTCATCTTGATTGCGAACGCGGACGCGCTTGGGTGCGAACGGAACCTGTGAGGGTTCGACGGGACGGGACGCGGAGACGAAGGCGGATGAGGAAAGAAGACTGACGTTGACGGTGTCGAATCCACAGACGGCGGCGATGAGCGTCGCGGCTTCCATGTTTTTCGCGGAGCGCGCCGACGCGGCGCAAGAGCTCATGCAAACGGCGCTCGATGGACGCCCGCTCGTGTTCTTGGCGGTGTTCGGACCGGTGCTTGGATGGGTTGCGTACAACATTCTTGGCCCGGGTATGAGACAGCTCGAGCAGATGCAAACGGAGAATGCCAAGGCGAACAAGAGACGCGCCGCGGGCGCGCTCGCCGGCGGTCTCACCGCCGGCGCGTTGCTCGGCATGCCGGAGTTTGCCGAAGCGTCCGCGAACTCTCTCGGTGACATCGCGGGTATTGATGGTCGCATTTCCATCTTTTTCGTGTTCGCCCCGGTGCTCGGCTGGGTCGCGTACAACATCCTCGCCCCGGGTCTCCGCCAGTTTGAGGATATGCAAAAGGCGAACGCGAAGCGCAAGGGTGTGCTCGCGGGTGCTGGCCTCTCTGCGGCGGCGCTCCTCGGCATGCCGGAAGCTTCCGATGCCGCTGAACAACTCGGCGATCTCGCGGGTATTGATGGTCGCATTTCCATCTTTTTCGTGTTCGCCCCGGTGCTCGGCTGGGTCGCGTACAACATCCTCGCCCCGGGTCTCCGCCAGTTTGAGGATATGCAAAAGGCGAACGCGAAGCGCAAGGGTGTGCTCGCGGGTGCTGGCCTCTCTGCGGCGGCGCTCCTCGGCATGCCGGAAGCTTCCGATGCCGCTGAACAACTCGGCGATCTCGCGGGTATTGATGGTCGCATTTCCATCTTTTTCGTGTTCGCCCCGGTGCTCGGCTGGGTCGCGTACAACATCCTCGCCCCGGGTCTCCGCCAGTTCGAGGACATGCAAAAGGCGAACGCGAAGCGCAAGTAGACTTCCGCGCGTGCATGCTTGACAAATCCCTTATTAGCCTATCTACTTAGCATTTCCAGGCGTTCTATTCTCACGCCTCGGTAAACATGAGCTTGTAACACGAGAATCCTGTGAGCTTATTTAATCACGTTTTTCGCATCGTCGTTGTCGTTTTATCGTACTTGTACTACTACAAATCTAAAGAATACGATCGATCACTTGAAGAGATCGGCGAACGGGTCCTTTTTGTCGCTTCCCTTGGCGACGCCGCCGCTCAGAGACGTCGGCGCGCCGTCGGCAGGCGGCGGCGAAGCGGCAGGCGGCGGCGCCTTGGGCGGAGACATTGCGATGAGATCACTCTGGGAGAAGAAGTCGTGCGCGGGAACGACTGGTTTTGGTGGTGCGGACATTGCCGCGAACGGATCGCTCGCTGGAGGCGCAAGTTGCCCCGATGGAGCGCTGAGTTCGGAGAGCAAGTCAACCATCGGCGCCGCCGACACCGTCGCCGCCTTCATCGTTGGAGCGCCGCGCGGCGGGGGAGTGAACGCGACCGGCGCGGAGGATTGCTCTTTTGACGCGGAAGCACCACCGAAGAGCGCGTCAGCAAGTTGAACCTTGGCCGCATCGACGACTGGTGGTGCCGGGGCGGGCGCCGGAGCCGAAGTGCGAGCGGCGACAGGAGCCGGAGCGGCGGACGCGGCGGGAGCGCCTCCTCCACTGAAGAACGAATCGAGATCGTCCTGAGGCGTGGGCGCTGATGGTGGTTTCGACACTTCGTGGTGCTCGAAAACCAGCGGTCCAGAGCCCCTGGAGGCGTTCGCTTTGATCTTTGATTCGATTTCTCTCGCCCGAGCTTCTTCTCTGGCCGCCTCTGCTGCGGCGCGCTGCGCCTTGTCTTGATATGGCTGAGCGCCATTTGACAGAGCATTGGAGACGAACTGGTTCATGATGCTCAGATTTTCGTCAACTTCAATGTCTACGGCGGACGGAGCGATGACCTGAGTCAAAAGAGTCGGACCTTCCGCCACGAGAACCGCGACTTCGGACGCTCTCTGCTGCTTGTCGATGAATTGGCTCTTTGTGTTGCGCTCAACCAATTCTCTCGCTCGCTGACTGACACCACCTCCGGTTCGTCGAGCGATTTTCGCTATCGCACTCAATACGAGAGTCTCCACCTTTGAACCTTCGCTTTGCGTCTCTATGGCCCCTACCATCATATCCATGAGTTCTTCCGCGCCTCTTCCGCTCATCTCGCCGAACTCGCCGAGCACCCAAACCATCGTCTCTAGCAGCACGAGCGGTAGCTTCGGCGTGTCAAAGAGTTTCACGTACGCATCGACGGCTGATTTTCTAGACACATCGTCTATGGAGGCGTCACCTGTGCCCTCAGATATCAACCTCATGAGACTTTGTCCAATCGACGGCTTGACCACGTCTCCAGCGATGGAAAAGAGCTCCGTCATCGTGTTGATGTACCACTTGGCATTGGGAGCGTATCTCTCAGCCAATTCGGCGACGCGAGAGACAGCCTCCTCACGGACGTATCGATCGCTATATTTATCGACGTCTCTCTTGAGGAATGCGAGCATGCGCTCGACTATAACCTCGACATTGTTCGGCTTGGTCATCCTGTACAGCAAATCCAAAGTCTTCTTACGCAACGTCTCGTCTGGATCCTCTAGGCAATCGACGACAGCCATTTGATGCTCAGCTGCATAGCTAGGATTGACGTTGACGATGCAAGCTAACGCATTCAACCCAACGTACTTGAGGTTGTTGTTCGTGCTCTTGATGAATCGCGAGATGACCAGGGCGCACTGTGCAAGCAACTGCGGATGCGGGTAAATGCTCGTAATGGTCCTCACCGTCTCGTACACCAACGCGTTTCCGATTTGATTCTTCGTGCTCGCCCTCTCGAGCGTGTCCTCTAACACAGCATACATCTCGCTGCTCGTTGCCTTGTCGTGAGCGCCCAGAATTGCTAAAATTTTCAACAGTTTGATTTGGACAAACGGCGCCGGCGTCCTATGGTACTCGTAAGACTTTGGCAATCTTCTATCAATCACTTGCTTGAGCACGCTCACAAAGCTCGAAGTCAAGTTTTTATGCGGTTCTGGATCGCGCTGAATGAGTTCATGCAGCGCGCACACAGCCGCCGACATCACGCTCGGATCCTTGTCACAAATCATTTCCCGAAACTTCCCGTCAAGATGACTCACGCTCTGCGGACTCTTTTGATAAAACCGCGCGAGCGCCATGATAGCCTTTTTCCTCACGTGCGCCACCGGATGCATAAGAAGCTCAACCACCTGCGGCAACACCGCCGGCACAGTATCCTCATTCACCAACCGCGTGATGGCTGTCAACGCTGCGCACACCACCAAGTAATCGTCGCTCTTCAAGTCTCTCTGCACCGTGTTGACAATCAGGATGATCAAATCGTGATTCTCATTCAAAAACGACGTCGTCGCCAGATACCCCGCCCGCTTCACCGCAACTTCGGGCTCAACGCACGCCTTGACGGCGTGAATGTGTCCGAAACTCGCGTCGTGTCCAAGCATTTCCAAATACATCAGTCGCAACAGTGCCTCTTTGATCCTCCCTTTGTCCATCTTTGGCGAGCTCAACAGCGCCCGGAGGTACATGGATTCCTTTTGCATGATGACATCTTCATCTGTTTTACTTTTGCATTCCCCTTCGCGCGTCGTCGTCGTCATCATGCGTCGTCAGTCGTCGTCGTCGTCGTCGTGTTCAATTCGTATAATCTCTCCACGCGCAGCCCAACGTCGTTCGCTCGTTCGCTCGTGTGTATATTCACGCTTCGTACCGATTCGTCGAATCAAGTCGTAGAACTCCCTCGACTTATTCTTCTGCACCGTCGGTGTCGGACGCGCGGGCGGCATGTCCGGGCGCGCGTTCGTTTGAATACGCCGCGCGATCTTCAGAGGCGTTTTGCATACAGTTGGAGGAGGAAGAGTCAACGCGAGGGCGGGTGAGCTTTGTTACAATGATGCGTCGAATCAGACGAAAACTAAGCGAAACTAAGCGACGATGGCGGTGGTGGGAATGTCTTCGTCGTCATCCTTGTTGAGGAAGAGCGCTTCGACGTTGTTTTCCATGAGGGCGACGGCCACGTCGACGCCGCGCGGAAGCGAGGCGGAACCAAAGGGCCATCTAACGTGACGCTTGTAAATGGAAAAACTAAGGTAGCTGTTGCCCCAGTGGGTTTTGATCTTTCTCGTCTCGAGAAGTTCAAAACAACAGCAGAATTTGAGCTTGGTTCTGCACGCTGGACGGCAGAGGTGGGGCTCGTTGACAATCAAGTGCGTGAGGAGCGGAAGCTCTGCGCAAATGCGTAGAATGTAATTCGTCGTCTCGTAGTCGAAATTATGCGTCGTCGCCAACACGCACGTCGCCCCTCGACACGTGTGAAGCGCGTGTTCCGCCTTGTTATGAATGAAATTCACGTGTGGGAACTTTTGTCGCGCCTGTTCGACGAGGTCTCCTTGACATTCGATGCCGCAAACGTTGGCTTTCGGAAACGCCTTGGCCAAACCGGCGGCGAGCGAACCGCACCCGCTTCCCACATCCACAATCGCACCTCCGTTCCCAGTCGCATCCAACACCGCCCCATGATCCATCATCAACGCCGATACATCGTGTTCGCACGTTCGCCCCGGATGAAGCGCCCTCAAACTCGGTTCAATCACCGTCATGGACCCGTCGCCGCTCCCCGTCTCCATAGTCTCGGCGTCTTCGTCGAACTCCCTCAACAACTCTTTCGCATCGCTCATCATCTCCATCGGGACGCACCTCTGCCCTTTTAACTTCTGCACCAACCCTGGGTGTCTCACCAGCGTCCCTGGCGGCACCGTCAGCGTCAACCGCACCGGATCATCCGCGAAAACATCCACGACCCATCCCGAGTCTTCCGTCCCGTGCACCGCCCGCTCGTTTTCCAGCAGGGTGTTCCCCCACCGCAGCGTCGTCCCATCCCGCATGTCCACCCCGGGGGGTAATTGCACGCACGCATCGATCAACGCCTTGACCGTGCACGTCTCCGAGAGCGCTACGCGGGCGTCACCGCTTGACGCCGGCCCCGCACCCGCGGTTTGGTGCGAACGACTTCGAGTCTTGGACACCCACTCGACGCGAACGAAAACCGCACCGGGGCGCGACGCCGTGGACATCGTTGCAGCGCGCGCGGGTCGTAAAAGTGACTGCGTGCGAGCGCTTGCGGGGGTGACGCTTAGTTTTAACGCGCGCGCGCGTGTGCGGATACGTTCAACAAGATGTAACGCGAGCGTCGCGCGTCCAAGCGAGACGGGTGGGATTTAAATGAAATGTGCGCTTCGTCGAATAACAAACCCATCATTCTTTTTTATGTCTACTTGCGTGCGGATTTGACCGCCCCGCGCTAATACGCCACAAAAAAAGATGAACCAGCCCTAGGCGACGAGCTACGCGAGCTACTAGATAGAGGGCGCGCGTCTTTATCCACCAAAAACTGAAAGTCGGTGGGGAACAAGCCGCGCATTTTTTTCATCAAACCATTCTCTCACCAAACATCCACCCGAATAATATCAATAAATCCGAAAGAAATTACATTTCTTTTTGGATTTAGAGACCGGAGCGACCCCAGACGACGAGGGAGAGGGAGAAGGAGAAGGTGGCCATGATGGCGGCCCAGGCGAGTTGCACGATGAACGGTTCGCCTTCGGCCACTTGGCCGAGGACTTCAGTCGCCGCTTGAACCGGAGCCGCGGAGAACGCTTCCGCGACAACGCCAGTGGCGACGGCGCCCAAAACAACCTACACCGCGGTTCGCAAAAAAAGTAACGTCATCGTCGTCAGTCGCGGCTCGTTTTAAAAGACCCCAGCCGGGTCCATGAAAAATTCAACCAAAATCCATAACGCGCCGTACACGCGAGCCATCCGCGCTCGACGATCCATCCGCGCAAACCCCACCGACCCGTCGCGTCTCGCGAGCGCGCACGCATCGCCGACGGACGTCGCGTCTGCGACGACTCGCTCGACGCAACCGCCCGGGAAGAAGGGTTTCACACCGCGAAGAAATCCCACGGAGGTTGAGCGCATCGCGTCGTCGTCGCAGACGCGTCGGTCGGGCGAAAGGTTGGATAGCCAAGCCACGCGACGTGGATGGATCCCGACCGAGTTCGGGGTGTCCCTCTCTAAACGACGAGTCGTGATTCGACGAATCGGCCGATGGGTCATCCGGTTTCGACCCGCTCGATGCCGATCGATCGCGCGACGAGCCGTGCGACCCGACGCGCGACCGAACGAACGAACCCGATCGGTGGCGACGGAACCGAGTGAAACAAAATTCACCCGATCCGCGCGCACCGAACGTCGACCGCGTCTCGCCGCGCGTCGATCGCCGGGTCGGCGGACGCATCTCGCATCCGCGACCCTCTCCCGCGAGCGCGCGTTCCGTTCGAACCTCTCGTTCGCGCGAAGCGAACGAAATCATTCCGTACCTTTTCGTTCGCACCCTTGACGGCGGCGACCGGCTTGACCGCGGCCGCACGCTTCGCGACGGTGGCGTTGGTCTTCTTCGCGACCGCGATCGGGGCGCGGGCGACGGCGGAGGTCACGGCGTACATCTTCTGTGCGATGTGAGAGTCTTCGTGTGGCGCCTCGGGCGTCGGGCGTCGGGCGTTCGTTCGTTGTCTCGAGATGGGGCTAAACCCTACTGTGAAATTGGTGGCGTATTATGTATTAAGTATGTTTTTATTCCATATTTAGTATTTTAGGTACATCCTGAATACCCCTCTGGATGATCCGAAAATGTGGATAATTATTTACTATACCTAGTTACAAATCCATCAACAGTATAAATGTAAAACGTACAAAATAAACATTTACAGTGTTGTACGCAACACACGCGGGGGAACGAACGAACTCGGATGGATTCGCGCGATGCGATGCGCACTGGTCGTCGCGCGCGAACGCCACCGACGTCGAGCGGTCGCGATATCAGAGGCACAACGACCAGCATTGCGTTTTTCCTCTTCTCACCGTCGATACCGATAGCGATACCGCCGCGAAGGTACGCACGCGAGGGGGAGACGCAAACATGATGCCGTCACCGAGGGATACGAACCGCATCGTCACCGAGGCCGACGCGAACGCGCGCGTTGAGGATGAGACGACGATGAAAAAGCCAAACGTTGGCGCGCGTGGGGATGGTGACGTTGAGTTTGCGTGGGAAATGTCCAAGGAGAATGTGCAGCCGCTGCGACGAGGACGAGACGGGCGGGCGTTGAACTCGGCGTTGCGCGCGACGTCGACGACGCCGGCGACTCGAAGAGAGGAAGTGGGCGCCGGGGAGACGGAGAAGGAACGGTTGTGGAGACGAGCGATCGAAGCGACGGATTCTGGGTCTTTGGATGCGCTCAAGGAGTGGTGCGCCCTCATCAAGTGGACGGAGCAGACGTACGCGACTGGGAACGGGCGAGACAAGGAGTTGTTGCCGCTGCTCGAGCGGTGCGCGAGAGAGTTGCAAGAGGTTGAGGCGTACAAGGAGGATCCGAGGTACTTGCGCGTGTGGATCAAGTATGCGGATTGTTGCGCCGAGCCGGGTGATATTTTCAAGTTTTTGCGTGCGAATTCCATCGGGCAGAGACAGGCGCTTTACTACGAGGCATACGCGGCGTTTTTGGAGGTGCGACAGGCGTACGGCAAGGCGAACGAGCAATACGAGCGCGGGATCGAAATGAGAGCCGAGCCACTGGATCGTTTACGAGCATCCTACGCGTCGTTTCAACACCGAATGGTTCGACGCACGCAGAAGCGCATCGAAAGCGGAGAGATTGATGAGGAGCAAGGGGAGGAGATTGTGCGCAACTTTGGAGACACGCTTCGCGGTCGCGCATCGCGCGGTGGCGGCGTTTCAAGCTCTCGTCGCGGCGTCGCCAACGTCGGTGGTCTCGAAGGGTCACGTCGAGCGCCTCCAAAGACGCCAACGAACGATGCAAACGTGCCCGGACAGGGTGGATTGGAAATTTATGACGACGCCGAAAACGGCGCGCCGACGCCGAGAGACGCCAAGGCGAGCTGGAACAATTTAGGTGGATACAAGGATGTGCGCAAGGAGAACACTGGCCAGGCGACGATTTGGGCTGGCCAACGCGCTCTGCAAAACAAGCGAAAGGTTGCGGTTCCGACCGAGGAGATTGCCGTCTTTGAGGACACCGAATGCGTCAATGCCAGCGACGTCAAGGCTGCTGTCGCCCAAGGTCAAGGTTCCCTTCGTCAACGCATGGATAGCGATCGAGACTTGAGCCGCAATCCGATGTTGTATCACAAAAGTGGGGCGCCCGAGCCTCCTTTGGCACCGGGTCAACGACCGTCCACTCTTTACCGCGGGTTCCGTCAATCGCAGCTGCGCTCCGCGGATGGCGAAGAGATGTGCTATGAGGAGAACCGCGCCGCGGATTGGATCCGAGCCAACGGTTCGATGCGCCGACCGACCGTTAGCCAGGGGCAAATTTTGGCCAAGCCTTTGAAGGCCGGGGATGAGGACATGGAGATCGACATGGACTGCGATGATGGGACGAGCGATCTCCCGCAGGAGGCTATGCAGCCGACGGTTGAGCACGAATCGACGCAACGCGCAGCTGTCAAGAAGTCCGAGCAAGAGTTTGTGTCCAAGCGTACGTATGTCGCCCCACCGTTGCCGGAAACTTCGGGATCTGGATCTTGCGCGAGCGCAGCATCAGAGGCACGCTCGGTGGCGACGCGCGATACTCCTAAAGCCAAGAGACCTGCGCTGGTCAACAAGGTGAGTGCGGGGGCGCGATGGACGGCGGACGAAGAGGGGACGCGATCTGCGGTGCACGAGCCGACGATGACAATCTGCACGAAGGAAGCGTGGGGTGACATCATGAGCATGTTTAGCGATTCCGTCGCTCCGAGTGATGGCGGTTACGAGGCGGATCTGAGCACCGACGAACGAGCAAAGGAAGCCGCCGCCAACGCGCTGGCCAACAAAAATGACAACGACGGAGATTTATGCATTCGCGAAGACACGTGCGTGCTCTCGGAAAAGATGCTCGCCACCCGTCTCGCAGAATCGCGCAAGCCGTTGAAATTTTCCGAAGCGCCACCGGATGACGGTGGATTGTTCATTCGCGAAGATACGGTGGCAATCCCAAGCAACCTCGCAGCGCTCTCCATCCGGGAGGATACCGAATGTATTCCTAACATTGCCGTCATGACGGTGACTCCAGCGTCTACCGCTCCATCAAAGTCGACGCGGCGCACATTTGGTGTTCGCGAACCGAGCCCGAAGTTGACTTCGGAGGTGAAGCGCTCGGCGCTCGCTCCGATTACTACTCGAGAGGAATCTAAATTTGAGCTCATTAATCCGTTCGATGAGACGGCGATGGACGATCACATCGCGACGCTTCAGCCGGCGTTGTCTTCACAACCTGGTGTCAGCGTCGACCTGCGCTCTTCGGTCGTCAACACGCTCACTGAAGCGGCCAAGTCTGTCAGCAAGGGGGGCAAGCGCGCCGCCGCCGGGGTGACGGTGACTCTGGGTAGAACCTCGTACACGTTCAAGGGTCGCGTCGGCGAAGGAGCGCACGCCGAGGTGTACGAAGCCGAGTTGGAGAGCACGGCTCGTGCGTCGAACGATGAGGATGTCGGTGGCTACGCCGTCAAGGTGCAAGAGGCTCGATACGCCAAGTGGGAATACGTCATTGCTCAGCGACTCGTCGAACGCCTTCCGTCTGAAGCGTCGGCAGCGGTCAACTGGGCGAAGCCGATCGCGCTCCATCTCATTGGTGGAAAGGATCAAGACGGTGAAGACGCCTCTATGGGTGTCTTGGTGATGCCCTTTGGTGAGCACGGCACACTGCAAGATGTGTTGAACTCGTACCTGCGCGAAGGCAAGCAAATGCACGAAACTTTGGTCATGTATTACGCCGTCGAAATGCTTCGTTTGGTTGAGTGGATTCACGGCGCCGGGATCGTGCACGCCGACTTGAAACCAGACAATTTGCTCTTGCGAAACGGCGGGGACGATTGGTGTGATTGGGCTGCCCACAGACCGGGATCGTGGACGGAGAAGGGTCTTGCACTCATCGATTTTGGTCGCGCGATAGACTTGTTGATGTACCCAGAGGAGGCTGCTTTCGTCGGTGACGCCGGAGCAGAATCGTTCCGCTGCATCGAAATGATGCACGGCAAGCCATGGACTTACCAAGCGGACTGTTACGCCATCGCATCCACCATTCACTGTCTCTTGTACGGTTCTTACATGGAAGTTGAACTCACTCCGGCAACGACGAACACGTACCGACAGCGCCAACCGCTCCGACGATACTGGAAAACGGAGCTTTGGGAGGTTGTCTTCGACCGACTGCTCAACCAGCCGACCGAGTCGACACCACCGCCTCTTGGATCGCTTCGATCGCTGCTCGAAGAACAAATGCGGGGCGAAGGGCAAAACATTCGCAAGCTGCTCATGCACCAGACAATAACCATGTTCGAGCAAGTGCGAAGCGGCAAAACCTAAAGGAGAGGCGTTTAGATTTGTAAAAACATTTTTGCGCATTCATGTACAAAAAGAAATCGTTTCTAGCACGGATGATTGTTTATGCCGCGTCGCGTGACGCACGCAGTACCTCATGGAGCACCTCTTCTTCGTCGCGATCCAAGTCTGGCATGTACACCGTCCAATCGAAGCCATGACGACGTATGATGTGGTCGTAAAAGTCTTCCACATGATAATTCGGATCGCCGTGCGGGAACGAAGCACATATCGGACATACAGCTCGAATTGTGTCATCATGGTCGTGGTCGTCGAGCACGTGCACAATGAGGTCTCTTCGTCTGTTAAAGTGGTAGCTCGCCTCTAGTGCTGCAAAGTAGTTTTCAAACTCTCGTTCCACCTCTTCCAGCGAGAGTTCATCGACATCGAGACCCAACTCGTCGCCCACAACCCTCCAACTGGGCCTTTCTCTAGTAACACATATTGGACACACTAATTCCACATCGTTGTTGAGCGTCTCCTCGTTTTCATCATCGTTTTCGTCATCATTGGCACTCGCGTTAGCAGCAGGTTCGAGTCGGCGGCGCACTTCGGCTTCCCGAAACATTCTGACCTCTACGGCTTGAGACCTTCTTCTTCTGTCTGCCTCGGCGGCGTATACGGCCTCTGGCCATCCGGACACCGGTTGAAACGCGAGCTTCGGCATCCTCTCGCGTCTCTCCGCCAAAGCCGTTAAAGCGGCCTCATCCTTCGTGATCGGACACTCCACAATGTGCTCCCGCGCGAGAGATAACACCACGTTCTCCCCGCATCCGCACGCAACAACGGTACTCTTCAAGCCTCGGCGCAACGCTTCATCTGGCGTCGACCCTCGTCCCGCGACTCTCACTCGACAAATCGGACACGTCGTCCCAAATTCCCCCTCACGCCGCTCTCGCACCGACGTCTGTTGCCACTCGTGCGCGCACGCTTCGCAGAACGAGTGTCCGTTCCCGCACGGAAACACCACCGGGCGTCGGTACACTCCGAGACAAATCCCACACATCCACTTTCCCTCCACCGCATCGATGAACGAGTCGCCCTTCGTCGTCATGACTCCACTTGGCGAAATTGAACGATGCGAAAATGTTCCAGTCGTTCGTTCGCGCGTTTCGCGGCGTTTCCACGTCGCGGGTGCGTCGACGTGCGGCGCGCGCGCGAGTGGCGAGTGGCGTTTCGTGTCGGTCTCTCGGAAACGCCGTTTTGTATGATTTAACAGTTTGATGTATCTCATCCATGAGTCACGACTCGTCCTTGTGTTACCACGTGCAATCCGCAGTTCGCGGGGCGCCCGCATTCCGCCGCCCGTCGACGGTCGACTCGACGGAGGTTTCGACCCGGAGCGTCCGCGTGTCGACGCCTCTCATTTCCCACCGTCTGAGACCCCGATCGCGACGCGCGAGGCGCGCGACCCGGGCGAACACGGGACGACAAATGGGCGCCAAGGGCAAGAGACGCGACGCAGCCACGGCACCGAAAACCACGCGCGCGCACGATGCGGCGCGAAACGGCGACGCCGGCGCGCTCGTCGCGGCGCTGGCGGAAGATCCCATGCTTTTAGACGCCGTCGATGCGCTTCGGAGGACACCGTTGCATCTGGCGGCGTACGGTGGGCACGAAGAGTGCGTGGATTTGTTGTGCAAG
>Ga0255759_10003800_pt1 | contig 13153 bp, 15 predicted proteins | sample 101ome_20_FD_179959 | JGI IMG/M metagenome (GOLD analysis project Ga0255759, IMG submission 179959) | Coastal salt marsh microbial communities from the Groves Creek Marsh, Skidaway Island, Georgia - 101404AT metaG (version 2) | ecosystem: Environmental > Aquatic > Marine > Intertidal zone >...
TTTCAAAAATACAGTGAAATGCAAATAGTTCCCGGGACCGATTGGATATGGAGTGACTTCAGTCAAGTTAATATGAGATTTTTATATACCCAACGTGGCGATAAACCAACTAACGATGAAGTGGTTGACAATAAACAATTTATTGCTAAACACAGAGACAAGTATAGTTTAGGTGGTACAAATAATTTAAACGTAGACTGGGATATCATAGAATGGGAAAGTTATTTTGATAAGCACAAAGGCAACTACGAAGATCTTCAAATAAACTTAAATTTTTAATTTGCGACTAATAAATAGTTGCATGAACACACTACAAGAATTAGATCCTAGATGGGACAATCAAACACTACATTATGATCTAGCAAAACATAACTGGCCAGAGTATTGGCTAGGAATAGCAAAAGATAAATTTCCGCAAATTACATCACTAGAAACTGTTCACAAGGTTCTTTCGCCAGATCAAATTTTAGAATTAGGCAAACATTGCCAAATGCAATTTGATACCGAAGAACTGCAAAATAGAATAGATGCATACTATAATGACTATATACCGGGACTTATAGATCAAGACGATTGGATGATACAACGATTTTTTACAGTAAGAATCGTTATTCCTAATCAAGCAAAAGTAGGTAGACTACTTGCATTCCACCAAGGCATTTGGGTAGGAAATGGATTAGGGTTAAGAACACTTTGGACTCCATTTACAAAATGTTATGGCAATAACAGTATGCAAATAATGGACTGGGAAACATCAGACGAACTTACAAAAACAGCATATTCAGAGAGATGGAGTTACGATAAATTACAGGAAGAATGTAGTAAGCATGTTTATCCTGTAACACTAGACCCAGGACAAGCACATTTATTTCAACAACACCACATACATGGTAACTTTAATAACGACACAGACATTACACGTTGGAGCATGGATGGTAGAATATTACCCAAAGGTGGACACTATCATAGAAAACTTCCAGGTGGTTATTTTAGATTTATAAACGAAAGACCGGACAATAGAGATATCGATACTAGTAAGAAATGGATTAGTTATGCTGGTTGGAACTCTAAGTTTAGTGGTCCTATACCCCTACCTATGCAAAGAGCAATCATAGGGCAATATTGTTCTAAGAACGATATAAAAATTAATGACTATCAATTTGAAAACGAATATGTAGATTGGTTTCCTGGCTTAGAAAAATATATTACAGGATACGGAGTAGAAGGCATAGTATTGTGTAGTATCTATTGCTTACCAGATGATCCATTTAGAAGATCGACATTATTGAGGCTTGCCGTAAAAAATAATGTTGAATTACATTTTGCTAACGAAGTTTGCAGTGTAAGAACAGAAGAAGATATACATCATATACAACACATCTTTGAATTTGTAAATGAAAATACTTCACCAAATGAGACGTTAGGATATGGCGGGTAGATATCGATATCATGTAGTATACGATGAAGGCTGGGTAAACTATACTGGCAGTAATGTATCTACAGATAAATTTTTTGAATTAGAACCACAACAAGTTATGGAACGAGGTAACAGGCAAACTGTTACTTGGGAACTTAACGACTTACCATTAACACAAAAATTTGTTTTAGCATATCGAGATAAGATGTATGCAATTATGTGGGACGAAGTTGTTAGACATAATTTCGACAGGTGGAGAATGATTGCTGACATTTACAAAGGGTTAACCACTGTTGATGTTATAAACAGTAGAATCGAAATGAATAATATCATTGAATGGTTAAACACAGATTTCAGAGATCAAATTTGGTTTGATATACCTGCAGAACTAAAATTAAACACGGAAGATTTATTTGATAAACGCGATAAAAATTTAAACGAGTTACACGACATCTTTGAAACTAGAATGATAGAAATGGATAGCAAAGTTGCCAGAGACGAGTTCAATATGGACAACTATCAAATACTTTGGGAGAAACTACAAAGCATAAATTTATTAGTACATTATAACGAAAGATTGGGAAACGAAGGCCCTATAGAAGATATAGATAATGCTGAGCCAAGTTATTTTACTAGTTTAAAATTTGATGTACCTGATAGAACATGTATTCCATTGCTTGATGAAGATTATAAGCACTTTACAGGTGAAAGACCTGCAGGTGCATTAACACTAGACTTTGGTACAGTAGGTAAAGATTTATTTACTTGCAGTGTAACTAACGATCCTGAATTGGTTTATAAAGGAATGATAAGCCAACAATGGGAATTAAATCCATGGGTACAATATGATTGGTGTAGTTGTACACATGAAGAATGGTATACAGATCAAATGGCATTGTATGATCAATTTATTCAAGAGAATAATATAGGAGATCATTTAGATTTATCTGATCCAAAATATACACCAGGACGACATCAACTAGGAGAATGTATAAGTCATAATTTTAAAAAACCTGCTAATTTTATTACAGAAATAATAGAAAAAACACCAAAGATAGTTGCTTTTTTTATTACCGATGAAAATAATAACAGTATACTATGACAATACATCAGAGAGATTTGTTTAACATGCTTAGAAGAGAAAATAATGATGCAGTAATTGTTACTGCATTACAAGCCGAATTACCTGAACTATTACCAGAAGTAGTTTTATTTACTGGAGTAGGAAAAATTAATGCAACTCATGTATTAACAAGATATTTAGAAAGAAACCCAGAAATTAGAACTGTAATTAATTATGGTACTGCTGGTGCGGCCTATGGCGTTAAAAAAGGCGAGCTGGTAAAATGTACAACTTTCTTACAAGGAGATATGGACTGTAGTTTAATTACAGACGGGCCTGGTGTAACTTATGCTGATGAACCAGCAGTTAGCGGAGTTTTAAACTTTGGCTCTGATGGTTATGTGTGTAGAACACAAGATCAATTTGTAACTGACTTACATACATTAGATTTGTTTCAACACTTATTAGAGGGCAGAAAATTTAATTGTGTTGATATGGAAGCCTATGCTCTTGCAAAAGTGTGTGCAATGATGGGTAAAGATTTTATCTGTTACAAATATATCAGTGACGATGCTGATAGCAATGCCGATGACGAGTGGGAAGAAAATGTTGCTAAAGGTGAACCATTGTTTTATAAAAAATTAAAGGAAGATCATGGATACAAATCTGTCCAATAAAGTTAGCGACTTACTTAAAGAAGCAGAATTCAAAACAGGTGGGTTTGTATATAAGCATATCGCAGAAGGAAAATCTAATCCATTAATTGCAGTAAAAAGTGCTGTAGATAGAATGCGTGAACTACACGACATAGAAGATCATGAATTTAACGATATCTGTAAAGAAATTTTAGAATTACTTAAGAGTAAGTAACTGTTACAGTAGCATTACCTTGTGTAGATGTTCCTGCATTTTGATAAACTTTAATAGTATTAGAACTATCTAATGTACCACTATAAACATAATTTGGATTAACAACATAGGTTCCAGTAGCAGTTAAATCTAAATAAGCATCATCAAACAATCTGTTATCATCACTGTCATCACCTACGCTCATTGAAGCATTCGCATCATCATAAACTGTGTTGACTGTGATCATTACTTCTTCTATTTTACTTCCAGCACTCACATTACCAAGTGTTACATTACCACTAGTGTATAAAACATTTTGTGTATATGAACCTGCATCGCTTGCCGCACTATCTCTACTTGCTATAGCAGTTAAATGACTTATTTGTGTAGGAGCATCTTGATTAGCAATGTAAACTCCGTATTCTCCGTCACCGGCATTTGTAACAACAAGCAAGTCACCTGTGTTAATATCAGCATCGGCATATACTGCTGTTAAATCTGCTTTAAATAATGTTGCACTAGCACCACTGGCTTCTGCACTTATACCTGTGCTACCTACGTATCTAGCACCGCTCACATATATTACATTACTTGTTGATGTAGCAATGCCTGTTGGCAAGTTTTCTCCAATGAAGTGTAACACACCTGATTGATAATCAAAGTACCATTGGTCATCATTGCCGGATCCTGTTTCAAATAATTGTGTACCACTTGATTGTACATTATTTGTTCCTGTTGGGGCCGCATATACTTTTAACTGGTATGTTGCACCAAACCCTGGCGAAATCCAATTAGTTGATCCTGTTTTCCATGTTCTATTATCTGTTGAGGTTGTATCCTCAGTTGTTTCTAATGCACCACTAATGCTGTCTGCATATACATGAACAATGGCACTATTAGCAGTTGGTATAACGTTAGGAATACTTCCTGATTGTGCCCAAATTTGATTTGTCTTAACAACAAAGTCAGAGGTAATAGATTCATTAGGTGCTTTTTTAGATGCGTTGGTATCCGACTTCATTTTGCCGAAGCCGACTTTCTTCCAAAGTAAATCTACCTTTTGACTATCTGAAATTGCCATTAACTAATACTCAGTGCAGTTAAACTGTCACCGTCCTCTAATTTAATTCTAACAAGTATGTTATTACCTGTAGAGTTTGTTGCGTTTTGGTCACCTAATGTCATTGTAAATGAATCATTGGTGTATGTTGTACCATCTACAATTCTGTCTCCAGAAGTAAATGCACAACCATTTGAACCGTTACCACCGTTACTAGTATCAGCACCTGGAGTACCTGCACCACCATATGTAGTACTTGCATCTAACCAACCGTTAAGTGTACTTGCATCATCAATGTCAGTACCTGGTGCCGCTACAAACACACCACTAACTTTACCTGTTAATGTTATGTCGAAGTTACTCATTGTTGTTCTTCTAAATGCAAAAGTAAAGTATTGTGCTCCACTTCTGCCTGTTGCTAAATCAGGACCTACTGGTAAGTATCCTGAACTTAAATCTGTATCATAATGTTGCAGTGTATTAAATCTCATTACGGCTTCGCTTGTGCCTGCTATAGTTTCTGCACCACTCCAACCGTTTGCTGTATAGAAGTTAGTTGAACCTGCTATTGTTGGTGTATCGCCTGTGCCACTAAAGCCTGTAATTCTCTTACCGTCATCATCGAAGCCAGCACCTAAACTATCTGCTACTGGAATTGCTGTTTCATCAAATGAAGGTGTTGCTTTCCAAACTTGTATCTTAGTAGGATGATCTGAAGTGAAACTACTGTAGCCATTCATGTTTTGGGCTCTAAATTTAATAGTTTCTACTGAGTTGATAGAGTTATTAGTAATATCTATACTGATGTTACCTAATGCATAAGCACCGCCTACACCAACGTTTGCTAAAGGTGTACTGCCGCTTAACATTGAACTAGCACCATCTATTTCTGCATAAGTGCTACTTGCTTGAGTAATTGCTGAAGCACTTGTTCCTTCTGAGTTAGTACCGCTAACACTGTCAAATATACTTGTACTATCTAGGTATGCTTGTCCTGTTAAGTTTGTTACAGTTGCACCAACTAATTTAATTGTTGCTGAATTATCGTTGTAATAAGGAACACCTGATACATATCTTAGTGTACCATTTGTTTCTTCTTCTAATGTTGCACTACTAATATCAACACTAGGTGTAGTAGTCATATTATCTTTAACTATGAATACTTTGTTAGTATCACCTGTTGTACTATGGCTTATATCTAAACTATGTACACCATGATCTAAACTGCTTATGTCTTTTGATATTCTTGCACTAAACACTTGATAGAAGTTTTTAGGATATGTTGTTGAACTTATTTGATCGTTTGCATCACCTTCTGCTGTAATGATAAGTGATGTAAATGTTCCTGTTTCATTTACAGAACTACTAAATGTTTTTTGTCCGTCTGCAACGCCGTCGACTCTTGCACTTACTGTACCAGTAGAACTGTTGTAAGCATCGTCTATTGTATTTGTGCTTACAGACGTTGTGCTGTCATATCTTCTAACAGTACTTGTATTAAGACTGTCTCCTGCACTAAGTCCGCTTGATATTGTATCAATTGCGCCACTGGCTAACTTAGTTGAACTACCTTCATTGCTTGATGTTGATAATGATAATGTTTTACTACTAACACCTGCTGGAGCACTTGGTACATCTTCTACTACAACTGTTACACTATCACTGTCAGTTTGTGCAGTAATATCTGGTGTACCACTTGCAGTCATTGTAAGTGTCTTACTACCTGTTGATGCACTGCTATAGTCGTGCGTAATATTTGCGCCTGCTACACTACCTGCACCATTACTTGATTCTGTTACAGTAACGTTAGTACTACCATCACCGAAGTCATATTCATAACTGTCGCCGTTTTGCGTAGTATTATCTACAGTAACTACAGCACGGTTAGTACCTGATAAATCTGTACCTTTGTAAACTGTTAATGAACTATCGTTACTTGATTTTAAATTAGCAGTTGTACTTGAACCGGATATAGTTGCTCTCACATCTGGTTCTACGTGAACTGTAAAGTTTGAACTGGTAAATGGTGATCCAGTGTGTGCTGAATACACTTGTAAGTTACCAGTATAATCTACAGCCGTACCATTGTTTTGATCTGTTGAACTTAATGTATAAGTGTGGTTGATTGCTTGACCAGTATCACCTGCGGCTCCACCGCCAGTTGCAACTGTTGATGTTGTGCCATCTCCCCAATTATAAACATAATAGATACCAAAATCAGCATTGCTACCAATAGTGTTTTCTGTATTGTTAGTAAAGGCTACCTGATAACCTCCACTTGCTTGTTCGTTTATGCCACTGTTACTTGCTAAACTTACATCAGGTGTATGTGTATCATACACTTTAATTGTTGCTGTGGCATTGTTTGGTATAACACTTGGGTCAGCAGTACTGTGAGCATCTAGTGTTAGTTTCACAGTGTATTGTTGATCTTCTTCAGTTGATGTTGTAAATGTATGGGCAAGTCTATTCCCTTGTGTGCCACCGTCATCAGTATCAGCGGCAATGTTGGCATTGGCACTACCATCACCCCATTCTATAGTATAGGTTGCATCAGCACTTCCAATGTTTGTGGTATCATTATCGAAATACAATGCAGTACCATCATCAACTATGCTAACTGGTACGCCACCTGAGTTAGCGGCATACATGTTAAAGTCAGCAACTGGATTAGCAGTATAAAGAGTAATAAAATTACTCTTAGTAAAAGTAGTTGTGCTACCTTCTCCTGCACCTGAACTGTTATACGCAGTTACACTCACATCAAATGGAGAAAGTGCATTATTAGAATATGTATGAGTAGGAGTTGAGTCTGTAGTAGCAGTTGTGGTTGTACCATCTCCCCAATCAATTGTATAATGTGTTGGGTTACCTGTAGTACTGATTGTTAATGTACTAACTAAAGGAGCACCACCAGTTGCATTATCTACAGTAAAGTTCACATCTCTCACAAAAGTATTTGCGTAGATATTGTATGTGGCTTCGTTTAATCTGTCAATAGCCTCTGAAACATTTGTTGAATTTGTAAAACTGGTGACAGCACCTTGTCTTGTTACACCTGTATTACCTGCGTAGTCACCTTGATCAGGTGTAATGTGCCAATCTAAATCACCATTTGCATCTATATTACCTAATAAAATACCAAAGCCACTGCTGGATAGATCCACACTTAATGCATCAAGTTGTGCCTTAGTAACTAATTCATTTGATTGTGTTGCATTGGCACCAGAGATAGTAGTTAATGCTCCGCCTTCATTGGTCACAACAAATGTACCAGAATCAGCATTACCCTCTAATTTTGGTCCATTTTTTCCTAACTGTAAATTACCGCCTACGCCGATTAATCCGTAGTTTTTAACTTGCGCCACCTATTTACTTCCTAAGCACTTGATTATATACTATATTTATCTACTTGACAAATATCAATTTTCTGCTATAATATGTACTATTAGTTAGGAGTGTCTATTGTGAAATACTTAATTATTGGTGATGTACATGCAGATTTTGTACCGTTTCAACGAGCGGCAAAATTCGCTATGGAAAATGATCTGCACCTTGTGTCTGTAGGTGATCTCATCGATAATGGTACCGATGGATTTGATGTTTTAACATTATTTAAGCACATGGCTAACGACCATAAAGCAACACTTATCATTGGAAATCACGAATGGAAAATACACAGATACTTATTAGGCCGTGATGTAAAAATTACAGCACCTAATCAAATCACTGTAGATCAAATGAAAGCCAACCCTTTCTTTGAAGATGTGTTTAAAGACTTGATGACTAATGCTGTACACTACACTCAACTTAATGATAATATGTTTGTTACCCACGCCGCCATGAGCAAAGAGTTTTGGGAAACAAAAGAAATGAATCGTTACAACCGTGATAGGATGATGTACAGTTTTGCTGACACAAGTAAGGTTTCACACTACAGAGGCGAAACATATCCTATTAGATTATACGATTGGGTAGACGATGTTCCTGCAGGTATTACATTATTTGTTGGGCACGATCCTCGTCCTATGATAGGTGAACCTGATTTTGACAATTTTCAAGTAGCACCTTCTGTACAGAAAAACAGTAAAGGTGGCATCACAGTATTCTTGGATACTGGCTCAGGAAAAGGTGGTACACTATGGGGTGTAGTAGTAAATAGTGTTACATCTGAAATTGAACAGTTCAGGAATTTTAGTGTATGAAACTTAACTATAAAGGTTGCGGAAAGATAGGATTTACATGTAGTACATTTGATTTACTACATGCAGGTCACGTAACTATGTTGGAAGAGGCTAAAAGAAATTGTGATTATCTGATTGTGGGGTTACAAGTTGACCCCACATTAGATCGCCCTAATTCTAAAAACCCTCCTATACAAAGCATAGTAGAAAGACAAATCCAACTTGCGGCTGTTAAGTACGTGGACGAAATAGTGATGTACTCGACAGAAAGAGATTTAGAAGACTTGCTACTTACATTGCCTATTAATATAAGAATACTAGGCGTAGAGTATTATGATAAAGAGTTTACAGGTAAAGATATTTGTAATCAACGAAACATAGAACTCTTATACAACGGCAGAGATCACTCTTTTAGTTCTACGAGTTTAAGAAAAAGAGTGTATGAAGCAGAAGTTTCTCGAAGAAAATAAAACCTATTTAACTATAGGTGGACTTATAATAACTTACCCAATATGGAGTACAATTCTATATAGGCTTGCACTAGAACTGTGGTGCATTGCTTATGGAATAATATATTAACATGGTATCAAGAAAGCGACATTTAGCAAAAACACTTACGTGGCGAGTACTAGCAACCACAGACACTTTTATTATAACATTCCTTGCCAGCACATTTGGCTTTGGCTATACCACACAAGAAGCAATGACACTAGGTGGAGTTGTAGCAGGATTTGAAGTTGTAACTAAAATGGTATTATACTACTTACACGAAAGAGCATGGTATAATTACAGTAACTTTGGTGTAGATGACAATGGAAATAAAAAGTAAATTTATAAATGCTTTTATGGAAACTGCTGAAAACTTTGCAAAACTCAGCAGTGCCAAAAGAGCTCAGGTTGGTGCTATCATTGTAAAAGGTGATAGAATTATTTCTATTGGATACAACGGAATGCCAAGTGGCTGGACCAACGAATGCGAAACATCAGAAACAATAAATGATGTACCTCACATGAGAAATGATTATATGGCAAAAGGTTATGTAATGCATCAAGGAGGAGACAGCATTACTTGGACCAAGCATTATACAAAGCCTGAGGTGTTACATGCTGAAGCGAATGCTATTGCCAAAGTAGCACAAAGTAACGATAGCAGTAAAGGTGCTGTTATATTTTGTACACACATGCCTTGTATAGAGTGTGCAAAACTTATACATCAATCAGGTATAGAAGCAGTTTATTATAGAACTCCATATGACGCCGCAAAAGGTTCAGGCAGAGAATTTTTAGAAAAGAGCAATATATCTTTGGTACATGTTGAGACAAACAATGGCTCTAATTAAACATTTAGATATAGAAGTCTCAAGTACCTGCCAAGCCGCATGTCCTATGTGTGCAAGACACGAGGCAGGCAAAACAACTATTAACCCAGTAAACCAAACACTTGCTGACATAAAGAAAGCATATCGAGAAATATCAAAAGGATTAGAAACCATTACCATGTGCGGTAACATAGGTGACACTATGGGTAACAAGGATATTGCACTGATATGTCGATGGTTTATAATGCGTAATCCTGATATAGAAATTAATATTCATACCAATGGCGGATTAGGTAATCCAAAAACATATAAAGAATTAGCACTGTTAGGAGTTAGATTAATTGTTGCTATTGATGGTATGGAAGACACTAATCATTATCACAGAGTAGGTGTTAAATGGTCAAACATTGTAAAAAATTTAAAAGCATATCAAAGTGGGTTTGAAAATAAAATAAAAGTTCGCTGGACTAAAAAAATAAACAATGATGGTGATATCGGCGAATATAATATGATAGAAATACAGATGCTGATTTGGCAACATAATCAACATCAAATATTAGAGATGGCTGACTTTGCCCAGTCGTTAAAATCACGACTTTGGTTTCGTAAAGCAATACATTACGAAAACCCACAGTTTAATAATGGCACACCTGTATTTACTACTACAGGTAAATGGCTTTGCAATTTGTTTCCACCTAATAGTTTAATGGATCAACTAACCAGTTATAAATTTTCTTGCCCACACCAATTTTTTGATGGTAACAATATGCGAGATCATGTTATAGAAAAATTAAATAATATATTCGGTGATGACAGTTGGAATGATATCGTAAACAATCCTATTCCTGTGGACCAAGATCCTAATAATGCACCAGATGATGTAAATGATTGGCAAAAGGCAGTAAAGGTTCTATTCGACCAACCAAATCAAAAGTATTATAAACATGGTTTACTTACAGATCATATCGCCGAAACATACAGTGGCAGAGTAGCATGTAAAAGTTACAATTGGTTAAAACCTCAAGAAATAGATGACTCTGATGCAGAAAGAGAAGTATATATTGGTGCAGAAGGATTTGTTTCACCTTGCTGTATGATGGGTAGTGCGATGAGTAGGCATCTACAAAATTCGTTGTATTCAGGTAAGCCAAGAAGCGAACATGAACATGTATCGCAAGAATTTATGAATAGAATTTTAGAAATAGGCATAGACAAGTTTGATACATCTAAGCACACACTAGAAGAAATATTAAAAAGTGGTGTATTAGATGAATTAGTATATAATAAAATTACACAAGACGATACTAGGCAAGGTAGAATACCTTTTTGTACACTACACTGCGGTTCGCATAACAGTTACGGTAGACCCAGTAATGATGACCGAGATAATGGTTGACAAGTTTGCAAAATATAGTATAATATAGTATAAATTAGGATAAAGAATTATGAGTACAAAAAGCACAACACAGATGACTAAAGCAGAACTGCTGGAAGTTATCAATGTTAAGAACGGCATTATTGCTGAACTTAACGACAAAATTGATGAACTAGAAGGTATGGCTGTGGCTAGTCAAAGTAAGCCGCTAAACGCAGATACTAGCAGATTAATTAGCAGTTTAAATTCAAGAATTAAGGCACTGGAAGAAAAGATTGATGGCTAACGTATTTGTGTACGGCACATTAAAATCAGGCGGTGAAGTTAGAGGCCTAAACCAATTTGGTGATGGTGCTAACATTGTCGGTAAAGCAAAGACAACATATCCGGATTATGATATGGCTGATTTAGGATCATTCCCTGGAGTGTTTCTAAATGGTTCACATCATATTGAAGGAGAAGTGTGGGAAGTAGATGAGGAAACATTAAAAGATCTCGATGCTATTGAAGGTTATCCAGATTTCTATAAAAGACAGATTACTCACACAACTGAAGGCAAAGCATGGATGTACTACTTGGACGGTGATATGTATGAACAATACAAAGGCATCAAAGGAGAAGGTACACAAGTACAGGAGATTGGAGACACACTTAGATGGCAACGGTAAATGAACTTATCGATAATATTGCACAATGGCATCACGATAGAAACTTAATTGAAGGCAGTGATGACAAAAGTCAGTTTGCTAAACTTATTCAAGAAGCAGGCGAACTATCAGATAATATCTGTAAAGGTAATGACATTGCAGACGACATAGGCGATATGATTGTTGTACTTATTAATATCGCAGAACGCAATAACTTAACAATTGACGAATGCTTAGAGAAAGCATGGGACGACATAAAGGATCGCAAAGGCAAAATGATTGACGGTGTTTTTGTGAAAGAAGCAGACTTGTAATGAAACCTGTGCTAGTAGGCGGAGATAGTTTTGCTGTTCTAGACCCTACACATGGTCATTGGGCACACTCTGTATTTGGTAATACCAAGCATGTTGCTATGCCTGGTGATAACCATGTGTCTATATGCACAAAGTTAAATTCTCTAGACCTAACCAAATACAGAGCAATAGTATATCATATCACAAGTTTTACTCGAGCAGAATGTTTCAGCAGTGAAGTATCGTTTGCAGAAACACTTGATAGACTAATAGATTTTGATTCTCAAAGTGATAGTTTTGAAAGATTGGTATCTGAGATGAAGAATTCGGGCGTTGGCCATTTTGATAATGCTAATTATCTAACAAGTCCATCCTGGTTAGACAAAAGCAAAGGCACTAAAATGAAAGAGTTTTATTCTAGTGTTAGCACCAGATGGTTATTGAAAGCAAATTTCAACAGTATGATGAGCTTGATTTATCATGCTAACAGTGTAAACATTCCCATAGTGCTGGTGATGAGTCCATTCTTTAATATGAATTTTGAATCACTACAAAAATCAATAGAAGGTAAAGCAGACTTTACATTGTTTGATGCAAACATAAAAAGGTTTGAAAAGGAAATACAAGCACAATGTGAGCTCAGTAATAATCACGTAGGGAAAAAATACAGAGATTTAATAGTTGAAAAATTTAAAACACAACATGAGGATTTAATATAATGGAATTATGGCTACTATTTGGCCTAATGGTTAAACACATATTAGCAGATTATTTTCTGCAATACAGTTGGATGATCAAAGAAAAAGGCAACTATGGTAAATGGGGCGGTATTGCACATAGCGGTGTACATGCAATAGGTACACTGATCATATTGAGTTTATTTGATAATTGGATTAATATACCACTGTTATTTGCAGTGTTTTTGAGTGTGGCAGACGGTGTAGCA